>ENA-ORDG01000730-ORDG01000730.1-marine-metagenome-genome-assembly--contig:-NODE-730-length-14294-cov-2.266582_pt1 | contig 14294 bp, 11 predicted proteins | sample MGYA00248629_ERZ508524 | MGnify/ENA primary metagenome ERZ508524 (study PRJEB26194, sample SAMN05421901) | marine metagenome | isolation source: East of Rio de Janeiro, Brazil, South Atlantic Ocean...
CAGCAGCAGCTTGGCCTGCATCGTCAGCGGCATATCGCCGACCTCGTCCAGGAACAGGGTGCCGCCCCGCGCCTGCGCAATCCTGCCGCTCCCCGCCCGCGCGCCGCCGCCCGGCATGCCGCCGAACAGCTCCGCTTCCAGCAACGGCTCGGGAAGCGCCGCGCAATTGACGGTGACCAAGGGGGCGTCGCGCCGCGGGCTGGCGTCGTGCAGCCCTTCGGCGAGCAAGGCCTTGCCCGTTCCGCTGCCCCCCATCAGCAGCACCGACACATCGGTATGGGCGACCCGCTCGATCGTGCGGGCGACCCGCGACATTTCCGGCGCACTCGTGATCAGCCGGCCCAGAACCTGCCCATCGGCGGGGGCGCTGTCGGCCAGCCGCGCATTTTCCTGCTCCAGCGCATGGACATGGAAGGCGCGGCGCACGATCAGCCCCAGCTCGTCGATGTCGACGGGCTTCTGGTAGAAATCATAGGCCCCGCCGGCGATCGCCTCCAGCGCGCTGTCGCGCGCGCCATGGCCCGAAGCGACGATGATCTTGGTATCCGGCTTGATCCGCAGCATGTCGGCCAGCGTCGCGAAACCCTCGCTGGTGCCGTCGGGATCGGGCGGCAGCCCCAGGTCCAGCGTCACCACATCGGGCGTTTCGGCGCGCAGCATCTCGATCGCTTCGTCCCGGTCGCCCGCGATGAACAGCCGATAATCATCATAGGCCCAGCGCAATTGCCGCTGCAGGCCCGGATCATCCTCGACGATCAGCAATTTGGGGCGCGTGTCGCTCATCAGGCGGCCTCCTCATCGGTCGGGCGTTGCCGCGCCGGCGTGGCGAGCGGCAGGCGCAGCGTGAAGCGGCTGCCGGCGCCGGGCTTGCTCTCCACCTCGATCCGCCCGCCCATCGCCTGGGCCAGCGTCCGCGCTTCATAGGCGCCCAGGCCAAAGCCGCCGGCCTTGCTGGAGGAAAAGGGCTTGAACAGCTCGCGCCGGATGAATTCGGCGCTCATGCCGCGCCCTTGGTCGACGATCTCCACCACCGCCTCCTGCCCCTGCGCCGACAGGCGCAGCATGACCGGGCTGCCGGCCGGGCTGGCGTCGATGGCGTTCTGCACCAGATGGACCAGTATCTGCTCGGTGCGCGCGGGATCGGCGAGCACCGGCGGCGCATCGCCCGCGACCGTCACGGGATGCTGGCGCGCGCGCATCTGCGCCACCTGCGCCAGCAGCGGGAGCAGCGGCATCGGCCGCGGCTCTTCCGCCCGGCCCTTGTTATGCTGCGACAGGCGCGCCAGCATCTCGTTCATCCTGCCCACCGATTCCTTCAGCGTCAGCACCATGTCGGCCCGGAAATCGGGATTGTCGGCATGACGCTCGGCATTGTGCGCCAGCAGCGACAACTGGCTGACCAGATTCTTGACGTCATGCATGATGAAGGCGAAGCGGCGGTTGAACTCGTCGAAACGCTGCGCGTCGGCCAGCGCCTGCTGGCCCTGCGCCTCGCTGATATGGCTGGCGGCCTGCCGCCCGGCGGCGCGCAGCATGTCGAAATCCTCCCAATCGAGCCGCCGGTCGATCGGCGGACGCGCCAGCAGGATTGCGCCGATCAGCCGGCCATAATGGATCAGCGGCGCCAGCACCCAGGCATGGCGGTCATCGGTCACCCAGTCGGGCAGCGCCTCCGCCTCGCCGGCCTTGCCCAGGTCGATGATCCATCCCTGCTCCAGCCGCGCCGCGACCGCGCCCGACAGCGTGGCCGCTTCCGGCAACTCGCCCGGCCAGCTCCATTGCGTCTCGAACGCCAGGCCGCCGGCATCGTCGCGCAGCAGCAGGATCGCGCCGGGCGACTGCGTGATGTCCGCCACGGCCTTTGCGACGCGCTGGCCCAAGGGTGCGGGCGCCTCGCCCGGCCGGCCGATGGTCTCGCCAAAGCGCATCCATTCGGTGCGATAATCGTAGCGATGCTGGAAGAAATGCTTGGCGACCTGCACGCGCCACAGCGCCTGCAGGCGGGGTGATGGCAACAGCACCAGCGCCGACACTGCTGCGAAGAACACCGCGCCGATCTCGATCACCCGCGCATAGGGGCCGGCGATCATCTCGATCAGCACCGCCACCGCCACGATCAGCACGACGTAAAGGGCGATGGCAAAGGCCGACAGCGATTGCACCGTCAGCGTCCGCGACAGCTGGACTCGCCCGCCCAGATCCCGGCGCAGGCCGATCGCGATCACGCCGGCCAGCACCGCCATCAGCAGCCCGCGCAGGGCATAGAGGGCGGTCACGCGGGGCGGCGCGAAATAGCCGATCAGATAGAGCGTGAAATCATAGGTCCACATCGCCGCCAGCGCGCCCAGCAACAGCGCGACCCGGTCCCGCTCGCGCGCGGGCCAGGCGGTGTAGAGCTGATGCACCAGCAGCAGGCAGCCGATCGCCGTCATCATCCGCAGGATCAGCGTGCTGGTGATCAGCGCAGCCTGCACGTCGCGCGACAGCGTCAGCTGTCGCCAGCCCAAATCCGCGACCGTCTGGATCAGGATCAGCACCGCGACCGCGGCATAGACCGCGACGACCGCGCCGATCGTCCCCTGCCGCCCCGCCGACGCGCGCCGCAGCATCACGAACATCGCCAGCAGCCAGGCCGCATTGCGAATGCTTTCGCCCAGCCCCGACAGCGGCTTGGACACGCCGCCGAACGATACATAGAGCGCCCAGGCAGACGTCAGCAGCAGCGCGGCGGACAAGGTGCGCAGTTCGGCCGCCTCCTGCCGCCGTCGCAGCAGGAATATGCCCAGCGCCGCGAACAGCACCGCCGCCAGCGCATGGCCCCAATCGCCGATGAATTGCAGCAAGACGGACATGGCCCCGCCCTTCAGCGCGCGCCGTCGGGCCAGAGAACGACCCGCACCGTCTGCAGCAGGATCAGCAGGTCCAGGAAGGGCGTGTAATTCTTGGCGTAGTAGAGATCATATTCCAGCTTGTGCCGGGCATCCTCGATCGACGCGCCATAGGGATAGTTGATCTGCGCCCAGCCGGTGATGCCGGGCTTCACCATGTGCCGTTCGGCATAATAGCGCAGATGCTGTTCCAGATCCTCGACGAACTGGCGGCGCTCGGGCCGGGGCCCGACGAAGCTCATCTCGCCCTTCAGCACGGTCCAGGTCTGCGGCAATTCGTCGATGCGCAGCTTGCGCAGCCAATAGCCCAGGCGCGTGATGCGCGGATCGTCCTTTTCCGCCCAGACCGCCTGCCCCGCCACTTCGGCATCCTGCCGCATGGTGCGCAGCTTCACGATCCAGAATTCCTGGCCATATAGCCCCACGCGCTGCTGGCGGTAGAAGGCCGGCCCCTTGCTGTCGAGCTTCACCGCGACCGCGCCCAGGATGATGATCGGGCCGGTCAGGATCAGCAGGATCAGGCTGGCGACGATATCGAATAGGCGCTTGGCGATGCTGGACAGGCGGCGGCCAGCGGAAAAGCCGTCGGAAAAGATCAGCCAACTGGGATTGACGCTGGCCAGGTCGACGCGGCCGGTTTCGCGCTCCAGGAAGCTTGACAGGTCGTTGACATGCACGCCGGTCGTCTTGATGCGCAGCAGGTCCGCCATCGGGACGGCGTTGCGCCGCTCCTCCAGCGCCAGCACCACCTCGCTCGCGTTGAGGCGCACGACGAAATCGGCCAGATTGTAGACGGCGTTGCGGTTGATCGCTTCGGCGATCACCTGCTCGCCATCGTTCATGGCGATATAGCCGACCACCAGGAATCCCGATCCGCGGCGGCGCTCCAGCTCGCGAATGCGGTTGGCGCGATTGCCCGCGCCCAGCACGACGAGCCGGCGCTTGAACGCCTCCCCGCCCAGCATCGACCCCAGCAGCAAGCGTATGAGCAGCAGCACCGCGACCGCCAGCCCCATGGCGTAGAGCGAATTGGAGCGCCACAGCGTGATGCCGGGCATCAGGAAATAGAGGACCGACAGGAAAATGACGCCCAGCGACACCGCCACCAGCAGCCGCGCCAGCGCGAAACGGATCGACTGGAGCGATTCGGGGCCATAGACGCCCACCGCGATCATCGCGGTCTGGATCGACAGCGCGAAGCTCAACAGCGGCGCCAGGCGCGATGTCACCGGCTCCACATCCATGCCGATCTGATGGGCGCGCAGCACCCATCCGCCCTCGGCCGCCGCCATCAGGAGCAGGAAGTCCAGCAGCCCCAGCAGCAGCACCGCGTGCGGCACATAATGTTTGAACAGCCTGATCATCGTTGCGCCTTGTCCAGCCATCGCCAACAGCGGCCTGGCCCGTCGGACGCTCCTTACACCCTTTGTAAGAAAATCCGACGCTTGGGAAAGGCTTGCACCAAAATCACCAAAAAATGCTGAATCGCGCGCAAACGCGCTTGCGCGCCGCCTTCGTCAGCGAGTCCGCTCCAGGTCATCGGCGGCGTTGCGCGCGGCGTCGCCCATCGCCTGCACCGCATTGTCCGCGGACGCGGCGGCGTCGGTGACGGCATCGGCCTGCCGGTCCTGCCGCCGTTCATTGGTCAAATAGAAGAAACTGATCGCCAGGATCAGCGCAATGGCGACGAGCGCCAGGATGACGCCACTATTGGATTGCGGCGGTTCTGGCGGGGACGGTGACGGCGGATCGCGCATATTCTCTCTCCTGCACGGAGAAGCACGCGATCCGGCCCAGCAGACGGGGTCAGTCCCCGGTGCCGCGTCCCTCGCCGCCGCGGCTCAGCCGATCGACATCATCCATGATCTCGTCGAGCACGGCGCTGTCGGTCGTTTCCTGGGTGCGGCGGGATGGCAGGTCGCCATTCTCCAAAATCTGTTCCAGCGCGGCGCGGCCGCGTGCGACGCGACTCTTGATCGTGCCGACGGCAACGCCGCAGATTTCCGCCGCTTCTTCATAGGCAAAGCCGCCCGCGCCCACCAGGATCAGCGCTTCGCGCTGCGGCTGGGGCAGCTGAAGCAGGGCCCGCTGCATGTCGCTCAGCTCCACATGCTTGTCCTGCCCGGCCGGCGCAGCCAGGATGCGATCGGCGGTCAGGTCGTCCCAGTCGCCGCGGAAGCGCGACCGGCGCATCTGCGAGAGATAATGGTTGCGCAGGATGATGAAGGTCCAGGCGCGCATGTTGGTGCCGGCCTGGAAACGGGCGCGGGCGGCCCACGCCTTCAGCAGCGTTTCCTGCACCAGATCGTCGGCCACGTCGCGATTGCCCGACAGCGATCGCCCGAAGGCGCGCAGATGCGGAATGACCGCAGCCAGTTCCCGCTTGAAATCCGTATCCGACAGCGCAGCCCGCTCTTCCGATCCGGCAATTTCCTCATTCATGGGAACGACCCCCTTGCTGGCCGCCGCTCCTGTCGCCTGAACCGACATCGTCAAAGCCATAATGCGCCCATATCCTAACTTCTAAGTCTCTCAAGCCCAATCGCAAACCGATGTCGTTACATCCACAGGACCAGCAACATCACGATCACGGCCAGCGCCAGCGATATGCCGAGCACATAGCGCACGACATTTTCGGTCGAACCGCCGCGCGCCTTGTCCGTCGCGACATGTTTTTCCTGATCGACCATGATCTCTCTCCCGATCGTTACGCTTCATTAACGCGACGTTCGACCGGGAGTTCCGTTGCCATGTAAAGGAAGGCGCAAGCCTGTAGCGATCAGGCCGGCGCGGTCGCCTGATCGAAGAACAGCGCCTGCGAAATCGCCGCCTTGACGGTCGAACGCTGGAACGGCTTGGTGATGAGGAAGGTCGGTTCGGGCCGCTCGCCGGTCAGCAGCCGCTCGGGGAAGGCGGTGATGAAGATCACGGGCACGGAAATTTCGGACAGGATGTCCTTCACCGCATCGATGCCGCTCGAATCGTCGGCCAGCTGGATGTCGGCCAGCACCAGGCCGGGCCGCTCGGCCATGGCTTCGCGCACTGCATCCTCGCGCGTCACCGCAATCGCGGTCACTTCATGGCCCAGGTCGCGCACGATCGTCTCGATGTCCATCGCGATGATCGGCTCGTCCTCGATGATGAGCACCTTGGCGCGGGTCTGCGCCTCGATCTCGGTCAGCGCTTCCTCGACCAGCGCTTCGACATCGGACGCATCCATGCCGATCAGATAGGCGACGTCGTCGACGGTGAAGCCTTCCAGCGCGGTCAGCAGCAGCGCCTGGCGCGGCAGCGGGGTCAGCCGCGCGAGCCGGGCCTGCGCGATGGCTTCGTGGCCATCGCCGCCGGCGAAGGGCTCATCCTCCAGGTGCGAGGAAGACCAGATGGCGTGGAAGGTGCGATACAGGCCCAGGCGCGGATCGACATCGGACGGAAATTCCTCGGGCGCGGCGACGATCGCTTCCAGCGTGGCGCGCACATAGGCGTCGCCATGCGTCTGGCTGCCGGTCAGCGCGCGTGCATAGCGACGCAGAAACGGAAGATGGGGGTGCAGTTTCTGTCCAAGCGACATCGTCAATTCTTCTCCCTGCCCGAAATCAGGCGTCGTGAACCCGGCCACGAAAGGCGATCGGAAGGGAGGATGGAATGTCCATGCCGCATTGGCAAGCCCGCCCCCTCTTCATCATGCCAAAACCGGCAGCGTCAAAAAAACGCCTTACGGTCCGGAACCATCGACACGCCAATTTGTTTCGCAGCCATATGGTTTTTTCGACGATATCGCGATTTTCGCTTTGGTAGGGCGGGACGACGAATTGACGTGCCGCTTCTTTCCCGCAAATACGGGCGGACTGGCGTGACAGAGATTGCTTCAGAGGGGCAGATTTTGGTTTCTTCAACGACGGAACAACGGTCGGCCGGCACCAGCGATGATGGGACCGGCGCGCCTTCTCCCAAAAAGGGACGTGGCGGCGGCCGGAAGGAACAGAATCAAGTCTCCCAAGCCTTGCGCACCGTCTATCAGCGCGCCGTTGACGAAGATATTCCTTCCGAAATGCTGGATTTGCTGAGCAAATTGGACTGACTGCGTCATGATCGGGGGCAGCCATCCTCCGGCAGCCCAATCGCTGACCGCTTTCCTATTCCGCTTCTTCGGCTCGACCGGCGTCAAGATGTTCCTCATCCTGACGCTGGCGTTGCTGCCGCTCGGGCTGATCGCGCTCGTCGCCTCGCTTCAGGCGATCGAAACCGCCGACCTGGAAAAGGAAGCGCTGCTGCGAGTCGCCGTCAGCCAGAGCGCGCGCAAGCTGACCGCTGATCTGGAATCCGACCGCACCGCCCTGCAGCTCACCGTCAACAATCTGGCGGCCACGCCGTCGGACACCAGCATTTGCGACCGGCTGAACCTGTTCCTCGCCAAGAATGACCGCGACGGCGGCCGCTATGCGATCTACGACCGGGCGGGCCGCACCCTGTGCGCGTCCCATCCCGATCTCGCGCCGATCGTGCCGTCGCAGGAGCGCTTCGGCGGACCCACGGCGCAGCTGCTGGACGGCGCGCCCTATCTGCTGACCCGGGTGCGCAGTCGCGACGACCGTCTGGTGGGGCTCATCTATTATTCGCGCGCCCATCTGGAAAGCGCCGCCGATCCCGCGACCGCCCTGCAGAATCGCCGGCTCAGCCTGCATGAAGGGCATCGGCGGCTGAACCTCAGCCCCGCGCGCCCCTTTCCCGCCGGCGCGGTGGGCCTCACCAGCCTCTCCGCCCCGCTCGAACCGCCTAATATCGTGCTCACCATGACCGTGCGCGATCCGCCCGAGACGCTGGCGCGCACCTTGTCGCTGTTCCTGCCGCTGGTCATGTGGTTCGCCGCCGCCGCGATCGGCTGGTTCGTGGTCAACCGTCTGCTCATCCGCCCGCTGGTGCTGCTGCGCCGCACCGTCGCGGCCTATCATCCCGGCGAGGTGCTGGAGCCGATGCGCCGGGTGCGGACCCCCGCGCGCGAGATCATCGCGCTTGGCGAAACCTTTCGCGAGATCAGCGAGGATGTCGCCACCCATGAAGCGGAAATGGCCGAGGGCCTGGAAACCCAGCGCAAGCTGACGCGCGAGGTGCATCACCGGGTCAAGAACAACCTGCAGATCATCGCCAGCCTCATCAACCTTCATGCCCGCTCGGCGCATGAACCCGAGGCGGTGGAGGCCTATGCCTCGATCCAGCGCCGCGTCGACGCGCTCTCCGTCGTTCACCGCAATCATTTCGCCGAGCTGGAGGAAAATCGCGGCGTCGGCGTGCGCGCGCTGATCAGCGAATTGTCCGCCAGCCTGCGCGGCACCGCGCCAGCCGAAGCGCGCCGCTTCGGTATCCAGATCGACAGCGACGACCTGCATATCAGTCAGGATGTCGCCGTGCCGATCGCCTTCCTCACGACCGAGCTGGTGGAGCTGGCGATGCGCCTCGACCCGCAGGGGCGCATGCGCATCTCGGTGCAGTGGCAGCAGGATGATCGCGCGCTGCTGGCGATCCAGTCGTCCGGGCTGCGGGAGTCGCCGACCATGAGCGCCTATCTGGACGATCGCTACGGCCGGGTGCTGACGGGTCTGTCGCGCCAGTTGCGCGCGCCGCTCGACCATGATGGCGAGGCGGGCCGCTACGCCATCGCCATTACCATCCTGCCCTGACGATCAGACGCGCCGGTAATCGCGGCGGAAATCGGCGGCGAAAGTCGCGAAGACGCCGGCGCTGATGGCATCGCGGATCGCCTGCATCATCTGCTGGTAGAAATGAATATTATGCTGGGTCATCAGCATCGCGCCCAGCATCTCGCCCGCCTTCACCAGATGGTGCAGATAGGCGCGGCTCCAGGTCGCGCAGACCGGGCAGCCGCAGCGCGGATCGAGCGGCCCCAGATCCTCGTTGAACTTGGCGTTGCGGATGTTGAGCGGCCCGGCCCAGGTAAAGGCCTGGCCATTGCGGCCCGACCGGGTCGGCAGCACGCAATCGAACATGTCGATGCCCCGCTCCACCGCGCCGACGATATCGTCGGGCTTGCCCACGCCCATCAGGTAGCGCGGCTTGTCGACCGGCAGCATGTCGGGTGCGAAATCGAGCGTGGCGAACATCGCCTCCTGCCCCTCGCCCACCGCCAGTCCGCCCACGGCATAGCCGTCGAAGCCGATCTCGATCAGCTTCTCGGCCGAAATGCGGCGCAGATTTTCATCCAGCGACCCCTGCTGAATGCCGAACAGCGCGGCGCGATCCGCATGCTCGCCGCCTGCATCGAACCCGTCGCGCGACCGCTTGGCCCAGCGCATCGATCGCTCCATCGACTGGGCCGCCTCGCCATGGGTGCAGCCATTCTTCGTGCACTCATCGAACGCCATCACGATGTCGCTGTCGAGCAGGCGCTGGATCTCCATGGATCGCTCGGGCGTCAGCATATGCTTGGACCCGTCGATATGGCTGGAAAAGGCGACGCCTTCCTCGCTCATCTTCGTGAGCGCGCTGAGGCTCATCACCTGATAGCCGCCGCTGTCGGTCAGGATCGGCCGGTCCCAGCCCATGAAGCCGTGCAGCCCGCCCAGCCGCGCCATGCGCTCGGCGCCGGGGCGCAGCATCAGATGATAGGTGTTGCCCAGGATGATGTCGGCGCCCGTCGCGCGCACTTCGGCCGGGCGCATCGCCTTGACGGTCGCGGCGGTGCCCACCGGCATGAAGGCGGGCGTGCGGATTTCGCCGCGACGCATCTGGATCGCGCCGGTGCGCGCCTTGCCGTCGGTCGCGGCGATGGAGAAGGAAAAGCGGGGCTTCGTCATGCGCGGCGCTCTAGGATCGAATGGGCCGCGGCACAAGGATGGTGCGGGTCAGCCCGCCTTGCGCACGCCTTCGAACAGCAGCATCGCGTCGATGTTGAACCCCTCGACCCGGCGATAGGGCCCGACGAAGCGCAGGCAGTCGGCCGACAGCCGCAGCGGCCATGGCGCGCCATTCTGGTCCTGCAGGGTCAGCGTCACAGCATCGATAGGGTTGCGCCGGTCGGTCATGGGCCTAGCGGTAAATGGTGAAGGTTAACAAAGCCCTGCCGGGTTCAGCATAACGCGCCGGGATCAACGCAGTTGCAGCATTTTTACCACAGCGCTTCCAAAAGCCGGCGCTTGAGGGCGGCCCGCGCGCAACAGTCGCGGACAAAAATGGTTAAAGCCCTGTCAATCATGATGCCGTTGGCGGCATGATGGAGCCGAACCTGATCTGTTCATTCAGCATAGGAAAACGGGGCCGCAGATGATTGATTCGGGACGATTTACGCCGACACGGGACGAGGCCGAGCCCGTCTTTGAAGACCCGGTGACGGACGATGCTCTGCCGCCGGTCGAGAGCGCCGCTACGGAAAAGGGGCTTGCCCACGCCATCAGCCAGTCGACCCTGTTCGACCTGGGGCAGATCGACGTGCGCTGGGATGAGGAGCTAGCCACGCTCTGGGCGTTCATGACGCCGCATGAGCGCCCCAATTCGAATCTCGGCCTGATGCGCGACACCATGACCTGGCAGCGCGAAAGCCGCCGCGTGTTCGGCGACAATGGCCCGCTCAAGTTCATGGTGCTCGGATCGCGCTTCCCCGGCGTGTTCAACCTGGGCGGCGACCTTGAGATGTTCGCCAACTGCATCCAGCGGCGCGACCGCGAAACGCTGCTGAAATATGGCGTGGCCTGCTGCGAGATCGTCGATCGCATCTGGCACTGCAACGACATGAACATCATCAACATCGGCCTGGCGCAGGGGGATGCGCTGGGCGGCGGGCTGGAAGCGCTGATGTGCTTCGACGTCATCATCGCCGAGCGGCAGGCCCGCTTCGGCCTGCCCGAAGTGCTGTTCGGCCTGTTCCCCGGCATGGGCGCCTATTCCATCCTCCACCGCCGCGTCGGGCCCGTGCTGGCGCGCCAGATGCTGTCGGAAGGCCGCATCTACACGGCCGAGGAAATGTTCGACATGGGCATCGTCACCCAGGTGGTCGACACTGGCGAAGGCGAAGCGGCGACGGCGCAGTGGATCCGCGATCATAGCGCCCATCATTCGGGCTATGTGGGCATCAATCGCGCCGGTCGCCGCGTCCATCCGCTGACGCTCACCGAACTGACCGACATCGTCGAGATGTGGACCGAAACCGCGCTGTCGCTGTCGGACCGCGACCTGCGCATGATGCGGCGCCTGGCCACCGCGCAGACCAAGCTGCGCTGACGGCCAGCCGCCTTCAGGCCCGGCGACGGCGCGTCTGGACCACCGGGTCGGGACGCCCCGTCCCCTCCAGCGGACCCGCGGCGATCATCTCGGCAATCTGCTCGGCCGGCACGGGCCGGCTGAACAGATAGCCCTGCACATTGGTGAAGCCCGCCTCGCGCGCATGGCTCAGTTGATCGGCGGTTTCGATCCCTTCGGCCACCGTATCCATCGACAGGTCGCGCGCCAGATTGCCGATGGCGCGCACGATCGCGCGATCCTCCGCGTTGGCGCTCACCCCCGCCATGAAGCTCTGGTCCACCTTCAGCGTGTCGAACCGGTAGGAGCGCAGATAGGAGAGCGAGGAATAGCCGGTGCCGAAATCGTCCAGCGCCAGCCGCAGCCCGATCCGTTGCAATTCACGCAGGATCGCATTGGTCTGCCCGCTGTCGTCCAGGAAAATGGACTCGGTCACTTCCAGTTCCAGCCGGCGGGCCGAAACGCCGGTTTCCAGCAACGCGGCGATGACATTGCCGGGCAGTTCGGGCGATTTGAGCGATGCCGGCGATATGTTGATCGCCACCCGCACATGCTCGGGCCATTGGGCAGCCACTTCGCATGCCCGGCGCAGCACCCAGCCAGTCATCGCTTCGATCAGGCCCATATTCTCGGCGATCGGTATGAATTCGGAAGGCGGGATCGGCCCCAGCACCGGATGTTCCCAACGAAGCAAAGCTTCGAAAGCCTCTATCTGTCCGCTATTCAGGTCGACGATCGGTTGGAACATAAGGTTGAGCTCTCCGCCCGAAAGCGCCCGGCGCAGGCCGGTTTCAATCTCGTGCAACCGGTTGAAGCGCTCCTTTAGCGACCAATTGAAACTGGCCGACCGGTTCCTTCCCTGCCCCTTCGCCTCATACAGCGCCAGGTCGGCATGCTGCATCAGTTCGTCCATGTCGCGGCCGTCCTGTGGCCCAACGGCATAGCCGACCGAAGCCGTCACCTGGAGGTGGTTTTCACCGATTTCGAAACCATGGGCGAAATAAGACACGATTTCCTGGGCGATGCCGGCGGCGGTCACCCGATCTGTGTCGGAGCAGATCAGGACGAACTCGTCCCCGCCGAACCGCGCGATCTTGCCACGCCCCTGGACCACTTCGGTCAGGCGTTCGGCCACCGCGCGCAGCAGTTGATCGCCGACCATATGACCCAGCGAGTCATTGATCTCCTTGAACCTGTCCAGATCCATCCACAGGATCGCGACCGCGTCGTTGCGCTTTTCATTCGTCTGGAAAATGTCCCGCAAACGCATCTGCATCGCCATGCGGTTTTCAAGGCCGGTCAGGCTGTCGAAACGCGCCAGCCGTTCGAATTTTTCGGCCAGCAGCGACTTGTCGCGCTTCCCGATCAGCGCCTGAACCACGATCCTGTGCGTCGCGGCGCTGATTTCGGCCAGGCCCAGCACCATCATCACCATCGCGACGGACAGGACGCGATAGCCTGTCGATCCTTCCAGCCACAGCCCCGTCGCGGTCGGCAGCAAAGCGAGGCACACCTGCCCGATGGCGATTTGCACCCGCCCCGCGTTCCGGCCCGAAATGCCGCCTGCATAGCCCGTGGCCATCGATACGGTCAGCATATGGATGATGCTGTTCCCCGAATTGATGAGCGACACGAACGCCATGAGACCCAGCAGGCCTGCGTAGACCCAAGCGCCAAGTTCATAAGCCAGTTCCCAGCCGCGCGAAGCGACGGCCGTGCCCCGCACCAACTGCCTATGAAAGAATATGGCGGACACGACCCGCAGGGTGGCGACCAGGCAAAGCATGGCCACGACCGCGTGAATGGCCCCGCGATCCGTCATACTGGCGACCACCAAACCGACAGCGACGCCCGTTATCGCACCGATGGTCAGGGAAGCGGGCGACGCGTACAGCGATTCAATCAGGCTGGCATGGACGTCAGCATCCTGCGACCGCTTTCCGACGCGTCGTTCCAACAAAGATTTCAAAACGCGCAAAATGGCGGGTCTCCGATTTGGGTCGCCTTTTCGCAATTTCCCTTTATTTTTTGGTTAATCCGGCATCTGGCCTGGATGATTATTCCTGATCCCGATCAAATTTTCCCGGTCATCCGATCATCATCAGGCTGGCATTCCCCCCCGCCGCGGTGGTGTTGATCGACGTCGACACTTCTTCCAGCAGCCAGTCCAGGCAATAGCCTTGACCATGTTCATCGACATGGACCGGGACAATGGGTCCGGGCATGTCGGCGACGCATTGCGCGGTAGCCGCAATCTTGGCGCTGTCGCCTTCGACCAGCGCCGCCGCGAAGGGACCGCTTTCGTTTGTCGAAAAGCATGCGGCCACGTCCTGCGGGAGGTCGGCGGGCAACGTCATCCCCTGTACCACGCCGTGATTGCCGGTCGCCAATATCGCCGCCATCTGCCGGAACAGGCCCTGCCGCGTAGCCGGGCGCATCAACAACCGGCCGCGCGGATGCAACGCGTAAAGATTGCGCTCACCCACTGGGCCTGGCAGCGACAATTCGACGCCCAGGGCCGAAGCATCGCCGGTCCGCCGCGCCTGAGCCGCTGCTTCCCCCTCACCCTGGCGGTCCAGCCAGTCGGCAAAGCCATGCAGCGGCGATCGTAGATGCGTTACCCGCTCGGCAAAGACGGGCGGCTTGGTGGTCAGCCGGCCCAGATAGAGCGGGCCACCGGCCTTTGGCCCGGTGCCCGACAAGCCCCGCCCGCCAAAGGGCTGAACCCCGACGATGGCGCCGATGACGTTGCGGTTCACGTAGATGTTGCCGACCTTTGCCCGGCTGGTGACGCGGGCGATCGTTTCGTCCAGCCGTGTGTGCAGACCGAAGGTCAGGCCATAGCCGGTCGCATTGATCTGATCGACCAGCGCATCCAGTCCTTCCCGCTTGAAGCGCAGCACGTGAAGAACCGGACCGAAGACTTCGCGCTCCAGATCGGCGATGCCGTCGATCTCGATGATCGTTGGCGCGACGAACGTGCCATGCGCGGTTTCAGGCGGCAGGACGCTTTGTTCAACCCCCCGCCCCTTCGCGCGCATCGCGTCGATATGAGCGATAATGCCGTCGCGCGCCTCCGCTGTGATCACCGGCCCGATATCCACGTTCAGCGCATCGGTGCGCCCGATGCGCAATTCGGCCAGCGCGCCCTTCAAC
>ENA-ORDG01000733-ORDG01000733.1-marine-metagenome-genome-assembly--contig:-NODE-733-length-14279-cov-2.768554_pt1 | contig 14279 bp, 18 predicted proteins | sample MGYA00248629_ERZ508524 | MGnify/ENA primary metagenome ERZ508524 (study PRJEB26194, sample SAMN05421901) | marine metagenome | isolation source: East of Rio de Janeiro, Brazil, South Atlantic Ocean...
TTTTTTTAATGATACGGCGCCCACCGAGATCTACACTCTTTCCCTACACGACGCTCTTCCGATCTGTGGTGTCGAGCGTGCCCGCCGTCATGATCTGGCTGGTCGACTGGACCGCGACGCCGGTGCCCAGGTTCAGGCCGGTGGCATAGGCGGTCTCGCCCGAGGACTTCTGCCCGGCGACGCGCGCATCCTGATAGGCGAGCGTCGCGAAATTGGCGCGGTCGCGCTTGAAGCCGGTGGTGCCGACGTTGGCCAGGTTGTTGGCGATGACACGCATGCGCGCGTCCTGGGCCTCGAGCCCGGTGCGGGCGACCTGGAGTGCGGATGTGGGCATGTCCTGAATCCTTTGGTTAGGTAAGACGCATGAGCTGTGCGCCGCTCTCGTCGAGCTGGCGCGCGGTCGACACGAGTTTGGAGCGCATGGCGAAGAGGCGCTGCTCTTCGATCATCGCGACCAGCACTTCGGTCGGCTTCACATTGGATTGTTCGAGCGCGCCGGAGTGGACCCGCGCTTCTTCATCGAGGGGCAGGATGCCGCCGCCTTCGACCCGGAACAGCCCGTCCAGCCCCTTGGCGATGGGCGAGCCTTCCCAGCTCGCCAGCTTGATCCGGCCCACTTCGGCGGGCGGCGCTTCGGGTGCGTCGGGGTCGCTGCGGGTCACCGTGCCGTCTTCGGAAATGGAAATGCGGCCACCCGGCGGGACCGTGATCGGTCCCGTGTCCCCCAACACCGGGTGGCCGTCCCCCGTCACCAGCAGCCCGGTCGCGGAGATCGAGAGGTCTCCGCGGCGCGTATAGGCTTCGGTGCCGTCGTCTGCCTGCACCGCCATCAGCGACTTGGTCGCGATGGCGAGGTCGAGATCGCGGCCGGTCTCGATCACTTCGCCGCCCGTCATATCCGCACCGGTCACCCGCGCGACCTGCATCGATCGCGCCTCGTTCGGGTGCCCTTCGATGGTCATCGCGCGCTGTTCGATCAGCTCGGCCCGGAACCCCAGCGTATCGGTGTTCGCCATATTGCTGGCGATCGCCCGCTGGCGGTCCATCGAGGCCTGCATGCCCGAAAGCGCAGTGTAGATCAGGCGGTCCATCGGATCAGGTCCGCAGGTTCATGACGGTCTGCGAAATCTGGGTCGCGGTGTCGATCGCCTTCGCATTGGCCTGGAAATTGCGCTGTGCGGTGATCAGGCCGACCAGTTCCTCGGCAATATCGACGTTCGAGCGCTCCAGCGAGCCCGATAGCAGCGCGCCATACTGGCCGTTGCCCGGTTCGCCGTAGCTGGCGGCGCCGGAAAAGCCGGTCGATTCCCAGTTGGACGAGCCGACCGGCTTGAGGCCGTTGGGCGCCATGAAGGTCGCCAGCGCGACCATCCCGACGGGCTGGTTCGAACCATCGGCGTAGGATGCGCGGATGACCCCGTCGCTTCCCACCGTCACCCCGGCATATTCGGCGCCGGCGGCGTTGGTCACCGGAATCTGGACATCCTGCAACGCGTTCGAGGTCGGATCGCCATTGGCATCAACCGCGTAGGCCTGAAGACGGTTACCGTCATTGTCGACGATCCCGCCGCTCTCGTTGATCGTGAACGAGCCTGCGCGGGTATACAGCGTGCCGCCGTTCTCGCCGCGCATGGTGAAGAAGCCGTCGCCGGTAATCGCCATGTCGAGCGCGGAGCCGGTCTGTTCGATCGGGCCGAGCGAGAAGTTCTGCGTGATCGCCTCGACCGAGGAGCCGATGCCCTGGATCGTGCGCGGATTGCTGAGCGCGGACCCGGCGACGATTTCCGCAAATTCGGTGCGCCCGCGCTTGAAGCCGTAGGTTTCCGAGTTGGCGATGTTGTGCGCGATCGTGCCGAGCGAGGACTGCGCGTTCTTGAGGCCGTTGAGCGAGGTATAGAAGGACATGTGAAGGCTCCTTTATTAGGCGTCGTTCGCGGCCGGGCTTGCGCCGTCGACCTCGGTGGCTGCGATCAGCGCGTCGAGCTTCTCGACGATCTTCTCCAGCGTGGTGTTGGTTTCTGCCGTCCCGGCGAGCGAGGAGAACTGGGCCATCTGCGCCAGCATCTCCTTGTTATCGACCGGCTCGAACGGGTCCTGCTGCTGCATCTGCACGGTCAGCAGGCGCAGGAAGTCGGCCTGGCCCAGCTGGTCCATGGTGCGCCCCTGGGTGTTCGTGTTCGGCTTGCTCGAGGCGGATGTCGCGCTCGCAAATGGGTTCACGCTGGTCATTTCATCCTCATCGTTTCGAGCATCAGCTGCTTGGCGGTGGACATGGCTTCGACCATGTTGCTGTACTGGCGCGAGGCTTCGAGCATCTCGATCATCTCGGCGTTCTCATCGACCGGCGCTTCCCACACATCGCCGTTCTCGTCGGCGAGCGGGTGGCCCGGATCGTGGCGACGCACCGGCGCGGTGTCGGAGCGTACGACGCGATCGACACGGACCGAGCTGAGGCCGCTCTGCTTGTCGAGTTCCTCGGCAAAGACCGTGCGGATCGGGCGGTAGGCTTCGTCTGCGGAGCCCGCGACGCTGCCCGCATTGGCGAGATTGGACGCGGCGGCGTTCATCCGGACCATCTGCGCGGACATCGCGCGGTAGCCCATCTGGAACATGCTCATCGGTCCGCTGGCGTTTCCCGGCATGGTCATTCGCCCCTGATCGCACGGGTCAGCGTTTCGACGCGGCCCTTCAGGAAACCGAGCGTGGCGGTGTAGGCGACCGCGTTCTCCGCGAAGGCGGCCTGTTCGGTCCCCATCTCGACGGTGTTGCCGTCGAGGCTGGCCATGGTGGGAATGCGATAGACGGTGGCGCGCTGGGCGGCGCTTTCGCTTTCGCTGCCCGCCAGGCGTGCCTGCAGCGCGGCACCGAAATCGATGTCGCGCGCCTTGTACCCGGGAGTGCCGGCATTGGCGATGTTGGAGCCGAGCACGGCCATGCGTTGCGCACGGACTTCCAGCGCTGCTCCATGGATGCCGAAAAGGCCCTCGTTCATTGCAATCGTCTCCACGCCTTCGTGTGTCGCTCACAGTAAGCAAGGGGCGTGCCAACTTGTGCGAAAGGCGCAGAAACGCGGGACTTGCCGGGTGGGGCGGCAAGCGATTGCCGGTTGGCGGCAAAAATCGGGCGCTCAACCCTGAAACCGCGCGAAACCCTGCCGTTCTTCTTGCCGTGAACACGATTGCGACATTTCTCGACCACTGGTTCGACCCCGCCTCGCTGGGAATCGTGCTGGGCGGCACTTTGCTGGCGACACTGCTGCGCTGCGGGCTGGCCGAGACGCGGCTGGCGCTGGCGAAGATCGCCGCGCTTGCCGCGCGCCCCTTCGATCCCGACCGCGCCCGCGCGCAGATGGCGCGGCAGATCCGCGATATTTCCAGCGAGGGCCTGATGCGCGCGGAACCGGTCCGGTTCGGCGATGGCGAGTTCGACCATCTGGCCGACGTGCTGATCAGCCGCAGATCGATCGACGCGCTGCATGGCGAGCACGAGGATCAGAAGCGAACCCGCGTCGAGGCTGCGCAAACCGCTGTGCATGTGCTGGGCCAGGCAGCGGAGCTGGCGCCCGTGCTGGGCCTCGCGGGCACGCTGGTCGCGCTGGGCACGATGACGCCGGACGGGACCGCTGGCGGAATGACCGGCGCGATCGCGATGGCCGTGGTCACCACTTTGTACGGCATTGCCGCAGCGAACTTCCTGTTCAGCCCGCTCGCCGCCGCGATCGAGCGCCGCTCTGCACGGGAGGAACGCGACCGGCAGGCGGTGCTCGACTGGCTCGAGAACGGGGTTCGCGCGGCGGGGCCCCGACCGGTCGTCGATCCGCCCGGCACGCGGCGCATCTTGCGGGAAGTGGTGTGAGCATTCGCGGTCTCACCGGCTGGCAGACCTCGCTGGCGGATCTCTCGCTGATCCTGTTCGCGGTGGTTGCCGCGTCCTATCGCGGGGATCCGGGGGAGGAGGCCGTGCCGCGCCCGGAGGAGGTCGAGCAGGCGCTAGACGTCGCGCTCGGGCAGCCCATGGCGGTGTTTCGACCGGGCGGCGATGCCGATCTGACCCGCTGGCTGGCTGCGCAGAACATGGACGAGGGCGCGCTCGCGACGGTGATCGTGCGCCACCGGCCCGGCAGCGCGGCGCGTGCGGCGAGCGAGGCCGCGCACCTCGCAGATGAGATCGAGCGGGCGGGCCATCATGCGCGGCTGGTGGTCGAAACCTCCGCTTCTCCGGAAATACTGGTGACGATCGCCCACGATCGCACCGATTATGGCACGGAAATTGCAGATACGCGGTGAGTATAAGGTGGGCGCGTCGCCCGCCACGACACGCCAGATCCGGAGCACTGCGATCATGCCCAAGTATTCCCCCCTGTTTGCTGGCGGCCTGCTGGCCGCAACCGCTGCCGCATCCCCGGCCAGTGCCAGCGGGCCGATGGACCCGGCGGCGATCGACCGCGCGGTGATGGAATTCACCGGCGCCGGGATCGGCCAGCCGGGCGGGGCGCGCCTTCCGGTCGACCGGCGGATGCGCCTGAATGCCTGCGGCACACCGCTGCAGCTCGAATGGTTCGGCAAGAACCGCGACAGCGTGCAGGTGCTGTGTCCCGATGCGGGCTGGCGGATCTACGTGGCGGTTTCGCAGGGTGCGCAGCAGGCCGCGCAGGCCGGTCAGCCGGGCAGCGGAGAGATCGTCGTCAGCCGGGGCGAGACCGTTGCGATCGTGGTCGAGGGCGGTGGCTTCTCGCTCTCGCGCCAGGCGGTCGCGCTGGAAGAAGGTGCGATCGGATCGTGGATCAAGGTTCGTCCGGCGCAGGACAGGAAGGCCGAACCGCTGCGCGCGCAGGTCGTCCGCCCCGGCCAGGTCGCCGTCCGCCTGCGCTGAAACGGGTGAGTTTCCAGCACGGTGAGAAAAAAGTTTCGCGGCCCTTAAAGCCATTGCGCAGGTGCCGTTCTAGGGTGTGAAGCGACCGTTCCATCGAACGGCCATGAGGAAGGACACAAGCAATGCGAGATTTCGGATTGCCGAACATCGGAGGACCAGCTGGCTTGCGCCGCGGCGTCGCGCCGGTCGAGCGCGTGTCCGCTCCGCAAAAGACGGCCGATCAGGCGGCCAGCACGCAGGGTATGAGCGCGGTTTCGATGCCGGACGCGGGCGACAGCGCCCCGATCGACAGCGATCGCGTGGCACGGATTCGCGGCGCGATCGAAAGCGGTACCTATCCGCTGGTCCCGACCGAGATTGCCGAGGGCATCATCGCCTCCGGCCTGTTCCAGAATAGCGGCGAGTAAGAGACCCGGGATGACGACGCGTACTGCCTTGCGGCAAATGCTTGCCCTCCTCGAAGGCGAGCGGCAGGCCCTTGCCGCCCTCGATATCGACCGGATCAACAATTGCTCGAACGACAAGATGAATCTGTGCGCGCGGCTCGATGAAGTGCGCCCGGAAGACCTGGACGAGGAATGTCTCGGCCTGCTCGACGCGGTGCGCCGGTTGAACACGATCAACCGCCGTCTGCGCAACCTTATCGCCACCAATGTCCAGGCGCGGATCGACGCGATGGCGGGCGTTGCGGGCACCTATAATGGCGGGATCGAGCGCCCCGCCGGGCTGTCTTACTGACACGAGGGCAGCCGCCCGGGCGTTAACTGGCACGAAGATTGCTTAGCACCTACGGAAGTTCAGTTCCGGAGGTCCAGTGCCCACCGCAAGTCCAGTACCTGCCGCAAGCCCCGCGCAAGCGCCTGCCGCTCCGGCACGCTCGGCGGACGTGCGCACCGCGATTGCGCGTGCATCCGAGAAGACCGGAGTCGATTTCGATTACCTGCTGGCGCAGGCGCGGCTCGAATCCGGATTGGACCCTGACGCCAAGGCGCGCACCTCCAGCGCCACGGGCCTGTACCAGTTCATCGATTCCACCTGGCTGCGCACGATGGACCGGCACGGCTCCAAATATGGTTATGCCTGGGCCAGCGACCGGATCGATCCGCGCGGCGGCGTGTCCGATGCGGGCACCCGCGCGCAGCTGCTCTCGCTGCGTTACGATGCCGATACCTCCGCGCTGATGGCGGCCGAGCTGGCGCGCGAGAATACCGATGGCCTGCGCGGCGTGCTGGGCCGCGAGCCGGAACCTGCCGAGCTCTATCTCGCCCACTTCCTCGGCCTCGGCGGGGCGCAGACATTCCTCAATGCCTATCGCACCGATGCGGGCCAGTCGGCCCCGGCACTGATGCCCAAGGCGGCGGCGGCAAACCGCCCGATCTTCTACGACCGGGGTCGTCCGCGCTCGGTCGCCGAGGTGATGAGCCTGTTGCAGACCAAGGTCGCCAACGCGATGGAGCAGGGCGGGGCAATGCCCCTCGTGCCCGGCGGCGCACCGGGGACCGGCGGCCTGTCGCAGGAATTCGCGCAGGCGCGCTACGCCAGCACCGCGATGATGCCGGGGCGCAGCGCGCGCGCGGTGGCGATCGCCGCGACCGATGGCCCGCAGGCGCGCCCTTCCATGGCGGAGACGCTGCGCTCCACCTTCGGGGGCAGCGATTCAGGCGGTGTGGGCGGGCGCGCGCGTGCCCGGATCGATGAAGCCTACTCCAAATTCGCGGCGCTCGGCCTGTGAAGCTGCCTGCCTTCATCTCGCCCGCGCTTGCGCTTCCCGCCGGGATTCTCGCGATCATCCTGCTTATGGTCGTGCCGATCCCGTCGCTGATGCTCGACCTGTTCTTCGTGCTCAATATCGCGCTGTCGGTCTCGATCCTGATGGCGGCGATGAATGCGCAGAAGCCGCTCGACTTCTCGTCCTTCCCCTCGGTCCTGCTGTTCGCCACGCTGATGCGCCTCGCATTGAACGTCGCATCGACCCGCATCGTACTGCTCAACGGGCACGAGGGCGGCGCGGCGGCGGGCAAGGTGATCGAGGCCTTCGGCGAATTCCTGATCGGCGGCAATTTCGCGGTCGGGCTGATCGTGTTCATCATCCTGACGATCATCAACATGGTGGTGGTGACCAAGGGTGCGGGCCGCGTGTCCGAAGTGACCGCGCGCTTCACCCTCGACGCCCTGCCGGGCAAGCAGATGGCGATCGATTCCGACCTCGCCGCAGGGCTGATGACCGCCGAGGAAGCCAAGGCACGCCGCCGCGAGATCGCGACCGAGGCCGATTTCTACGGGTCGATGGATGGTGCCAGCAAGTTCGTGAAGGGCGATGCGATCGCCGCGCTGCTGATCCTGTTCGTCAACGTCATCGCCGGTCTGGTGCTGGGCATGGCAAGCCACGGGCTGAGCGCGGGCGAGGCCGGATCGCTCTACGTCACGCTGGCGGTGGGCGATGCGCTGGTCGCGTCGATCCCCGCGCTGCTGCTGTCGATCGCCGCTGCGGTGATCGTCACCCGCGTCTCCGATACCCGCGACCTGACCGGGCAGATCGGCGGGCAGCTGGCCGATTCCAAGATCTGGCTGCCGGTCGGCTGCATCCTCGGCGCGATCGGATGCATCCCGGCAATGCCGCAGATGATCTTCCTGCCGCTGGCGGCGGGTGCGCTGCTGCTGTGGCGCGGGCTCAAGAAGCGCGAGGATGCCGCGGCTGTCTTCGTGCCCGAGCCCGAGGAAAAGCCCGACCCTTCGCGGATCACCATCGGCGAAGTGTCGGACCAGACGCTGGTCACGATCCAGCTCGGCTACGGCCTCGTCCAGCTGGCCGACGACCGGAAAGGCGCACCGCTGGTCGCCCGCCTGACCGGCCTGCGCAAGCAGATGTGCCAGGCCTTCGGCTTCGTCGTGCCGCAGTTCCGCATCGCCGACAGCTTCGACATCGCGCCCGACCAGTACCGGATCATGCTCGGCGGAGCGCCGGTCGGTTCGGGCACGCTGCGCAGCGGCAAGCTGCTCGCGATCGATACCGGCGAGGTGCTCGATTCGCATGTCCTCGCAGGGGAACCCACCAAGGATCCCAGCTTCGGCTGCGATGCCAAGTGGATCGACGAGGGCTCGCGCGATCTCGCGGTGGCGGAGGGCTATCTGGTGGTCGATCCGGAAAGCGTCATCGCCACGCAGGTCCACCAGCTGCTCGCAGGCCGCGCGGCCGAGCTACTGGGGCCGGATCAGGTGCGCGAACTGCTGGACCTTCTGCGTGAACGCCACGCCCAGCTGATCGACACGATCACTCCACAGCCGCTCTCGCTCGCGGCGATCACCGCCGTGCTCAAGGCGCTGCTGGCGGACGGCATTTCGCTCACCCACTCGGTGCGCGTGTTCTCCAGCCTGTCTCAGGCGGCGCAGCGGACCAGCGATCCGGCGCAGATCGTCGAACTGATGCGCGCGGACCTTGGCTCGATGCTGGTCGGCACGATCTGCGGCCCGGACGAGCGGCTGCCCGTCCTCACGCTCGCCGCGCGGCTGGAAGAGATGGTCGTGGGCGGAATGCAGGACCCGACCACGGGCGAAATCGTGATCGAGCCCGACCTCGCCCGCTCGATCGGCGAACGGATTTCCGCGCTGCTCAATTCCCGCCCGCAGGGCGCGCTGCCCCCGGCACTGGTGGTCCAGCCACGCGCGCGCCGCGCGCTTGCCAGCCTGCTCAAGCTGCGTGCGCCGGGGCTGCTGGTCCTCTCGATCAACGAGCTGCCCGCTGCGCAGCCGATCGAGGTGATCGCGGTCATCGGTGACGATGCCGAGGCGGCACCGCAGCAGCCGCAATTGCCGCCGCCCGCCCAGACCCGCCACATGCAGCCGCAAGAGGCACTTGCCGCATGAAGCACGATCAAGCCCTTTTCGCCGTCCGCCATGCCTATGGCTCCACCGTGCAGGAGAAGGTGAACCAGTTCCTCCCGCTCGTGCGCAAGCTCGCGTGGTATTACGAAGGGCATGGCAGCGCGACGGTCGACGTCGATGACCTGATGCAGGTCGGGATGATGGCGCTGACCGAGGCGGCGCAGCGCCACGACCGGCCGAGCGACGATGGCTTTGCCGCCTATGCCAAGATGCGCGTGCGCGGCGCGATGGTCGACCTGCTGCGCGGCCAGTCGCATCGCCCGCGCAGCGCCGCGGCGTGGACCCGCAAGCGCGATGTCGCCGAACAGACATTGCAGACCGAGCTGGGCCGCGCGCCCAATGCGGCGGAAATGGCGCGGGCGATGGAAATGCCGCTCGACCGCTACGAATCGATGCGCCTCGCCGCCTCGACCAGCGCGACCTCGATCGACGAATGCTATTCGGACAACGATACCGCGTTCAGCGACAACCGGCCCGATCCCGAAGCCAACCTGCTCGCCAGCGAGGATAGCGGAGTGCTCGCCCAAGCCATCGGCGCGCTGCCCGAACGCCTGCAGCTGGTCCTCAAGCTCTATTTCATCGAGGAGCTGAACCTCAACGAGATCGCCGCCGTGCTCGGCGTCAGCGTGCCGCGCGTCCATCAGCTGAAGGCCGATGCGCTGAAGAAGGCGCGGGTGGCGATGGTTTCGCAGGTCGAATAGCCCCGCGCGCGGCTGCGTTTGAGACGAACAGTTTGCACTGCAGCATTGGTTGCCCCTATGTCTGTGGGCATGGCCGCAGCCGATCTCGCCCCGCCTCCAAATCTCGATGCGATTCCCAGCGCGGCGCTGTTCCTCGATTTCGACGGCACGCTGGTGGAACTGGCCGACAGCCCCGATGCCATCGACGTGCCGCGGCATTTGGCCTCCGCGCTGGAACGCAAGGCGAGGGAGCTGAACGGGCGGCTGGCGCTGGTCTCGGGCCGCCATATCGGCGATCTGCGCAAACACCTGCCGCGCTGCGCCATCGTGATGAGCGGTTCGCACGGTGCCGAGGTGACCAGCCCCGACGGCTCGCCGGTCAGCGAACACGCGCCGCCCTCACTCCATGACGAAGCATGGGACGCGGCGCGCGCATTCGAGCGCTCCACCCACGGCCTGCTGCTGGAACGCAAGACGCTGGGGCTGGGGCTTCACTATCGCGAATGTCCCGAACGCAGGGACGATATCCGCGCCTTCGCGCAGGATCTCGCAGATCAGCACGGTCTGCATGTGCGCGATGGGAAGATGGTGATCGAACTGGCGACGACCGATAGCGACAAGGGCGTCGGTCTGCGGGCGATCATGGGCGATCCGCCGTTTGCAGGAGGCACCCCCGTCTTCCTCGGCGACGATACCACCGATGAAGACGGGTTTCGCGCGGCGCAGGAACTAGGCGGCTTCGGTGTGCTTGTGGGAGAACCCCGTGAAACCGCCGCCCGATATCGCCTGCCGGGCGTTGAGGCGGTGCACCAATGGCTGGAGCTTGCATGACACAAACACCTACCCACAGCTCGCTCGAACTCTGGCCGATCGGCAATTGCCAGGTCACCGGATTGATCGACGAGGGTGGCGGACTGGTGTGGGGCTGCGTGCCGCGGGTCGATGGCGACCCGGTGTTCTGCGCGTTGCTCAATGGCGGCAGGCAGCACGAGGGCGTGTGGCGGATCGAGCTGGAAGGTTTTGCCAAATCGACCCAGCAGTATCAGCGCAACACGGCGGTGCTGAAGACCCGGCTTGAGGCGGAAGACGGCAGCGCGATCGAGATTATCGATTTCGCCCCGCGCTTTCGCCGATCGGGCCGGATGTACCGCCCGGTCGCCTTCGTGCGGATCGTGCGGCCTGTGGCGGGCACCCCGCGCATCACGGTCAACTGCACGCCGATGAAGAATTATGGCGAGGCTACGGCCGAGACCACCAACGGCACCAATCACATCCGCTATCTGGTCGGCCAGCAGGCGCTGCGCATGACCACCGATGCGCCGGTCGGCTACGTACTCGAAAAGCGCACCTTCCGGCTGGAGAGCGACCTGCACTTCTTCCTCGGCCCGGATGAGCCGTTCGGCGGCAATGTCGGGCGCGAGGTGGAGACGATGCTTGAGCTGACCGACCATTATTGGCGCCACTGGGTCCGCGGGCTGGCGACGCCGATGGAATGGCAGGAGGCGGTGATCCGCGCGGCGATCACGCTGAAGATCTGCCAGCACGAGGAAACCGGCGCGATCGTCGCCGCCCTGACCACGTCCATTCCCGAAGCGCCGGGCAGCGAACGCAATTGGGACTACCGCTTCTGCTGGATTCGCGACGCCTATTACACCGTGCAGGCATTGAACCGGCTCGGCGCGCTCGACGTGCTGGAGAAGTACCTCGCCTACCTGCGCAACATCGTCGACAATGCCAAGGGCGGCGCGGTCCAGCCGCTCTATTCGGTGATGGGCGAGCCCGAATTGACCGAAAGCTTCGCGCAGCATCTGGCGGGCTATCGAGGCATGGGCCCCGTCCGCAAGGGTAACGCCGCCTTCAGCCAGGTGCAGCACGACGCCTATGGCCAGATCGTGCTGCCCACGGTGCAGGCCTTCTTCGACCAGCGGCTCTATCGCCTGGCGGGAGAGGCGGATTTCGACAGCCTCGAGCAGGTCGGCGAGATGGCGTGGAAGATGCACGATCAGCCCGATGCAGGCCTGTGGGAATTCCGCACCCGGCAAGAGGTTCATACCTATTCCGTGCTGATGAGCTGGGCCGCGTGCGGGCGCATCGCGACCGTCGCCGAGAGGCTAGGAATGACCGAGAAGTGCGAATTCTGGCGGGATCGCGCGGCACAGATTCGAGCGCGGATCGAGAACGAGGCCTGGCACGAGGAAGGGCAGCACTACGCCTCCGCGCTGGGCGGCAGCCACCTCGATGCGAGCCTGCTGCAGATGATCGACTTGGGCTTCCTCAAGCCCGAGGACGAGCGCTTCCAAAAGACCTTCGCCGCGATCGAGAAGGGGCTGCGGCGCGGCGAGCACATGCTGCGCTACGATGCGGAGGACGATTTCGGCCTGCCCGAGACTGCCTTCAACATCTGCACCTTCTGGCTGATGGAGGCACTCCATCTCGCCGGGCGGGAGGACGAGGCGCGCGCGCTGTTCGAAACCATGCTGTCGCACCGGACCAAGTCTGGCCTGCTGTCCGAAGACCTCGATTTTAACAATGGAGAGCTTTGGGGCAACTTCCCCCAGACATACTCTCTGGTGGGTATCATCAACTGTGCCACCCTTCTTTCCAGACCATGGAGCGTCATAAGATGAGCCGCCTGATCGTCGTCTCGAACCGAGTATCCGTACCCAAGGCGCGAGGCGCCGCCGGATCTCAGGGCGGGCTGGCGGTCGCGCTGGGATCTGCACTGCGCGAACGGCGCGGAATCTGGTTCGGCTGGTCGGGCAAGGAGACCGAGACGTTCTCCGGCCACCTCGACATGCAGAAGAACCAGGGGGTGACCACCGCGACGATCGACCTCGAACCGCAGGACGTCGACGAATATTACAACGGCTACGCCAACCGCACGCTGTGGCCGCTGTTCCACTACCGGATCGATCTGGCCGAGTACGAATCCGGCTTCGGCAAGGGGTACGAGCGGGTCAACCAGCGCTTTGCCGATAGTCTCGGCCCGCTGATCGACCCCGAAGACACTGTGTGGGTGCACGATTATCACCTGATCCCGCTGGGCGAACGGCTGCGCACGCGGGGCAACAAGAACCGGATCGGGTTCTTCCTCCACATCCCCTGGCCGCCGCGCAACCTGCTGGTCGCGCTGCCGTTCCACGAGCGGCTGGTGCGCACCATGCTGGCCTACGACCTGATCGGGTTTCAGGACGAGGAATCGGTCGACAGCTTCCTCGGCTATTGCCGCAAGGAATTGCAGGCCGAGGTTTCCGACGACGGCACCGTGACGTTCGACGGACGCTCCGTGAAGGTCGCCGCTTTCCCGATCGGGCTCGACTACGACGAATTTCTGGAAGGCGGGCAGACCGGCGATGCGCGGCAGGCGCATCAGCGGATGCTGTCCAGCTCGCGCCATCGCAAGGTCATCATCGGGGTCGACCGGCTGGATTATTCCAAGGGCTTGCCCGAACGCTTCGATGCGCTGGGTCGCTTCTTCGATACCTATCCCGACCGGGTGAAGGAGACGCTCTACGTCCAGATCGCGCCGCCCTCGCGCCAGGATGTCGCCAGCTATCAGAAGATCCGCAACACGCTCGAACAGAAAGCGGGGCAGATCAATGGCGAGCGGTCGGAGGTCGACATGGTCCCGATCCGCTACGTTAACCGCGGCTATTCGCGGCAGGAACTGTTCGGCATCTACCGCTCCGCCCATGTCGGGCTGGTCACGCCCCTGCGCGACGGGATGAATCTGGTGGCGAAGGAATATGTCGCCGCGCAGGACCCGGACGATCCCGGCGTGCTCGTCCTCTCCCGCTTTGCAGGCGCGGCGGAGCAGCTGGAGCTCGATGGGGAGGGCGCGCTGATGATCAATCCCTACAGCATGGAAGAAACCAGCGAGGCGATCCGTACCGCGATCGACATGCCGCTGGAAGAGCGCAAGGCGCGCTGGCAAAAGCTCAACGAGGTGGTCAAGACCGCCAATGTCGAGAAATGGCGCGAGAATTTCGTCGAGGCGCTGGGGGTCTAGCCTGACGAAGCTGCCTCAGCCCTCTCTGGCGAAGCGGACCAGCACCCAGATGATCAGCGGGACCAGCACGAAGCTGAGCACGACCTTGGCAATCGCCTGCCCGATCAGCAGCGGCACGATGTCGAACTGGCCGTAGAACGCGACCGTAATGAAGATCAGCGTGTCGACCGCCTGGCTGACCGCCGAGGCAAGCCCGCCGCGCAGCATCATCCAGAAACCACCCCCGTCTCCGTTGCCGCGCAGTTTCTCGAACAGCCAGACGTTGAGCAGCAGCGATACGCCATAGGCGATCGGCCCGGCGATCATGATTCGCCCGGTCTGGCTGAGCACGGTTTCGAAGGCGGCGAGGTTTTCTGGCGGCATCTGAGGGCTGGGCGGGAAGGCAAGCACCAGCTGGATCAGAAGGATCGAGAGGCCCAGCGGGGCGAATCCCCACAGCACCAGCCGGTTCGCCATGCCGCGCCCGTAAAGCTGGGAAATCGCGCTGGAAATCGCGACCAGCATCAGGAACGCGAAAATCCCCGACTCGACCGCCAGCGTGGTGAAGCCCAGCGGCAGCGCGATCTGCTTGAAGCCGAGCACTCCCGCCAGCACCGTCATCCCGCCGTAAAGCAGCGCATAGACGAAAAGCGGGCGGGGAATCGCCGGGGTCGGCGCAGGTGCTGTGTGATCCATCCGCCTCCGCTTATGATCGGCGCGGGAAAAAGAAAAGGGATGACGGCGGGAACCTGTTGTCACCGCACGAATTGACTACCTCCGCCGAACAGGCGAAGGGGCGACTTCTTCCCGCAGACGACCCGAAAGCCAAATATGCCGCCAGTGCTTGCCAGCCTGCT
>ENA-ORDG01000735-ORDG01000735.1-marine-metagenome-genome-assembly--contig:-NODE-735-length-14267-cov-2.551868_pt1 | contig 14267 bp, 11 predicted proteins | sample MGYA00248629_ERZ508524 | MGnify/ENA primary metagenome ERZ508524 (study PRJEB26194, sample SAMN05421901) | marine metagenome | isolation source: East of Rio de Janeiro, Brazil, South Atlantic Ocean...
GACGCGCATGGATAAGTTCACCGACATGATGCTCGACCTTGGCCTGATCGCCATGATCGGCAAGGCCGAGCGCGGACAGGGCGCGACCGAGGTGATCGCGAAGCACAAGGTCGCCTATCTGATGGCAGTCGGCGGCGCGGCCTATCTGGTCGCGCGCGCGATCAAGGAAGCCAAGGTCATAGGCTTTGAAGATCTGGGCATGGAGGCGATCTACGAATTCACGGTCGAGGACATGCCCGTCACCGTCGCGGTCGACAGCGAAGGCCAGAATGTCCACCGCCTCGCCCCGCTGGTGTGGCAGGAAAAGATCAGGCGGGAAGGCCTGCTGGAACAGGCCTGACGTGCACATCCTCCCCGCGTGGTGCGCGGGGAGGATGAAGTGACTGATCCTTGTTAAGCACAGGAACCGGCGCACGTCCGCAGCATTGTTCCCGGCACCCACAGCCGGAGCCCGTCATGTCCTTCACCCAGCTCGATCCGCCCCTTCCCGTCGATGTCCAGGGCAAGGGGAAGGGCTTCGCCTTCGCCGTGATCGATTATGGGCAGGAACATAATCTCATCTGGGTGACGGGCCTCAGCGAAACCGGCGAAATCTGGTGCGCGCCCAATCCGATGGTGCGGCTGCAGGCCAACTGGACGATGGGGCGCGAAGGCCATGCCGGCGCCGACTGGCAGGGCGTGACCCTGGCGCCGCTCAAGCCCAGCTGAACCAAAAGGCGCGCCGCCCGCAAGGATGAGCGGCGCGCCGGAGGAAGCCAGCGATCGGGGCCGTGTCGGCGGCCCCAATCGCTGTAATTTTTACAGCTTGCCGCTCAGCGACACGCCGATGACGCGCGGCTCGTTGAACACGGCCGCCATGTAGTTTTCGATCACGCCCTTCAGGTTCTTCTCATTGGTGATGTTGCGAGCGAAGGCCGCGATCTCCCACCGATTGTCGGGCGCGGTATAGCCGATCTTCAAGCCGCCCTCGAAGTCGCCCTTTGAATAGAATTCGTCGGTGCGGTAGAGGACGAAGTTGGTATAGCCCTGCACGAACCAGTCGGTCGCGGCGAAGATCTTGCCGCCATTGCCGAGCGGCACGTCGTAGCGAGCCGCGACATTGGCGGTATATTTGGGCGCGTTGGGCAGCGGGTTGCCGTCGATCTGCGCGAACAATGCGGGCCCCGCAAAAGTGTTGGCGGTGATCGTGGGGTCGTTGACGGTACATACGACCACGCCGTTCAGCGCGCAGACCTGGGCATAGACATCCTTGTCCTTGATCTCGCTGTGGAGCAGGCTGAGCCCGGCCGACAGCGTGAAATTCTCGAACGGCCGCGCCTCCAGTTCGGCCTCCAGGCCATAGGCTTCCGCCTTGTCGGCGTTGAACAGCACGCCATTGCCGTTGACGTCATTGCCGTTCAGCTGGATGTCCTTCACCCGATAGGCGAAGCCCGACAGGTTGAAGCGCACGCGATTGTCGAGCAGGCTGGTCTTGATCCCCGCTTCGCCCGACAGGATCGTTTCCGAATCCGCCGTGGTGAAGTCGCTGTTGAAGACCGCCGAGCGCCCCTGGATCGTCGGGCCGCGGAAGCCGCGCGCGACGCGGGCGTAGAGGCTGACATTGGGGTTCACTTCATACAGGGCGCTGACGTCCCAGCTCGGCTCCTCGCCCTTCAGCCGGACATAGCGCCGCCCGGCATAGCTCGACACGCCCGCCGCATTGGCGGCGGTGCGGACCAGGCGCGTTTCCTTGATATCCTTGGTGTAGCGGCCGCCGGCAGTCAGGGTGAAGCCGGGCGCAAGCTCGTAGCTGGCCTGGCCGAACAGCGCCCAGCTTTCATTCTTGTTGCGCAGCCGCACCCAATTGTTGGGATTGTTGGCGGCGCCGGTCAGGAAATAGGCGCGCTGGTAGAAATCGGTGGTGTCGCGCTGGTCGAAATAGAGGCCGCCGACCTGCCATTTGAAACGGCCGTCGCCATCGCTCGCCAAGCGAATTTCCTGGGTCAGCTGATCGAGATCGCGGACATTGCCCTGGCTCTGGCCGAAGCCGTTGGCGACGCCGTTCACCGGATAATCCGCACCCGCGCCGCCGTCGGTATCGCCGCGGCTATAGCCTGACGTGGTTTCATAAGCGGTGATGGACGTCAGCGTGACGCCGCCAAGGTTCAGCGTGATATGCTCCGACGCGCCATAGGTCTTGTAGGCCTGCGGGTTGTCCATCGCCTCGTCGAGCGCGATCTGGCTGCGCGGCTCGTCCGCCACGCTGTTCGACCCCTTGGTCAGGCCGGCGCGGTGAAAGATGGTCGACGTGCCCTCATAGTCGCGGGCATGGACGCTGGTCAGCATCGACACCATGTCGCTGGGCGCCATCAGCAGCTGGAGGCGGACATCCTTTTCCTCGAAGCCGCCCATGGCGTCCTTCTTGGGGCTGACGGTGCCGTCCGCGCTCGGACCGTCATAGACATTGTCGACCCAGTCGTCGCGGCGCTGGTAGAGCGCCGACACGCGGAAGGCGAGCTTGTCGGCGACGATCGGCCCGCCGACGCCGCCGTCGAAGGTCACCGTATTGTAGCTGCCATAGCTGGCAGACGCGCGTCCCTGCCAGTCCATCGTCGGGCGGTTGGTGTCGAACTTGATGATGCCCGCGGTCGTGTTGCGGCCGAACAGCGACCCCTGCGGGCCACGCAGCACTTCGACTTGGGCAATGTCGAACAGCGGGTTCGACTTCAGCACCACATGTTCCAGCACGACATCGTCCTGGATGATCGACACGGGCTGCGACGCGCCCAGATAGAAGTCGATATTGCCCAGCCCGCGAATGTAGAAGCGCGGGAAGATGCGGCCGGTGGTGGTTTCGGCGTAGAGGCCCGGCACGCGCGCGGCCAGTTCCAATATGTCGCCGCCGCCCGCCTGGATGGCGCGCAGCTGGTCCCCCTGCACGACGCCGACCGATACCGGCACGTCCTGCAGATTTTCCGAACGCCGCTCGGCGGTGACGACGATTTCGTCAAGCTGCGCCGGATCGGCCGGGGCGGTCTGGGCGGCGGCCGATCCGGCCGCGGCGAGCGCGCCGACGGCGCAACCGAACAGGAGCGCGGAGCGCCCGAAAAGCGTGGTCGACACGAATGTCTCTCCCTGAAAAACAGAAGTTTGTCCCGGCGCCGCGGCCGCTCATTGCGGCCCTCTCCCCTTGCGCGTGCGCCCGGTCGTCCCCGCCGCTAGGCCCGGATTGTGGCGCGTTGGTGACAAATATTTCAGCCGCTTACATAGCCGCATCGAAAAGAAGAGCGCCGTGGCAATCGCGCAACAGCGACGCTAAGCCCGGCAGGATCATCCCTGCGGCGCATGCGTTGGCCCGCCAGTTCCCGCGCGCTTGCGCCCTTATGTGAAAGGACGACCGATGCCGCTGCGTCACGCCCTCGCCTTGCTGTCCCTTGGCCTTGCCGCCCCGGCGGTGGCCGATCCGATGCTGGCCGATTTTTCCTATGGCTGGCCGGTGTCGCGCCACAGCCTGGTGAGCCAGGATGAAGCCATGGAAATGGCCTATATCGACGTCAAGCCCACGCGCCCCAACGGCCGCACCGCCGTGCTGCTGCATGGCAAGAATTTCTGCGCGGGCACCTGGGACGCGACGATCCGGGCGCTGGCGGGCGCAGGCTTTCGCGTGATCGCGCCCGACCAGATCGGCTTTTGTAAATCGACCAAGCCGGCGCGCTATCAATATGGGCTGCATACGCTGGCGGCGAACACTCATGACCTGCTGACGGCGCTGGGCATCGAAAAGCCGGTGCTGATCGGCCATTCGATGGGCGGCATGCTGGCGATGCGCTACGCCATTCAATATCCTGATGCGCTTTCGCGCCTGGTGCTGGTCAATCCGATCGGGCTGGAGGACTGGCGCGCCAAGGGCGTGCCCAACGCCACCGTGGATCAGCTTTATGCGACCGAGCGCAAGACCACGCGCGACAGCATCAAGGCCTATCAGCAGAGCACCTATTATGCCGGCGGCTGGTCGCCCCGCTATGACCGCTGGGTCGACATGCTGGCATCCATGTATCTGGGCAAGGGCGGCGACATCGTCGCCTGGCACCAGGCGCTGACCGCCGACATGGTCTTCAACCAGCCGGTCATTCACGAGATCGACCGGATCAAGGCCCCGACGCTGCTGATGATCGGCGCCAGGGACAATACGGCGCTGGGCAAGGGCCGCGCCGACCCGGCGCTGCAGGCGCGGCTGGGCGACTATCCAGTCCTGGCGCGCGCGGCGGCGGCGCGGATCAGGGGCGCGCAACTGATCCTCTATCCCGATTATGGCCATAGCCCGCAGGTGCAGGCGCCCGACCGGTTCCATGAGGATTTGCTGAAGGCGCTGGCGCGCTGACGGGTCAGGAGGCGACCGAGCGCGCCGGCGGGCGCAGCGTGGCCTGATCGATCGGCCGATCGAAGGCGACGCCCATCCGGTCGTCCTTCGACCAGCGCGCCGTCGCCTGCACCACCAGCCGCTCGGCCAGCTCGATCGAGAAGCTGGTGCCCGGCGGCACGTTCCACAGCCCCTCGATCAGCGCGCCGGTCTCGGAAATATTGCGCACCCGCCCGGTATAGACATGGCCGTCATGATGGACCGCCACCGTGCGCAGCATCGTCCGGCGCTCCGGCCGGCTCGACAGGAACCCCTTGGGCGCGGCCGCCGTGGCGCCGCCGCGATGCGCGACCAGGACATCCTCATTGGGCATCGGCCGGCCATAGACATAGCCCTGGATATGGCTGCACCCCAGCTGCCGGATCAGCGCCAGCTCGTCCTGCGTCTCGGCGCCTTCGGCGGTCGTGTCCATGCCCAGCGCTTCGGCCAGGCTGACGATCGCCTTGATGATGGCGCTGTTGCGGCTGCCCTTCATCGCGGCGCCGCGCACGAAGCTCTGGTCGATCTTGATCTTGTCGAACGGCGCCTTCTTCAGATAGCCGAGCGAGGAATAGCCGGTGCCGAAATCGTCGAGCGCCAACCGCACGCCCAGCGCCTTGAGCCGCGCGAACATCGCATCGGTGTCCGCGTCGTCGTTGAGGAAGACGCTTTCGGTGATCTCCAGCTCCAGCCGCTCGGGCGCGAGCTGCGCGGTGGCGAGCGCGTTCATCACCGTGGAGGGAAAGCCCGGATTGGCGAATTGCGTGGGCGATACATTGACGGCCACCCTGATGCCCTCGGGCCATTGCGCCGCGTCCAGGCAGGCTGTGCGCAGCACCCATTCGCCCAGCGGCGCGATCAGGCCCGTATCCTCGGCGATGGGAATGAACATGGTGGGCGAAATCGCGCCCCGCGTGGGATGGTCCCAGCGCAGCAACGCTTCATAGCCGGTGACCTGCTCCGTGCCCGACGACACCACCGGCTGGTAGACGAGGTGCAGCCGGTCGCCGGCCAGCGCACGGCGCAGATCCTCCTCCAGCTGCCGGCGATCCTCGGCATCGGCGTGCATTTCGGGCGCATAGAAGCGATGCACGCCGCGCCCGTCGCCCTTGGCGGCATACAACGCCAGATCCGCGTTCCGAATCAATGCGTCGGCGGTGACGCCATCGCGCGGGCAGACGGACATGCCGATCGACACGCCGATCACCACCGCCGTCCCTTCGACCATATAGGGTTCGGAAATGGTCGCGATGATCGTGCGCGCCAGCAGCTCCAAGCTCGCCTTGTCGTGATTGCGCGGCAGCAGCACCTTGAACTCGTCGCCGCCCTGCCGCCCGACCAGCCCCTTGTCGCCGACCACCCGCTGCAATCGCTGGCTGACCTGGCGCAGCAGCGCGTCGCCCGCCGGGTGGCCCAGCGAATCATTGACGCTCTTGAACCGGTCCAGGTCCAGCATCATCAGCGTGCATTCGCCCGGCCGGCCATGGCGCACGGCCACTGCCTGCTCCAGCGACCGCAGCATCTGGATGCGGTTGGCAAGGCCAGTGAGCGAATCATATTGAGCCAGCCGCGTGACTTCCGCCTGGCTGCGGCGCATTTCGGTCAGGTCGGTGCCCGATCCGCGAAAACCGTGAAACTGCCCATATTCGTTGAACACCGGCTGACCCGAAATCGACCACCAGCGCTCTTCCTTCGACAGGGCGGCGCAAACGGCGATCTCGGCGAAGCTGGTGCGGGCGGACAGATGGAAGCCCAATGTCCGCTCGCCATCGCCCGCCTGCCGGTCGCCTTGGCGCAATATGTCGGTGAAGGCCCGGCCGATCAGGCTGCCGCAGGGCACGCCCAGCGTTTCGCACAGCGCATCGGAGATATAAGTGAGGCATCCCTGCCGGTCGGTTTCCCAGAACCAGCCGCGGCCGCTGCGCTCATGCTCCTGCAACAGCCGGTCGGATCGCTGGGCGCGCAGGTCCTGCCGGTGCAGCGCGATCGCGCGTTCGCGATCGGCCGACGCCTGCCGCACCGTCGCCACCGCCATCACCAGCATGCAGCTGGCGAGCAGGGCGATCTGCGTCAGCCCCGCCCTGGCCGCCATGGCCGCCAGCAGCAGCCCCAGAAAATAGCTCATGCCCAGCAGCCTGCGGTCTCCCACGATGCAGGCGACCAGCAGCGCCACCACCAGTTCGGGCACCGCCAGCTTCAGCACCGCGCCGGGCGCGGCCGGCAGCTTGCCGTCCAGCCACAGGCTGTAGACCAGCCCGGACAGGAACAGCATCGCCAGCATCGCCCAATTCTGGACATGCGGCATCAAGCTGCGGAACCGCTCCTGCCGCGGCAGGATCATCACCAGCCCGTCGACCAGCAGCATCAGCGCCAGCAGCCCCGCCTGCACCCCGTCGCCCAGCCGGAAGAAGGGCAGGCGCAGCATCATCACCATGCAGATCTTGGCGAGCAGGATCAGCGGCCAGAGCCGCGCGATATGGACGAACGCGCCGGAAATCCAGGAAGCGGACACCTCCGTCCCGCTGCGCGTCAGGCCCAGCGCCATCAGCAGCGTGACGGGACTGACCGGCTCTGACGAGGACGCGCGCATCAAGGACATGTGCGCTGTCTAATGCCGACTTGTTGACAGAGACTTACTGGCTGCGACGGGAAAATCGCCAGCCGGACGATCGCCCGACAGGACGATCGCGCCAGCGACGCGCGTCAGACGCGCATCGGCATCAGCACATAGAGCGCCGGGCTGGCGTCGCTTTCGCGAATCAGCGTCGGCGCGGCCGCATCGGCCAGATGCAGTTCGACCAGATCGCTGTCGATCTGCCCCAATATGTCGAGCAGATAGCGGGCGTTGAAGCCGATATCGAAACCTTCGCCCTGGAACGCGCCCGGCACTTCCTCGGCCGCCGTGCCATTTTCGGGGCTGGTCACCGACAGGGTGATGCGGTCCTTGTCCAGGCTCATCTTGACCGCGCGGGTCTTTTCCGTGGCGATGGTGGCGACGCGATCGACGCCGTCCTCGAAGCTGCGCGGATCGATCTTGAGCAGCTTGTCGTTCGCGGTCGGGATGACGCGGCTATAGTCGGGGAAGGTGCCGTCGATCAGCTTGCTGGTCAGGATCGCGCTGCCCAGGCCGAAGCGGATCTTGCTCGCCGACAGGCTGATCTGGACCGATCCCTCCACCTCGTCGAGCAGCTTGCGCAGTTCGCCGATGCATTTGCGCGGCACGATGATGCCCGGCATGCCGTCGGCGCCATCGGGACGGGCCACGGTCACGCGCGCCAGGCGATGGCCGTCGGTCGCCGCGGCCTTCAGCACCGGCTGGCCCTCATCGGACACGTGGAAATAGATGCCGTTCAGATAATAGCGCGTCTCTTCGGTCGAAATGGCGAAGCGCGTCTTGTCGATGATCTGCTTCAGCGTCTCGGCCGGCAGCTCGAACTGCGTCGGCAGGTCGCCCTCGGCGATCACCGGAAAATCGTCGCGCGGCAGCGTCGACAGGTTGAAGCGCGCGCGGCCCGCCTGGATCAGCATCTTGCCCTCGGCGGCGTGCAGCGACACCTGGCTGCCTTCGGGCAGCTTGCGGGCGATGTCGAACAGGGTGTGCGCGGAAATGGTAGTCGCGCCGGGCTGCTCCACCTGGGCGGAAATGCTTTCCACCACCTGCAGGTCCAGGTCGGTCGCCATCAGCTTGATCGCGCCATCGGCCGACGCTTCGATCAGCACGTTGGACAGGATGGGAATGGTATTGCGCCGCTCGACCACCGACTGGACGTGGCTCAGGCTCTTGAGGAGCGTTGCGCGTTCGATGGTGGCCTTCATGTCCCTGTTCTGTCCGTTCTTTTTAAGCCGATAGCCGGGTGTTCGGTCGAATCCCGGCGACACTGATGGATGCTTCTTCATAACCGCTGTTGCCGTCCCTGCAAGCGCGGCCTTCGCCCTTTCGTTACGCATGTCGATCGTCCCGGGGGTTGCAAATGGGGGCGGCTTGCGCTTTGCCGGGGCGATGCGTCGCGCCCTTGCCTGCCTGATCCTGCCGCTGGTCGCCGCGACGCCCGCCATGGCCCGCGATTCGCTGGGCATATTCGAAAGCTGGGGCGCCTTTCGCGATCCTGCCGCGGGGCAAGGGGAGCCGCGCTGCTACGCCATCGCCCAGCCGCTGGCGCGCCGCGGGCGCGCGCCGCAGGGCTTTGCGGCCGTGGGCAACTGGCCGCGCCGCCGCGTGCGCGGGCAGGTGCATTTCCGCCTCAGCCGCGCCCGCGCCGCCGACGCGCCCGTCCAGCTCAGCGTCGGCGAACGGCGCTTCACCCTGGTCGCGGGGCAGGTCGACGCCTGGGCGGCGGACCCGCGCGCCGACGCGCAGATCATCGCCGCCATGCGCTCGGCCAGCAGCATGAGCGTCTCCAGCGTCGGCGCCAACGGCCGCGCCTTCGCCGACAGCTACGCCCTGCGCGGCGCCGCCACCGCGATCGACGCCGCCGCTTTGGGATGCGCCCGGCTGCGCTGATGTAACACGGCTTTAAAAATCCGCCGAAATCGGCTATGGGCGCGGCCATGCAGACAGCCGCCAGCCCCCTGATGCCGATTCCCGGCGCTATTGATCCTGTGCCCGTGCCGCGCGCCGTGACGCCGCGAGAGGATGGGCGCGTCGACCTGATGGGCCTGTCGCGCGCGCAGATCAAGGGCGCGTTCGAGGAAGCGGGCCTCGACGCCAAGGCCGCCAAGCTGCGCTCCAAGCAGATTTTCCACTGGCTCTATCATCGCGGCGAAACCGAATTCGACGCCATGACCGATCTCGCCAAGCCGATGCGCGGCTGGATGGCGGAACGCTTCGTCGTCGGCCGCCCGCAAGTGGTGGAGGCGCAGGTGTCGAGCGACGGCACGCGCAAATGGCTGCTCCGGTCGGACGATGGCCAGGATTATGAAATGGTCTTCATCCCCGATGCGGACCGCGGCACGTTGTGCGTGTCGAGCCAGGTCGGCTGCACCTTGAACTGCAGCTTCTGCCACACCGGCACGATGCGCCTGGTGCGCAACCTGACGCCGGGCGAGATCGTGGGGCAGGTCATGCTGGCCCGCGACGCACTGGGTGAATGGCCCAAGGGCAGCATGGCGTCCGCCAATGATGACGAGGAAAGCGACGAGGCGTCGCATTACACGTCGGACGGCCGGATGCTGACCAACATCGTGATGATGGGCATGGGCGAACCGCTCTATAATTTCGATCATGTCCGCGACGCGCTCAAGGTGGTGATGGACGGCGACGGCCTCGCCCTGTCGAAGCGCCGCATCACTCTGTCCACCAGCGGCGTCATCCCCATGATGGCGCGCGCGGGCGAGGAGATCGGCGTCAACCTCGCCGTGTCGCTGCATGCCGTGACCAAGGATGTGCGCGACGAGCTGGTGCCGCTCAATCGCAAGTTCGGGATCGAGGAGCTGCTGGCCGCCTGCGCCGCCTATCCCGGCGCCAACAATGCCCGTCGCATCACCTTCGAATATGTGATGATCAAGGACAAGAATGACAGCGACGCGGATGCGCGCGAGCTGGTCCGGCTGCTGCGCCACTACAAGCTGCCGGCCAAGGTCAACCTCATCCCCTTCAATCCCTGGCCGGGCACCGACTATGAATGTTCGACGCCCGATCGGATCCGGCGCTTTTCCGACATCGTGTTCGAAGGCGGCATTTCCGCGCCGGTGCGCACGCCGCGCGGCCGCGACATCATGGCGGCCTGCGGCCAGTTGAAGAGCGCGAGCGAGAAGAAGAGCAAGGCGGACATGCGCCGCCTCGCCGAAGAGAAGCAAGCCGCTCTGGGGTGATCCGGGGCACATGATGCGCGCATGCGCTTCTTTGAACCCCGCCCTTACCCGGCGGGGTTTTGCTTAAGGGGGACGGACGATGACGGACGATGAGATCGGGGCGCTCGCGCAAGGCTTCGTCGCCTGCACCCTGCCCAAGGCGCGCTGGACCCATGGCGCGCATGTCGCGACCGCGCTGTGGCTGATGCTGCGCCGGCCCGATCTGCTGCCCGAACGCGACATGCCCGGCCTGATCCGCCGCTATAATGAAAGCGTCGGCGGCGTGAACAGCGACAGCAGCGGCTATCATGAGACGATCACGCAGGGTTCGCTGCGCATGACGCGCCGGCTGCTGGCGGGCCTGCCGGCCGACATCGCGCCATCGGCTGCCTTCGCCGCGCTCATGGCCTCGCCGCTCGGCGACAAGGATTGGCCCTTCGCCTATTGGTCGCGCGCGCTGCTGATGACGCCGGCGGCGCGCCGCGCCTGGGTCGAGCCCGATCTTCAGCCCCTGCCCGTCTGAGCGCGACAGAAAAAGGGCGGCCCCCTGCGAGGCCGCCCTTCCCTTGATCTGATCTTGAGAGGGACCAGAAAGGCTTGGATCAGAAGCGGAAGCCCACGCCGACCATCGCGGCATCGCGGCCACCGACATTTTGCTCATATTCGGTGCGCTGATATTCGGCCGAGATGTAGGTGGTCGGCGTCGCGGCGAATTCCAGGCCGCCGCCATAGCGCACGCCTTCCAGCGCCGCGCCGTCGCCATCGACCTCGAAGCGGGTCGAGGCATAGCCGACCTTGCCGAAGGCGAGGACGCGCGGGGTCAGGACATAGCCGGCGCGCAGCGAAGCGGCGAGATCGCGGCTGACGTCCAGGCCGCTCTCGTCGACGGTGCTGTCGCCCAGGCTGACTTCGACGCCGCCGGTGATGCGGGGGGCGAGCGCCAGGTCATAGCCAGCGGTCACGCCATAGGCGAAGCCGTCTTCGCCGCCGATCTTGTCATAGCCCAGCGTAACGCCGGCGCGCGGCCCGGTGAAGGGCGCAGCGTCCTGAGCGAAAGCAGGGGCCGAAACAGCGGTGGCAGCAGCAATCGCTGCGAAAATCACAGTCTTCATAAAGTCCTCGTTTTTATTCTAATCGCCTCGACTTAGATATTCATCGGGCGTTCAGGTTCGATGCAAAGAGACCATGGCTATTTACCTATGCTCACTCCTGCTTCTGTTCTCTCCGTCTTGGGGAGAACAAAGCGCGTTGTGCATCATCATCGCGCAGGGCCCATCTAGGATTGCAAAAATCAGTTGCAAAGAGGGGCAGACTTTATTTCAATCAATTTCGCCGCTTGTGTTGCAAAACGGTTACATCGCTCGCCGGCGCGGATCAGGCGCCGCGCGCCGACCTGTCATAAAAGAGGGCTAGGGACTATTGGCCATGGACAGCTTGCCCGACATCGCCGGACCCATCGTGAAGCGGCACCGCCTGTCGACGCGGCTGTGGCATTGGCTGAACGCGCTGCTGCTCTACATTCTCTTCGCCAGCGGCCTTGGCATCTTCAACGCCCATCCCCGCCTCTATTGGGGCCAGTATGGCGCGAATTTCGACCGCGCCTGGCTGGAGCTGGAACGGTTCGGCAGCTGGTGGACGCTGCCGGCCAGCTATAATCTGGCGCTGTCGCGCCACTGGCATCTGGCCGCCGCGCCGATCTTCGCCTTCGCCCTGCTCGCCTATATGCTCTGGAGCCTCGCCAACCGCCATGTCTTCCGCGACCTCGCCTTCCGCAGGGGTGAACTGGCGCCGCGCCATGTCTGGCAGGACATCCGGGACCATGCGCGCCTGCGCTTCCCCACCGGCGCGGCGGCGCTGCGCTACAATGTGCTGCAGAAGGCCAGCTATATCGGCGTCATCTTCGTCGCGCTGCCGCTCGTCATCCTGACGGGCCTCACCATGTCGCCGGGGATGAACGCGGCCTGGCCCTGGCTGGTCGACCTGTTCGGCGGGCGGCAATCGGCGCGCTCGCTGCACTTCATCGCCGCCTTTGCGCTCGCCGCCTTCTTCCTGGTCCATATCCTGATGGTGCTGCTTGCGGGCCCGCTCAACGAGATACGCGCGATGATCACCGGGCGCTATCGCGTGCCGCAGGACAAGAGCGGAGAGCGCCCATGATGTTCGCCCGCCGCGCGCTGCTCCTGGGCGCCACCGCCGCGCTGACCGGATGCGACCGGCTCGCCCGCAACGATCAGTTTCGCCGGGCGCTGTTTTCGGCCGAGAATTTCCACAAATGGGCGCAGCGCAGCCTGATGGCGCGCGACGCGCTGGCGCAGGAATTTCGCCCCGACCAGATTTCCCCGATCTTCCGCGCCAATGGCACCGCCAATCCCAACACCCCGGCCTACAAGGCGATCTGGCGCACCGGCTTTGCCGACTGGCGGCTGCGCGTCGATGGCATGGTGGCGCGCCCCCTGTCGCTTTCGCTGTCGCAGATGCACGCCCTGCCCCATCGCGAACAGATCACCCGCCATGACTGCGTCGAAGGCTGGAGCGCGATCGGCAAATGGCGCGGCGTGCCGCTGCGCACGATCCTGGATGCGGCCGGATTGCGGCAGGATGCGCGCTATATCGTCTTTCATTGCGCCGACGATATGGGGGGCGGCCGATCCTATTATGAAAGCATCGACCTCGTCGACGCTTTTCATCCGCAGACCATCCTTGCCTTCGCGCTCAACGACCGGCCGCTTTCGGTCGCCAATGGTGCGCCTTTGCGCCTGCGGGTGGAGCGGCAACTGGGCTATAAGCAGGCAAAATATCTGATGCGGATCGAAGCGGTGGACAGCATTGCGAACATCGGCCACGGCAAGGGCGGCTTCTGGGAAGACTATGCCGGCTATGACTGGTATGCCGGTATTTGACGCCTGCGTAACGACATGACACATGGAACAATATGAAGATATTCGAGCGCGTTCTCAAACGGTTGGTCACGCGTGGGCAACTGACGGTTCATTATGCCAAGGGCGGCAGCTTCACTGCGGGACGTGCCGACCCGGAATTCCCCAACCTGGCCCTGCGCTTTCACGATAGCCGTGTCCCCTTCGACATCGTCAAAGATCCGCGCCTGGGCATGGCGGAAGCCTGGATCGACGGCCGTGTCGGGATAGAAGGCGGCGGCATCATGGAGTTCATATCCATGATCCGCGCCAATAACCCATGGGAAGCAGGGCGATCGATCGACGCGAAAAGCCGGATCAGCCGCAGCTTTAAGACCGTGCGGCAAAAACTGTGGCGCGCCAATCATAAATCGCGGTCAAAGGCGAATGTCGCCCATCATTATGACCTGTCCGGCGCGCTCTACGCGCTGTTTCTCGACCGCGACCGGCAATATAGCTGCGCCTATTTTCCCGATGCCGACAACGAAACCGGGATCAGCCTGGAACAGGCGCAGGAGGACAAGAAGGCGCATATCGCTGCAAAACTGCACCTCAAAGCCGGGATGAAAGTGCTCGACATCGGTTGCGGCTGGGGCGGCATGGCGCTCTATCTGCATCGCACCTGCGGCGTGGACGTGACGGGCATCACCCTGTCGGAGGAGCAGCTCAAGGTCGCGCGTCAGCGAGCGCAGGATGCGGGCGTCGCCGATCATGTCCGCTTCGAATTGATCGACTATCGCGACATGACCGGCCCGTTCGACCGCATCGTGTCAGTCGGCATGTTCGAGCATGTCGGCACCGCGCATTTCCGCACCTTTTATAACAAATGCCGGGAGTTGCTCGCGCCCGACGGCGTCATGCTGATCCACACGATCGGGCGGGTCGATGGACCCGGCATCACTGATGCATTCACGCAGAAATATATCTTCCCCGGCGGCTATATCCCCGCCTTGTCGGAAATGATCCAGGGCAGCGAAGGCACCCGGCTGATGGTGACGGATGTGGAGGTGCTGCGGATGCATTACGGCCTTACCATCCGCGAATGGTACAAGCGCACCATGGCGCACAAGGCGGACATCATCGCACTGTATGACGAACGCTTCTTTCGCCTGTGGACTTTCTATCTGGCCGGCGCGGCGACCGTGTTCGAACATGGCGGCATGGTCAATTATCAGGTCCAATAT
>ENA-ORDG01000736-ORDG01000736.1-marine-metagenome-genome-assembly--contig:-NODE-736-length-14262-cov-2.829750_pt1 | contig 14262 bp, 9 predicted proteins | sample MGYA00248629_ERZ508524 | MGnify/ENA primary metagenome ERZ508524 (study PRJEB26194, sample SAMN05421901) | marine metagenome | isolation source: East of Rio de Janeiro, Brazil, South Atlantic Ocean...
GCCCAGTTCCTTACGCAGCGCGGCGTGCAGCAAATGGGTGGCGCTGTGGTTGGCGCGGATGCGATCGCGGCGGTCGACATCGACGATCATATGCACCGTATCGCCGACCTTGATGCTGCCCGCCTCGACCGTCGCATGATGGGCATGAACACGGCCGAGCGGCTTGGCCGTGTCATTGACCAGGGCGACGAAGCCGCCCTGCGTCGTGATCCGACCCGCGTCGCCCATCTGGCCGCCGCTTTCTCCGTAGAAAGGCGTCTGGTTGGTGACGATCGTCACCGTCTCGCCAGCCGTCGCGCTGTCGAAGTTCGCACCGTCCTTGACGATGGCCAGAACCTCGCCCTCGCCCTGCGTCGAGCTGTAGCCGATGAATTCGGTATTGCCGGCCTTTTCGGCGATGTCGAACCAGATTTCGTCCGACGCCTTCTCGCCCGACCCCTTCCACGCGGCGCGCGCCGCCGCCTTCTGTTCGGCCATGGCGGCGTCGAAGCCGGCGCGATCCACCGTCAGGCCGCGCGAGCGCAGCGCGTCTTCGGTCAGGTCATAGGGGAAACCATAGGTATCGTAGAGCTTGAAGGCGGTTTCACCGGCAAGCGTGCCGCCCTCATCCAAACCGCCGGTCGCTTCGTCCAGCAACTTAAGCCCGTTCTCCAAAGTCTTGCGAAAGCGCGTTTCTTCGCGCAGCAGGGTTTCCTCGATCAGCGGCTGGGCGCGGACCAGTTCGGGATAGGCGCCGCCCATTTCCGATACGAGGCTGGAGACCAGGCGATACATCAGAGGCTCCTTCGCCCCGATGATATGCGCGTGGCGCATGGCGCGGCGCATGATCCGGCGCAGCACATAGCCGCGGCCTTCATTGGCGGGCAGAACGCCGTCCGCGATCAGGAAGCCGGCCGAGCGCAGATGATCGGCGATGACCCGGTGGCTCGCCTTGTGCGTGCCATCGGTCGCGGTCCTGCTGAGCGCGCCGCTCTCGGCGATCAGCGCCTTGAACGTGTCGGTATCATAATTGTCGGTGACGCCCTGCATCACCGCGGCAATGCGCTCCAGCCCCATGCCGGTGTCGATGCTGGGCTTGGGCAGCTCGCCGACGATCTCGTTGGCTTCCTGCTCATATTGCATGAAGACGAGGTTCCAGATTTCGACGAAGCGGTCGCCATCCTCCTCCGGCGATCCGGGCGGGCCGCCCCAGATATGGTCGCCATGATCGTAGAAGATTTCCGAGCAGGGCCCGCACGGACCGCTGTCGCCCATCGCCCAGAAATTATCCTTGGTCGGGATGCGGATGATGCGGTGTTCAGGAAGCCCGGCGATCTTCTTCCACAGCTCGAACGCCTCGTCATCGGTATGGTAGACGGTCGCGGTCAGCCGGTCCGCCGGCAGCCCCCATTCCTTGGTCAGCAGGGTCCAGGCATGAGTGATCGCCTGTTCCTTGAAATAGTCGCCGAAGCTGAAATTGCCCAGCATTTCGAAGAAGGTGTGGTGCCGCGCGGTATAGCCGACATTGTCGAGGTCATTATGCTTGCCGCCGGCGCGCACGCATTTCTGGCTCGACGTCGCGGTCTGATAGGGACGGGTTTCGAGCCCGGTGAAGACATTCTTGAACGGCACCATGCCGGCGTTGACGAACATCAGCGTCGGGTCGTTGTGCGGCACCAGCGGCGCCGAGGGAACGATGGTGTGGCCGTTGCCCCCGAAATAGTCGAGGAAGGAGCGGCGAATGTCGTTGGTCGAAGTCATGGGGGCGATTTAGTGCCAAGCGGTCCGCCGCACAAGCGGCGCTTTTCGTCGGCTCCCGCGCTGTGCACAGGGGTGCAGGCGAACCCCGAGCAAGCTTGTCATTCGCGCCGCAGCCTGTAAGGGCCTGAAATTTGCGCACGGTTTGGAGTTAGGAATGGCGGCACAGGTTTTCGCGGAATGGCGGAGCGTCAGGAAGACACCAGCCGTCCCGATGCTGTGGAATGACGGGTTGACCCCCTTGATCCAGCAAAACCATGCCTATGCCGTCGAAACGCCGCCGGCAACCATCTGGGCGTTCGAGAATGTCGAACTTGTCGGCCCTTGCATCCCCTTGATCCTCGATGATCTGGACCATGAATTCAAGATCGGGCTGTTCCCGGGCTATGTCGTTCGAAAATATGCCGATCCGGCTTATGTCGGGCAGTTTGCGCGCGCGACTGCAGGGACGCGGCAGATCGCCAGCGCCTGGTCCATCTGGAACTATAATTGCGTCATCTACGGCCATTTCCTGCTGGAAGCGATGCCGCGCCTGCTCCTGATCCGGGCGGCGATCCATCGGGATCCGTCTTTGGCCACCATCCCCATCCTGATCCCCAGCGATGCGCCATCCTACGCCCTGCGATGGATCGCACTGTTGTTGCCCGATGTTCCGATCGAAACCAAGGACCTGCACGACAGCATCGTCGTGCAGCGCCTGCTCATTCCCCGCTGGGGCAATCGCTATATCTATCCGGATGTCGTGCAAAATCAGCTGGAGCAACTCGCCGCGCCGCACAAGTCCGAGGACGGACCAAAGCGCCGCATCTTCGTGGAACGCCGTGTCGAGTCCTACCGCGTCCTGGCCAATGCGGACCAGTTGCGCGACATCGCCGCGAGCCATGGCTTCGAAAGCGTCAGTCCCGAACGCTTGCCCTTGCAGGAACAAATCGCGCTGTTCGCCGACGCGCGCCATATCGTCGGGGAATTCTCCAGCGCGATGCACAACGCGCTCTTTTCGCCGGCCGGATGCCGCGTGATGGCGATGAACTATCTCGCCGAATGCCAATCGCGCATCGGCAATTTCCGGCGGCAACGCGTCGGCTATATCCTGCCCGAAAATGGTGTGGTGAGCTACGATCCCAGCATCACGGGCGTCCGGCATTTCGAGATCGATCCCACCGTCTTCACAGCCAAGCTGACCAAGATGCTGGAAGGCACCTGATCCCCCTCGCCCGGCATATCCTCGTCGATGCGCTCCGGAACATCGGCCGCCTGCCTCACCCGATCGGCGCCTCGATCGAGGCGGGCGGGTGGGAGAACCAGGCGGGGCCTTGCGGGGTCATGTGGAAACAGTCCTCCATGCGGATGCCCATGACCCCCGGAAGATAGAGGCCGGGTTCGTTGGAGAAGCACATGCCGACGTCCAGCGGCGTCGTTTCGCCATGGACGAGGTTGACCGGCTCATGCCCCTCCATGCCGATGCCGTGGCCGGTGCGGTGGGAAAGGCCCGGCAGCTTGTAGCCGGGGCCGTAGCCGCGCTGTTCGTAAAAGGCGCGCACCGCATCGTCGACCGCCCCCGCCGGGACGCCCAGCCGGGCCGCTTCGATCGCGATCGCCTGGCCCCGCGCCACGTCGTTCCAGACGGCGCGCTGCTGCGGCGTTGGCGTCGCATCGTGAATCCAGCTGCGGCTGATGTCGGACTGATAATCCTCCACCGTGCAGCCGCAGTCCATCAGCACCACCTCGCCGGCCTGCACCGCCTGCGGCTTGCCCGATCCATGCGGATAGGCGGCCGCCTCGCCCAGCAGCACCAGGTTGAATTCGACCTTGCCGCCCAGCTGCTGCGTCGCCGCGCTCATCAGCGCGCCGATGTCGGCCGGGGTCATGCCCGCCTTCACCCGCGGATAGGTCCAGCGATAGGCGGCCATGGTGACATCCGCCGCCGCCTGCATCAGGGCGATCTCCGCCGCTGTCTTGCGCATCCGCAAGGCGCGGGTGACCGGATCACGCACCAGCGTCGCCGCGGGCAGCGCGGCCTGAAGGCCGTCGACCGCGAAGTAGCGAACGCTTTCCTCGATCGCGATGCGGCCCTTGGCAAGGCCCCTGGCGGTCAGGAAGTCGGCGATGGGGGCATAGGGGCTTTCATGCTCCTGCCAGACGCGCACGTCGGCAGGGATCGCCAGCGATTCGTCGATCGAGGGCTTTTCGAAAAAGGGGCAGATGATGAGCGGCGCGCCGCTTGCGGGAATGACGGCGGCGGTCAATCGCTCCGACCGGTGCCAGCGTATGCCGCTATAGTAAATGAGGCTCGCCCCCGGTTCGACCAGCAGCGCGTCGATCCCCTCCCGCTGCATCATCGCCTGCGCGCGCCGGAGGCGATCGGCGCGTTCGGCCTTGCCGATCGGCGCGACGCCGCCGGTCAGCGGGCGCAAGGCTTCGGCCGCTCGCTCCTGCGCGAAGAGGCGCGGACTGACGATGCCGACAGCGAAGCCGACAGCAGCCATGTGCAAGATGCTGCGCCGATCACGCATAGGCATAAGGGCCTCCCGCCGCCAGCGCCGCCTGATAGGCGGGGCGCGCATGCATTTCATCAAGCCAGCGGATCAGGCTGGGCCGGCTCTGGTCCAGGCCGCCGCGCGAACGCGACGCTTCCAGCGGGAAGCTCATCATCATGTCGGCGGCGGTAAAGGCGTCGCCGGCGAAATAGGGGCGGCTCGCCAGCTCGGTTTCGAGCCAGTCGAGATGATCGTCGAGCATCCGCTGCACGGTGGGCCGGGCGGGACGGCCCAGCAGGCCGAGCTTGCCGACGACGAGCAGCGCCAGCAGCGGCGGCATCATCGACCCTTCGGCATAATGGAGGAACTGGCGATAGCGGATCGCGCCTTGCGCATCGGCGGGCGGCCCGAAACGGTTGCCGGCGCGGGCTACCAGATAGTCCATGATCGCGCCAGTCTCGATCAGGCGATGACCGTCGACCTCCACCACCGGGGAGCGGCCGAGCGGGTGAACGGCGCGCAGCGCGGCGGGCGCGCGCATGGTCTTTCGATCGCGTTCGTAGCGGCGGACGTCATAGGGTTCGCCCAGTTCCTCCAGCAGCCAGAGGATGCGTTGCGACCGGCTGTTGTTCAGATGATGGACGATGATGGTCATGATGCCTCCCAGGCTGCCTGCCGGTGAGGGCTAACGCAGCCCGGCAGGCTTGCCAAGTTGGAGAACGACGCCGTCAGGCCATCTCCATCGCTTCCGCCTTCTTCCTGGCGCGGAAGGCGTGGAGGAGCGGTTCGGTATAGCCGCTGGGCTGAGCGACCCCGTCGAACACGAGCGCGCGCGCGGCGTGGAAGGCAAGGCTCGCCTCCTCGCGGCCGCTCATCGACTGATAGAGCGGATCGCCCGCATTCTGGGCATCGACCTTGGCCGCCATGCGGCGCAGCGCGGCATCGACCTGATCGGCCGTGCAGACGCCGTGCAGCAGCCAGTTGGCCATATGCTGCGAGGAGATGCGCAGCGTCGCGCGATCCTCCATCAGGCCGATGTCGTGAATGTCGGGCACCTTGGAGCAGCCGACGCCCTGATCGACCCAGCGCACGACATAGCCGAGGATGCCCTGGGCATTATTGTCCAGTTCCTGCGCGATTTCCTCTTCGGAAAAGTTGCGACCGACAGCGACGGGGATGGTCAGCAAGGCGTCGAGCGGGGCGATGCCCTCCGCCTGTCGCTCCTGCTGGCGCGCGAACACGTCGATGCGGTGATAATGGGTGGCGTGCAGCGTCGCGGCCGTGGGTGACGGAACCCAGGCCGTGTTGGCGCCGCTTCGGGGATGGCCCGATTTCTGTTCGAGCATGTCGGCCATGCGATCGGGCGCGGCCCACATGCCCTTGCCGATCTGCGCCCGGCCGCTGAGCCCGCAGGCAAGGCCGATCTGGACATTGCGATCCTCATAGGCGGTGATCCAGTCGCTCGTCTTCATCTCGCCCTTGCGGATCATCGGGCCGGCCTGCATCGACGTGTGCATTTCGTCGCCGGTGCGGTCGAGGAAGCCGGTATTGATGAAGACAATGCGGTCCTTCACTGCATGGATGCAGGCGGAGAGATTGGCCGACGTGCGACGTTCCTCGTCCATGACGCCGACCTTGATCGTGTGGCGCGCCATGCCCAGCATATCCTCGATCGCGTCGAACAGGCGATCGGTGAAGGCGACCTCGTCCGGCCCGTGCATCTTGGGCTTGACGATATAGACGCTGCCGGCGCGGCTGTTGGCGTTGCGACCGTTGAGGTCGTGGAGCGCGATCAGGCTCGTGACGATGCCGTCGATCAGCCCTTCGGGCGCTTCGTCCCCGTTCGGCAAGCGCACGGCCGGCGTCGTCATCAGATGGCCGACATTGCGGACGAAGAGCAGGCTGCGGCCGGGCAAGGTGAAGCGGCTGCCGTCGGGCGCGGTGTAGGCGCGATCCGGGTTGAGCGCGCGAGTCATCATCGCCCCGCCCTTTTCGAACGTATCGCTAAGGTCTCCCCGCATCAGGCCGAGCCAGTTGGCATAAGCCGCGACCTTGTCCGCCGCGTCGACGGCGGCGACCGAATCCTCCAGGTCGCAAATGGTGGTGAGCGCGGATTCGAGGATGACGTCGGCAATACCCGCTGGATCGGTCGCGCCGATCGGATGGTCCGGATCGAACACGATTTCGATGTGCAGGCCATTGTGGCGGAAGAGCTTGCCCTTCCCGCTCGTGCCGACGAACTGCGACGGGTCGGCGAGGCGGATGTCGTCGCTCGACAGGTCGGCCCAGCTGCCGCTCGCCAGCGGGATGGCATCGTCCAGGAAGGCCTTGGCCCAGGCGATGACCTGCGCGCCGCGCTGTGGGTCATAGCCCTTCCCCGCCGCCGCGCCGGAAATCGCGTCGGTGCCGTAGAGCGCGTCGTACAGGCTGCCCCAGCGCGCATTGGCGGCGTTGAGCAGGAAGCGGGCGTTGAGGATTGGCACGACCAGCTGCGGCCCGGCAAGCCGCGCGACTTCATCATCGACATGGGTGCTGCCGATGGCGAAGGGCGCGGGTTCGGCGACCAGATAGCCGATGTCGCGCAGGAACTGCTGGTAGGCGGCGGCGTCATGGGGCTGGCCCCGGCGCTGTTCATGCCAGCTGTCGATTTGCGCCTGCAGCGTATCGCGCTTGCGCAGCAGGGCGACATTCTCCGGCGCGAAGCGCGCCAGGATCGCGGCTGTGCCCGCCCAGAAAGCGTCGGGGGCGATTCCAGTGCCCGGCAAGGCGCGCGTGTCGATGAAATCGGCGAGCGGCGCCGCGACCTTCAGGCCGGACTTGTCGATCATGCGGTCGGTCATTCAGCATCTCCCAACATCACCCGTCGGTTTCGCGCCAGCGCGGATGACGGCATCGACGCCTATGTAGGCGATTAACATTATGCCGTGTAGACGCTATTATTCGAACATAGTCATTCCTGTGGTGAACGAATATGATGGATGCCGACCATGAATTGTTCGTGACGGTGGTGGACGAAGGCGGGTTGGCGGCGGCCGGGCGGCGGCTGCATATTTCGCCGGCGATGATGTCGAAGCGCCTGTCCCGGCTGGAGGAACGGCTGGGCGCGAAGCTGGTGCATCGCACGACGCGCAGGCTGGCGCTGACGCCGGCGGGCGAGCGGCTGCATGCCGACCTGCGCGGCATATTGGCCGCGCTGGACGAGGCGGAACGGCGCGTCACCGGAGCGGCGGCGATCGCCGCGGGGCCGCTGCGCGTGACCGCGCCCACCTCCTTTGGCCGCATGCACCTGGCGCCGCATCTGCACCGCTTCCTCGACGCCCATCCGCAGGTCGACCTCAGCATCGACCTCAGCGACGACTATGTCGACCTGATCGACGCGCGGGTCGACATCGCCATCCGCATCGCCGCCGATCCGGGGAGAAGCCTCAGCGCAAGGCGGCTGGCGGACAATCGCCGCATCCTGTGCGCCGCCCCGGATTATCTGGCGCGTCATGGCGCGCCCGCGCGCCTGTCCGACCTGCGCGGGCATCGCCTGCTCGCCGCCGACGGGCAATTGCCCTGGCGGCTGGTCGGACCGCGCGGCCCTGTGCAGGTGGACGGCCGCAGCATCGTGCGCACCAACAGCAGCGAAATGGTGCGCGAACTCTGCCTATCCGGCGCGGGCATCGCGCTGCGATCGCTGTGGGACGTCAGCGAGGCGCTGGCCGCCCGGCATGTGCGCCAGATCCTGCCGGACCATCAGGGATCGGCCGATGTCGGCCTGTTCGCGCTATGGCTGCCGCAGGACAATCTGCCGCGCACGATGCGCGTGTTCATCGATTTTCTGGCCGGCCTCTATGCGCCCCGTCCCCCCTGGGAGCGTTCGGCCATTGCCCTAGCGGAACCAAGCCTCTAAGGCCGCGCCCATGGACGACAATACCCGCCGCGCAGCCCTCGACTATCACCGCTATCCGCAACCGGGCAAGCTCCGCATCGAGCCGACCAAGCGCATGGTCAACCAGCGCGACCTGGCGCTGGCCTATTCGCCGGGGGTCGCCGCGCCCTGCGTCGAGATCGCCGCCGATCCCGACAAGGCGATGGACTATACCGCGCGCGGCAACCTGGTCGCGGTCATTTCCAACGGCACGGCGGTGCTGGGCCTGGGATCAATCGGCGCGCTCGCGTCCAAGCCGGTGATGGAGGGCAAGGCCGTCCTCTTCAAGAAATTCGCCGACATCGACGTGTTCGACATCGAGGTGGACACCACCGACACCGACGCCTTCGTGGAGGCCGTCGCGCTGCTCGAGCCGACCTTCGGCGGCATCAACCTGGAAGACATCAAGGCGCCCGAATGTTTCGAGATCGAGCGCCGGTTGAAGGAGCGGATGAACATTCCGGTCTTTCATGACGACCAGCATGGCACCGCCATCGTCGTCGCCGCCGCCGTGCGCAACGCGCTGGTGCTGCAGGGCAAGACGCTGGCCGATGCGAAGCTGGTGACGTCGGGCGCGGGCGCGGCGGCGCTGGCCTGTGTCGACCTGCTGGTGTCGATGGGCCTGCCGATCGAAAACGTCACGATGACCGACAAGGATGGCGTCATCCATGCCGGGCGCGAAGGCATGTTGCCGAATATGGCGCGCTATGCCCGCACCACCAATGCGCGCACCCTGCCCGACGTGCTGCCGGGCGCGAACCTGTTCCTGGGCCTGTCGGCGCCGGGCGTGCTGAAGCCCGAATGGCTGCCGCTGATGGCGCCCAATCCGCTGATCTTCGCGCTCGCCAATCCCGAGCCGGAAATCCGCCCGGAAGCCGCGCGCGAAGTGCGCCCGGACGCAATCATCGCCACCGGCCGGTCGGACTATCCCAACCAGGTCAACAATGTCCTGTGCTTCCCCTATATCTTCCGCGGCGCGCTGGACGTGGGTGCGACGCAGATCAACGAGGCGATGAAAGTCGCCGCCGCCGACGCGATCGCGGCCCTGGCCCGCATGCCCGCCCATGACAGCGTGGCGCAGGCCTATGGCGGCCGCAAGCTGGTGTTCGGCGCGGACTATATTATCCCGACACCGTTCGACCCGCGCCTGATCGGCGAGATCGCGGTCGCGGTGGCCAAGGCCGCGATGGACAGCGGCGTCGCGAAGAAGACGCTGAACCTCGACGATTACAAGCGCAGCCTGACGCACCAGAATACCCGGTCGGGCCAGTTGATGCTGCCGGTGTTCGAAGCCGCGCGCGGCAGCGGCACGCGCATTGCCTATGGCGAGGGCGAGGATGACCGCGTGTTGCGCGCGATCCGTGACGCGCTGGACGAAGGGATCGTCCGCCCGACCATCGTCGGCCGTCGCCGCATCCTGGAGCAGAAGCTGCCCGAACTGGGGCTGAGCTTTGACCTCGACCGCGATGTCGAGGTGATCGACCCGGAAACCGACCATCTGGTCATGGGCGAACTGGTCGAGGCCTATCGCGCCGTCGCCGCGCGCAAGGGCGTGCCGGCCGACGAGATTTTGCGCCATGTCTATCGCCGCCCGACCGTCACCGCCGCCATGCTGCTGCGCACCGGGCGCGTCGATGCCGCACTGGTGGGCGGCCGGTCCGAATATTGGGGGCAGGTCGAACATGTGCTGCGCATCATCGACCGGGTGCCGAGCCACAGCCGCGTCTATGCGCTGTCCGGCCTGATCCTGGACGCGGGCGCGCTGTTCATCACCGACACGCATATGGTGCCCGATCCCACTACCGACCAGATCGCGGAAATGACGATCGCGGCGGCGGCGGAGATCGCGCATTTCGGCCTGAAGCCGCGCGTCGCCCTGCTGTCCCACTCCAATTTCGGATCGTCGCATACCGACAGCGCGCGCAAGATGCGCCGCGCCTACAAGAAGGTGCGCGACATGGCGCCCCATCTGGCGGTCGACGGCGAAATGCATGCGGATGCGGCGCTCAGCCAGGCGCTGCGCGAGCGGCTGATCCCCGATTCCCGGTTCGAAGGGTCGGCCAATTTGCTGGTCATGCCCAATCTGGATGCGGCCAACATCACGTTGACTGCCCTGTCGGCATCGTCCAGCTCGCCGACGGTGGGCCCGATGCTGATGGGCCTGTCCAAGCCCATTCATGTGCTGACGCCCGGAGTCACTTCGCGCGGCATCCTCAACCTGACCGCGATCGCGGCAGCCGAGGTGGCGCGGGAAGGCGTCGCTTAACCTTTCCGCCCTATCCTGCGCCCCGACAGGAGGCATGACGATGGCAGCGTTGATCAAGGCACTGGCGAAAAGCATTGGTCCCAAGCTGGCGATCGGCCTGGCCCTGGGCGGCGGCGCCTGGGCCGCCATGCATGTGCTGGAGCGGCCGGCCGAGCGCGCCGCAGCGGCGAGCGATCCGCAGGTCTCCACCGCGGCCGCGCCTGTCCCCGCCCCCGCTTCCACTTCGGCCCCTGCCCCCGCCAGCGCGGCCCCGGCCAAGCCCGCCGAGCGGCGCAGCGACCAGCCGATGGCTATCGATCCGCGCGCGTTGACGGTGAAGCGCGTGCTGGCGATCGACGGCCCGTTCCGCCATGGCGACTATGTCTGGGACGAAAAGGGCGCGCCGGCGAGCGGGCCGGTCATCATCACCATCGACCTCAAGGCCGAGACGCTGTCCGTTTTCCGCGATGGCTATGAAATCGGCGCAGCGGTCATCCTCTATGGCGCGACGGACAAGCCCAGTCCGCTCGGCGCCTTTCCGATCACGCAGAAGGACGCGGATCATGTGTCCAACCTGTATGATGCGCCCATGCCCTATGCGCAGCGGCTGACCAGCGACGGCGTCTTCATCCATGGCAGCGATGTCGAATATGGCCGCGGCACCCATGGCTGCATCGGCGTGCCCACCGCGTTCGCCAAGAAATTGTTCGGCGTGACCAAGCTGGGCGACATCGTCGTCATCACCAATGGCAAGATGCTGAACGTCGGCAAGGCGCAGGTCGGCGCCTAGAGCGGGGCGTCCTCGATCCGGGGTCGCTGCGCGACGGTGAGCGCGCTGCCGGCCGAGGCGACCATGATGCTGAGCATCGCCAGCCACTGAATGGCGCTCAGCCGCTCGCCCAGCACCACAAAGCCCGCCAGCGCGCCGATCGCGGGCGCGGAACTGAGCAGCAGGCCGAAAACCGGCGCGGGCAAGCGCCGCATCGCTTCCATCTCCAGCGAATAGGGCAAGGCGCTCGACAGGAAAGCGACGGCGAAGGCGACAAGCAGAAGATGCGGCGAATGGAGCGCGGCGCCGACCGGCCCCACCGCGGCCGGGCTGATGAGGATGGCGGCGACCAGCATGCCCCAGGCGACGGCATCGCCGCCGATCCCGGCCGACACCCGCTTGCCCGCCAAAATGTAGAGCGCCCAGCAGATCGCCGCGCCGCAGGCGAAGGCGACGCCCAGCGGATCGAGCCGGGCGTCGGGCCAAATCGGCAGCAGCAGCAACAGCCCCGCGACGGCCGCTGCCAGCCACAGGAAATCGCGCGGGCGACGCGAGCCGAACAGGACGATGGCGAGCGGCCCGGTGACTTCGATGGCGATCGCGGTGCCGAGCGGAATACGCGCGAAAGCCTGATAGATCAGCAGGTTCATGAGCGCGAGCGTCGCGCCATAGCCAAGCAGCGGCCAGCGCAGCGCCGATGGCACCTTGCGCCGCCAGGGCCGGCGGAAGGACAGGAGCAGCAGCGCCGCCAGCAGGATGCGCAGCGCCGCGACGCCCGGCGCCCCGACCAGCGGGAAGAGCGTCTTGGCAAAGGCGGCGCCGAGGTTCATCGACAGGAGCGAGAGCAGCACCGCGCCCGTCCCGATCATCGTCCCGCGCGCGTCCTGTTCATCCCTGCCCATGGTTGGCGGCTATAGAGCATCGCAGGCCGCGCGCCATGCCCCTTGTCACCCGGCAATTGCATCGGCCGCAGCGGCAGATGCAACAAAGGCATACGCATGCGGGATTGACCAGCGCTGTCATCGCGCCCATTTGCGAGGCTTCCGCATATTGCAATGCAACATGGAGCCGGCGATGAGCGCCCACCCCCATCAAGCGCATCCCGCGCTTGTCCTGTTCGCGCTGTCGGTCGGCGCCTTCGCGATCGGCACGACCGAATTCGCGGCGATGAGCCTGCTGCCCTTTTTTGCGCGCGATCTGGGGATCGACGCGCCGACGGCGGGCCATGCGATCAGCGCCTATGCGCTGGGCGTGGTGGCCGGCGCGCCGGTCATCGCCGCGTTCGGCGCGCGCTTGCCGCGGCGCACGCTGCTGATCGGTCTGATGGCGATGTTCGCCCTGGCCAACGGCCTGTCGGCGCTGTCGCCCAGCTATCATTGGATGCTGCTGTTCCGGTTCCTGTCGGGCATGCCCCATGGCGCCTATTTCGGCGTCGCGGCGCTGGTGGCGGCCAGCCTGGTGCCGATCGAGAAGCGGGCGCAGGCGATCGCGCGGATGTTTGCCGGCCTGACCGTCGCCACCATCATCGGCGTGCCGGTGGCCAACTGGATGGGGCAGGCGCTCGGCTGGCGCTGGGGCTTTGGCGTGGTCGCCGTGCTGGCGCTCGCCACGGTGACGCTGGTCGCGATCCATGCCCCGCGCGACGGCGGCGATGCCAAGGCGAGCCCGATGCGCGAACTGACCGCGCTGCAGCGCCCGCAAGTGTGGCTGACGCTGCTGACCGGGGCGATCGGCTTTGGCGGGCTGTTCGCCGTCTACACCTATGTCGCGTCGACCATGATCGAGGTGACGCATGTGTCCGAAGCCTATGTGCCGCTGATCCTGGCCATTTTTGGCGTCGGCATGACGCTGGGCAATCTCGCATCCGCATGGGCAGCGGACCGGGCGCTCAACCGCACGGTCATCGGCATCATGCTGTGGAGCGCCGCGTCGCTGGCGCTGTTCCCGTTGCTGGCGGGCAATGTCTGGACGCTGGGCCTCGTCATCTTCATGATCGGCCTGGGCGGCGGGCTGGGCACGCCGTTGCAGGCGCGGCTGATGGACGTGGCGGGCGACGCCCAGACGCTGGCGGCGGCGCTGCACCACAGCGCCTTCAACGTCGCCAATGCGGTCGGCCCCTGGCTCGGCGGCCTGTCGATCGCGGCGGGCCATGGGCTGGTGTCGACCGGCTGGATCGGCGCGGCGCTCTCGCTGGGCGGCCTGGCGGTGTTCCTGATCGCCATCGCCCTGCAGCGACGCACCGCCCCGGCCATCGTCGCGCCAGCCGAATAAAGCCGCTTCCGCACCAGCCGAGCGCTCGATAAGCTGGCGCGATGGGGGACGATAACCGGGACACGATATTGGCCGATGCGGCCCTGGCGGCGCTGCGGCGAGGCGATGCGGCGGGGGCGCTGGCGACGCTGCGCGACATGCGGGATCCGCCGGCGATGCTGCTGGCCCAGGCCTGCAATCGCAGCGGCGACCTGGACGGCGAAGCAGCGGCGCTGCGGCGGATATTGGACAGCGACATCCGCAACCTCCCCGCGCTGCTCGCCATGGGGCAGAATGCGCAGCGCCGGGGTGATGCGCGCGGCGCCACCAGCTGGTTTCGCTCCGCGCTGGCGCAGGCGGCCGCGACGGGCGCGCCGCCGCAGCTTCAGCCGCTGCTGCAACAGGCGCAGGCCAGCATCGCCCAGTCGAGCCGCAGTTTCGAGGATCATCTGACCACTGCGATCAGCGACCTGCCGCCCCTGCCCCGCATCCAGTTGGCGACCGACCTGATGCTGGGCAAGCGGACGCTGTTCCTGCAGCAGCCGAGCATGTTCTATTTTCCGGAGCTGCCGCAGCGCGCTTTCTACGAACGGTCGGCGTTCGACTGGGTGCCGGCGGTCGAGGCGATGACCGACGCGATCGTCGCGGAACTGGAAGCGGTGCGCGCGCAGGAGGATGCGGCCTTTGCGCCCTATGTCCAGGCGTCGCCGCTGCGGCCCGCGCCCAATAATCCCTTGCGCGACGATGCGCGGTGGAGCGCGCTGTATTTCTGGCAGAATGGCGCGCCGGTTGCGGAGAATGCGGCGCGCTGCCCGGCGGTGATGGCGGCGCTGGCGAAGGCCCCGATGCCCATCATCGAAGCGCGATCCCC
>ENA-ORDG01000740-ORDG01000740.1-marine-metagenome-genome-assembly--contig:-NODE-740-length-14243-cov-4.520966_pt1 | contig 14243 bp, 9 predicted proteins | sample MGYA00248629_ERZ508524 | MGnify/ENA primary metagenome ERZ508524 (study PRJEB26194, sample SAMN05421901) | marine metagenome | isolation source: East of Rio de Janeiro, Brazil, South Atlantic Ocean...
TGTTTTCAAAATTTAATAATCAGTAGTAAGAAAGTAGAGCAAGTAATTCGAGATAAACGCGTAAAAGCAGTTACGCTTACCGGTAGTAAACCGGCAGGAAGTTCTGTTGCGTCAATCGCCGGAGAAGAAATTAAAAAATCGGTGTTAGAATTAGGCGGAAGTAATGCGTTAGTGGTTTTTGAAGATGCAAATATTACTGAAACGGTAAAAACTTGCGTGCAAGCTAGATTTCAAAACACCGGACAAAGTTGTATTGCGGGAAAACGTCTTATCGTTCAAGAATCGATTTATGAGCAATTTCTTGAAGAATTTATCACTCAAGTACGAGAATTAAAAAGTGGCGATCCGATGGATGAAGATACGTATATTGGAGTTTTAGCTCGTGAAGATCTTGCGATCGAATTAGAAGAACAATTAGAAAAATCGAAGAAAAAAGGAGCTAAAGTAGTGCTAGGTGGTAAAAGAAACAAAGCTTATTTTGAACCGACGATAGTTATTAATGTCGATAAAAAATCTCCTATTTTCAAAGAAGAAACCTTCGGACCTCTAATCGCGGTAACCAGCTTTAATTCTGATATGGAAGCGATCGATTTGGTGAATAGATCTGCATTTGGTTTAGGAGTTTCTATTTTCACGGAAGATTATGAGCGCGCAAAAGCGTTAATTCCGCAATTTGAAGATGGAGCCGTTTTTGTAAACGATCTGGTAAAAAGCGATCCTAGATTACCTTTTGGCGGAACTAAAGAATCTGGTTACGGTAGAGAGCTTTCATCTCACGGAATTAAAGAGTTTTTAAACCGAAAAACGGTGTACATCAATAAATATGAATAAATTTTAAATTTTTTCTTTCTGAATATGAGTAGATTAATAATTCTTCTCAATTTTTAGAAGTAATTAGTGTTGTTTTATTCAGAAGTATTAATATATTTGCAACCGCTTACAAAGCAAAAGGTCGCATAGCTCAGCTGGATAGAGCACCTGCCTTCTAAGCAGGCGGTCCCAGGTTCGAATCCTGGTGCGATCACTTTATAAGTTTAAAACCCTCTGATTTTCAGAGGGTTTTTTGTTTGCAATTTGCTTAAGTGTTAGAGTAAAGTGGGGTATGTCTTAACGTTTAAAATTACTGGAACGTCGCGTAATCTATTTCATCTAATTTAAAATAAAATTTCTTCGCACGTACCAACTCTCTTTTTTGGTCAAAAATTTTTGCCTCCAAATCTTGCATTTCATCCATAGATAAGTCTTCAGAAGGAATATTCGAATTTTTAAAAATTTCTTTTTCTAAAACTTGAATACGATCTTCTAAAAGCTCTCTTAAATAAACTTTCATCTAACGTAAAATATAATGTGTGATTAATTATGAAGTCTAAATTTAATTAATTTGTATCACATAGTATTCATAAAATCGATGATGTGTAATAATTTTCGATAAATAATATCAAATAATCACTTGTAACTACATTGTGTATATAAATAATTACAAATTATTTTTCTATCTATTTTGTGTATGAGCAAATAATTTATAAAAACTTTAAATTTCGTTATGATTATTAGCTAATTCATTTACAGTATATTGAAAATAAAAACTATGGAAAATTTAAAATTGGCAATCATTTATTACAGTTCAACAGGAACAAACTACACTTTAGCTCGAGAAGCAGAAACTGCAGCTAAAGATCTAGGTGTTGAAAATATTCGTTTTAAAAGAGTTGAAGAAACAGTTCCTGAAGAAGTGATTAAAGAAAACGAAGATTGGCACAATCATTACCAAGAAACAAAAGAAATAGAAACAGCGACAGTAGACGATCTAGATTGGGCAGATGCGATTATTTTTAGTTATCCTACAAGATATGGCGATGCTCCTTCACAATTTAAAAGTTTAGTAGATTCTACCGGCGGACTTTGGCAAAATGGTAAATTAGTAAATAAAGTAGTTACAGGAATGACGAGTGCCGCCAATCCGCACGGAGGTCAAGAAGGTACTTTACTTTCTTTATATAAAACGATGATGCATTGGGGAGCGATTATCGCTGCTCCAGGTTATGCAGATCCTGTAATTTTTGAAACTGGCGGAAATCCTTACGGATTTAGTACGATAGGAGGAAGTGACCTCGACGGGAAACAAAAACAAGCGATTGCCGCTCAAGTAAAACGAGCTTTAGAAATCACCGAAAAAATTAATAAGTAATTATTACGAGAAAGGGAAGCAAATTTTGCTTCCCTTTTTTATACTTCCCAAATTTTTAATCGATAAGCACTATCCCAAAACATAAATTCTAATCTGCTTGCAGCAACAAATGCATCCGTCATTTTTTGTTGTTGAGTTTCGGTACAATTTTCTGCGACCAAATCGCAAATTTCTTTTGCTTTTATTACTAAAGTTTCAAATTCTTCACCGGCATAAGTGTCGATCCATTTTTGGTAGGGATTATTTTCTTTCAACTGATTTTTATAAATATAATCGCCCACTTCTTGATATATCCAAAAACAAGGTAAAACTGCCGCCATCGCAACCTCAACCTGGTCTAAAGCTGAAGTACTTTTCAGAAAATTAATATAATGATGGGTTGTCGGTTCAATATTTCCTCTATTCGCTAAACCAAATTCCTGAAAATAAGAATCGTGTAATGCTTTTTCAACCACGATAGCTCCTTCAGCAAATCGAATAAAATCCAAAGCGTGATCTATGCGTTCTGCTCGAGCTCCGATCAAGGCTAAACTTCGGGCAAAATTTTCTAAATAATAAGAATCTTGCCCCATATAAAATTGAAACTTTTTTAGCGGAAGCGTTCCGTTTTGAAGTTCTTTTATAAAAGGCATTTCAATTATTTTCTGGTAAATCGGTTCAATAGATTTCCAAGATTTATCTGTCCATTTCATTTTTGATAAGTTTTTGTGGATTAAAAAAATGATTTACCGGTCCGTTACCTTTACCAATGGCAACATCTTTTCCGTGGTAAATAGCTTGATGAATATATCCTTGACCTAAACTTACTGCTTCCAACAACGATTTTCCTTGTGCTAAATACGAAGCAATTGCCGATGAAAGCGTACAACCTGAGCCGTGCGTGTTGTTAGTTTCATATTTAGGAAATTCGAAACTCTCGATGTTTCCGTTAGGTGAGAAATATAAAGAGGTCAGTTTTTTAGATTTTAAATGTCCGCCTTTAAGCAAAACAGATTGACAACCTAGTTCCATAATTTTTTTACCTGCAATTTTCATTTCTTCCACCGTTTCAATCTTCATTTCGGCTAAAATTGCAGCTTCATCAAGATTGGGCGTGATCACATTAGCGATAGGAAATAATTGCTGAACAATACTTTGTATCGTTTCATCTTCAATTAAATGATCACCACTTGTTGCCACCATTACCGGATCGAAAACGATCGGTAAGTTAGGGTAGTGGCTTAATTTTTCAACAATTGTTTCCACTAAAGCCGGAGTATGTACCATACCGATTTTTACAGCATCTGGAAAAATATCTTCTAAGATCATTTCAATCTGTTCGCCTACTACATTTTCCGGAATACTGAAAATAGATTTTACACCTGTCGTGTTTTGTACCGGCAAGGCGGTTAGGGCAGAAGTAGCGTAGCAACCCAAAGCCGAAATGGTTTTCATATCGGCTTGAATACCGGCGCCGCCGCTTCCGTCAAATCCTGCAATAGTCAAAACGGATGGATATGTATAATTTTTAGAATTCATTATTTTTCAATTTCGTTTCTTAATTGTTCTGCCGCTTTAGCAGGGTTTTGAGCAGCGCAAATAGCTGAAACCACCGCAATACAATCGGCTCCCGATTTTATCACTTCATTTGCGTTTTCAACATTCATATTTCCGATAGCCACTAATGCTTTATTGGTTAACGAACGTATTTTTTCTATACCCGATAATCCCCATTCTATAATCGTATCGGTTTTGGTGTCGGTTTTAAAAACCGGACTCACGCCAAGATAGTCGGCAGTTTTGGTTTCTAAAGATTCTAATTGTTGTAAACCTTCAATTGAGTAGCCTAAGCATTGTACGTTTTTCCATTGTTTTCGAATTTGAGTTGGAGGAATATCTGATGTACCTACATGAATCCCAAATGCTTCAACTTGCCTAGCAACTGCCAGATTATCATTGATGATTAGCGGAACATTATAACGATCTAAAATTTCTTTCAACTGAAAAGCTTTCTGCTGAAATGTTGCTGTGGAAGCATTTTTCTCCCGTAATTGAACTAGATCTACGCCGCCTTTTACAGCTTGTTCAGCTACGGTTAAAAAGTGATCGTGTTTGCAGGCTTCTTCAGAAATGACCAAGTATAATTTATAAGGAAATGAATTAACCACGTTTTACTTCAATTTTTAAAGTAGTTGAAAATTCAGCTTCAGTGAGGTTATAGAGTTTATCTAAGATATTTAATTGTAAACTTCCCGGGCCTTTACTTTCATTTGCGGCTAATTCTCCCACAACACCAAGTAAAGCCATCGCAGAAGTTACGGCTTCAGCTTTATCTTTAATAATCGCTGAAAATGCCGCGACTAATGCAGTCGCCGAACAACCCATTCCGGTGATTTTTGCCATTAAAGCATTTCCGTTAGAAAGGTGAATTTCTTTTTGATCATTTAAGACAATATCGGTTTCTCCAGAAATACAAATGGTCGTTTGATATTCTTCAGCTAAAAATTTGGCAGCAGCTACAGCTTCGTAACTTTCCGCAGAACTATCTACACCTTTAGTTGGCGTGGCGTTATGCTTGGCCAGCGCCATAATTTCTGAAGCGTTACCACGAATGATAGTTGGTTTCAGTTTTAATAAATCGGCTAAAACTTCATCTCGATAAGGCGTTGCTCCGGCGCCAACAGGGTCGAGCACCCAAGGTTTTTGAAGTTGATTGGCTTGCGTCGCAGCTTTTTTCATGGAAGTAACCCAATATTCATCTAAGGTTCCAATGTTTACTACCAAAGCTTGGCAGATCTTCATCATGTCTTCCATTTCGGGATGTGCGTGCGCCATAATTGGCGAGGCTCCGGCTGCTAATAGAGCGTTTGCCGTGTTGTTCATCACCACATAATTGGTAATGCTATGAACTAGGGGAGATTGTTCTCGAAGTTGCGTGATATTTTTCCAAAGAAGGTCTTTCATCATTTAAGTTTTTAAAATTATAAATGGCTGAAGGACGAATTCCTCTAGAACGAGAAGAAATTGTAATTCTAAACTTTTCCCTACGACGGTGTTAACCGAATCAGGTTCAAAGGGACTCTCTCAATTCTTTACAGAATACCCCTAAAGCCAATTCAAATTTAAGGATTATGAGTTGATTTGAAGATATATTCAGTTGAAATTTCCGCAGAAAAATAAATGCATAAAAAAAGCGTGAATTTAAATTCACGCTTTTGATAATTTTTATAGTTAAGATTAGAACTTAAATCCTAAGGTAAACATTACTCGGTTACCATCTTCACTATGATAGAATCCTAAATTCCCGGTAAAGGCTTGAAAACCGTTAAGGAACACAGAACCACCGTAACTGTTATGCCAATCGTTGCTATCGTCGTTTTCTTCCCAAACGCGACCATAGTCGAACCCGGCAGTTACCCCTAATCGAAGTGGAATAAAATTGGTTCTTATTTTAGCTATACCGACACGCAAATCGGTAGTTTGAAAGTAAGAGTATTTACCATTAAAACGTTCATATCGATAACCTCTTAAACTATTATTTCCTCCAATGGTGGCACCGTGATAAAATTCATATTCGTCACCAATAATCGCTCTACCTTTTAATTTGGTTGCCAAAACGGCTAAACCACTTTCATGTAGAGGATAATCGAAAGACACGGTAGGTTCAACATACCCAAATTTGTTGTCGTATTCATCGATATTGGTTTTGTAACCACCAACTATTCCAAATTCCATTCCGCGGCGAATAAAAGCTAATTGCCCCGGTTTGTTTTTAAACTGAAATCCAATTTCTCCACCGGCATAAAGTTGATTATTAAAAAGCGGATCGTTTTCATCTAATAATCCTGTTACTTCATTGGCGTTATATTCTACATCGTAAGATTCTATAGAAGGTTTAATGTAAAAACTATACCCAACATCGTCTCTCCAAATTAATGATGGAGCAACACTCCATTGACCAATACCAACTCGATTATAATCCATCGTTACGTCATCGTCGTCGTAAGTGGTATCATTTCCGTAGCCAAAAAAGTTAATGGCATAATTTGGAGTTGTAAAACGAGCGTCGATACCAAAATTCCAATTATAGAAAATGTGTGCAAATTCTCCTGAATAGTCAAATGAAAAACCGTTGGTTGCTGAATAATATCTCGCATCAAATGTATGCTTTGCAGAAAAAGGATTGTTGGTTAAGCCTTGTTTAGTGAACGTATCTCTTAAACCTATTTGAAAACCGGCATCAGGATCGAAAGCAATACTTGGTAAAAGTACGTTTTGAGAGAATTTCTTCTTATTAGGATCGTAAGTATTTACATCGTAAGAATCTACTAACCACTTTTTACTGACATTCTCTAAAGTATTTTTCTTGCTTTTGTAATCGTAAACTTTTGTTTTTCGAGTATTTTGAAAATCGTAAACATCGTTATTTTCACCACCAAGAACATTGATTCTAATGTAGTGATCGCCATCGCCTTCAATTTTAAATTGATCTTCGCCATCTAAACCGTAAAGCCAGATTTCTTTAGTTTCATCTTTGTTATATTCATTATCAAAAACTAATTCACCATCTTCATTAGTCATTTGTATTTGAGTGATCCCGTTTGGCTTACGGGTAATTAGAAATTCGTCGTCATCTTCTGTACCGATAACGGTTTCAAATTTTTTGAAATAATCGTAATAACGTTTTGTAATATCAACTAGATTATCTCTTCTAGCTTTTAAAGAAGCTTTAATTTCTTCAATGGTTTCGTCTTGAGTATCTTGCGGTAAAGTTGCAAAAGCCTGATCGATAGTTTCGTCGGTAAGTCTGTTTTGAATGAATTCTGCCTGCGCTTTCCAATCTTCCCAATCGGCTTCATTGATAAATGCTTTATCTAAGGTAAAACCGTCACGATTTAGCCATTTTACACTTTTAATATCTGGACCGTAATCTTGCATTGGTCTAAAATCTGGAACTCCAAACTTTAAAAGATTTACTGCAATACCATCATATTTAGGAAAATCTTGATCTCTATCTCTAGGAATCGATTTGTAAAGTTTAGAACCGTCTTCTTGTTCAAATTCTGCCCAACGCCATTGATCGCTGTGACGATCCCAATCACCAAAAAGCATATCCATTAAACGTGCTCTAATAAATACATCTTCGTCTATTTTTACGTCTTTACCTTCGCGTACTTCTAAAAACATATCAGATGTACTTAAAATATCGTCGGGTTGACCAAAACGCTCAAATTCTTTGTTCTCATCACCGGCGTGAGCTTCTAACATATAAAGTTTATCGCCATAGTCTTCATTATAAATTCCTAAGTTTTTTTGTTTGGGAACATAATAAATATCAGGTTGAGAATAAGAAATATCTACTGCCTTAAACATTTCTCCTGTAGCAAAAGGGGCGTAAGGATGAGCGGTTGTATAAAAGTCTTGTACTAAATCTTCAGCAATAGTTTCTTTCATATAACTATAGATGTAATGATCTTTAATGAAAGATTGTATAAACCTTAAAGCACTTTTTCTAACTTCACGTAACGTGTATTCGTGATCGTCTTCGCCTTTAATTCTAACCGATCGTGATTGGTGACCACCACCTTCACGCATTCCTGTAGGATTACCGGGAATAGTATCTATCCATAACACCGGCACTTCTATTTTTTTACGATAAACCTCGCGGTAATGATCGCCCCAAAACCATTTGTACAAACCACTTTTGTCGGTTTCTTCTTCTGTGTAGATTGAAGCTTTATAAGTTGGTCCAAATTCGTCTTTGGTATGGTAAGTAACTTCATCTTCAGATATACGTTGACGTTTAATTTCGTTTTCGCCTATTTTTTCTGAACCTCCGTTCGCTACTTTATAGAATTCTACTTTAGAACTTCCGTCTTTAAATACGGTAAGTTTTGCATAACCAATTTCTGTTGAAGCGAAATGATCTTCTTCATCTTTGGTAGCTTTATCAGTTTTGGTAAGTCCAGTACCACTTATGATTTGCGGGATGGCATCATCTTTTAAATACTGCAAATTTTTATCGTTACCCGATACAAAAATTACATCTTCAAACTGGCTGGCAAGAGTTTCCATTCTTCCGGCAAGCTCTTGACGTCTTTTTCCGTAATAAGCTTGAGAAGTAAAACCACCCATTTTATCGAAAATACCAAGTTTGCTCGAAGTCATAATCGGATGATGAACTACTACAATTACTGTTTTTCCTTGCGCATCTTTAATATCATCTTTAAATTCTACAAAAAACTGATGACGCGTTTTAACATCACATTTATTGTTAATGTAGGGATGTCTGTCCCAATCTTCTAGAAACCACTGAGAATCGACCATTACTAGCTCAACCTCGTCGCTTAGCGTTTCACTTTCGCTCGCACAACCATCGTCTGGCCAAAAATCTGAATTACTGTTATCTTGTAAGAACGACTCCATATCGTCGATATTTTCGTGTCCTTCTTTATTCCATTCATTGATCCCCGGACCAAATATTAAATTTCCATTAAAATCTGCTAAAGGATTTAACAGTTCTTCGGTGAGATATTGTTTTACTTCTTCTCTTTTTTCTTCATCATCACGTTGCGGAAAACCGTCTTTTGGTGCTAAATTACCTATTAATACAAAAGAGGCGTTCTCTGCATTTTGAGAAGCTTTGGTAATTGCTTTTAAAACTTCTTTAGAAGCAGAATTTTTCTTAAAGCCCGTATTTGCTGTAAAAAATAAAGTTTTCGAGACTTCTTTATTGGTTGAAGTTTGTGCAGAAACACTTCCTAAAGAACCTAAAATTGTTAGGAAAAATAGCCATTTTAAACGAAGTAGTTTTTTCATATAAATTTAAATGCGTTTGTTTTTAACATTTCAATTTTCAAAAATTTTCCTTTACCACGGCTAATTTTAACGCATTATAACATTTGACAAAAAATTATTTAGAAAGCATTTGGAAATTTTTATTCAGAACTGTTATTTTTACAAAAATTGAATCAAATTTATCTTTTTTGGAACCTCACAAAATTTTTCAGCTGAAATCTTTGCTCGGTGTTATGCTGTTTTTACTGTTTTTAAGTTGCGATCATCAAGCAGTAGAAGAGGAGCGATCTGATGTGTTTACAGAAACGCTGGAAGATAGTGTATATCAAAACTCATCGAAAAAAAGGTTATATCATTTAGTTAATGAAAGTTTGGAAGCCGAAAATTATGCCGAAGCTTATAAAGGCTATTCATATATTTATCCGTTGATTGCCGATAGCTTACCCAAAGAAAAAGTTGAACCTTACCTAGATACCTTATACGATTTAGCTGAAAAATCTAACCAAAAGCAATATTTAGCCCAAGCCAATTACGATATTGGGATGCATTATTTTGGAAACCGCTATCAATATAAAAAAGCTTATTTCTACTATAATAATGCAAAAAAACTCTTTTTAGAATTAGAAGATAGTTTAAATATTGCTAAGTCTAGTATACGAATGGCTAGCGTACAAAATAAGTTAGGTGATTTTGTAGGAAGCCAAAACGCACAAATTGAAGGTTTAAGTTATTTAGACTTGAGTAAAAAAGAAAACGAACGCTTTTTAATTTCCGGTTATAATTTATTGGCATTAATTTCATCTAATCAGCACGAAGATGAAGCAGCACTCAATTGGATCCAAAAATCGATCGATCTAAATAGTTACTCACAAATAAGACCTACTTTACAGAACAATAAAGGAATGTTCTTACTTAAAGCCGGTAAGTACGAAGAAAGTATACAATTATTTAAAGAGCTGCTTGAAGATAGTTTAGTTTACAAGTCGGTTACCAGAAGAGCTCGAGGTTTAGACAATTTAGGTTATGCTCAACTAAAATCTGGAGATCGATCGGGTTTGGCTCTTATTCAGCAATCCATTCAACTATTAGAAAAAGAAAATTATGCACCTCGTTACGCTGCTTATTTACATTTAGCCGATTATTATAAAGACAAAAATGTAGCTCTAGCGGTAAAGAATGCAAAAAAAGCATTGGCATTGGTCCCAAGTGTAGAAGATGAATTAGAAATGTATCAAATTCTAGCTTTGCATAGTAACGATAATGAAGAAAACGATTACCTGCGAAAATACATACATTTAGAAGATAGTTTATCTAATGCTAGACTTAATGCGGCCAACCAATTTGCAAAGATTAGGTTTAATAGTGAATTGCAAGAACAACAAATTTTAAAACTCGAGAAAGTTAATGCTGAAAAAGAGTTGGCGATCGAAAAAGAAAATTTTCGACATTTTTTAATTATTACTTTGATTAGCATACTTCTTGTTCTGTTTATAGTCGGTTTTATAATTATTAGAAAGAAAAACGAAAAAAATAAAAATATCGCTATTTCTAGATTAGAAAATAAACTCTCAAAACGTGTACACGACGAAGTTGCTAATGAAGTGTATACGCTTATGAATAAAATTGAACATCGTCAAATCTATTCTAATGACGAAATGTTAGATTACCTCGATCATATTTACGTAAGAAGTAGAAATATATCTCGAGAATTTGACAGTTCTGTATTGCTGAAAAATTTCCACGGAAATCTAAAAGTAATGCTTACTTCATTTCAAAGTAAAAATGCCAACGTATTAATACAAAACTCTTCAGAAGAATTTTGGCAACCCGTAAAAAATAATTTAAAACTTACCATTTACCGTATTTTACAAGAACTAATGACCAACATGAAAAAGCATAGCAATGCCAATGTGGTGGTTATTTCTTTTAAGAAAGAAGAAAATTATCTTCAAATACAATATACCGATAATGGTAAAGGTTTTAATTTAAGAGATTTAAAATTTAGCAACGGTATAAAAAATATTGAAGCAAGAGTTGCTCATCTTTCCGGAAATTTAGATTTTAAAGAAACCGAGAAAGGGATGGTGATCATTTTAAAATTTAGAGTCTAAATGTCGCGTATTCAAAAAGTAATTATAGCAGAAGATGTAAAAAGTATACATCAAGGTTTAGCAAGTGTTTTGAAAGAAATAAATATTGCTGAAACAGAATTTGTTCAATATTGTGATGATGCTTATTTACTCATAAAAAAAGCAGAACAAAACCAAGAACCTTACCATTTATTAATCACCGATCTCTCTTTTGCCAGAGATCACCGCGATGTAAATTTAGAAGACGGTGAAGCTTTAATTAAAGCCTTAAAAGAAGAGCAGATCAATATCAAAATTCTTGTATTCTCTATCGAAGATCGCGCACAAAAGATTAAAAAGTTTTTTAAATACCTCGATATCGACGCTTACGTTTGTAAAGGCAGAAATGATCAAAAAGATTTAAAACAAGCTATTCACCATTTAAATAAAGGGAAAAAGTTTTATTCTGAAGCGGTAGGTAATCTTTGTGAAGAAAATAAACAATACGAAATCACCAATTACGACATTAAAATTTTAGAACTTTTAGAAGAAGGTTACCATCAATCAGAAATTTCTACCCGTTTTAAAGATGAAAATAGAAACCCATCAAGTACCAGTTCGATAGAAAAACGAATAAATAATTTAAAAAATTTTTTCAAGGCAAAAAACACTACAAACCTTGTGGCTAAAGCGAAGGACCTCGGTATCATCTAAGAAATCTTAAAATTTTAACAACTCATTTACGGATTTCCGTAAGGATGCTATGCAAACATAATATATCTTTGTTTTGGGTTTTGGTTAAGCAATTAACTGTAAGTGAAAGACTGCTAACCAATTTATGTTTATTTGCATAAATTACAACAAACCGCTGCAGGATTTGTTGTTTTAGGTGAAAACAGGTACGTGGGGTAAATTTGTTTTTGTAGCAGTCTTTCCTTTTTTATTCTACTCAAGAAACTTTAACTAAATTTCAACACTTTACTTTTCTGTAACATTTTTCTTCGGTATATATTGGTGAGCTAGAAGTAGAGCGCATCTGTGAACCAAGAAAAATCAACTAATAAGACTAAAAAACGTTTAAAAAAAACGTTTAAAATTATAGCGAGAATTATTCTAATCTTGCTGCTTTTATTCATTTTGTTAGTCTTGTTTATTAGAAGTCCGTGGGGACAAAACATTATCGTCAACAAGCTTACCAATTACGTTTCTGGTAAAACGAATACAGAAGTTAGTATCGACCGACTGTTTATTACATTTTCGGGAGATATTTCTTTAGAAGGTTTATATCTGGAAGACCAAAAAGGCGATACGCTTATTTATTCTAAAACTTTAGAAGCCGATATTCCCATTTGGCCATTGATGAAGGGAAATGCTTTTAGTGTCGATAATTTAGAGTGGAAAGGTTTAAAAGCCAACATCATTAGAAAAGATTCGATCAATGGTTTTAACTATCAGTTTTTAATCGATGCACTAGCTGCCAGCGATACCACACAAACACAACCACAGCAAGCTTCTCAACCGATGGAAATTTCTATTGGCGATCTTGATCTGGCTGATTTTGACGTGACTTATAAAGATTCGGTTAGTGGAATCGATGCAGAAGTAAAACTTGGGAAGTTGTTTTACGGCGGAGAGAATTTTGACCTGCAACAAATGAATTTTGAGGCTTCAACACTTCAACTTGAAAATACGAAGGCAAAAATCGTTCAGACTAAATTAGTCACTTCAGAAGATAGTACGACGACTGCTTTACCAAGATTTAAAGTAGATGAATTTCAGCTGAAAAACGTGCAAGCTAGTTTTGAGTCGATTCCGCAAGAGACTAGATTTTCTGGTATGGTTGAAAATTTTTACGCAGAAATGCCTTTACTCGATCTCGCTTCGCAAGAAATAGAATTTACTACCATCGAGCTAGAAAATTCTTTAGTTGAAATATCGTTGCCCGAAGAAGAAGAGCCAACCCATCAAAATTTAACTAATTCTTCAGAAAGTTTGAATATTGAAGAAATTTGGCCAGACTGGAAGCTTCGGGTTGCAAATTTAGCCTTGGTGAATAATCAAATTTTATATCAACAAGGTAATCAACTTCCCAAATCTAATCAATTAGATCCTCAAAACATTCAGCTTTCCAACTTTAATCTTAAGGCAGAAAATATTGAGCTTTCTAAAGAAACTTCAGCTCGACTAAATTTAACCGAATTTAGTTTCAATGAAAATGTAAGTAATTTTAATTTAGAGCAATTCACTTTTAATGCTGAAATAACTCCCGATCAAATTCGTATTGAGCAACTTCAACTTAAAACGGGTTCAAGCAATTTACAAGGTGAAATTACAGCCAATTATACTAGTTTAACGGAAGCTATTGAAAATTATGAGCGCGTTCGTCTTTCAGCAAACATCAACTCATTGTATTTGCAAATGAGCGATCTAACTCGATTAAATCCTGCGCTCAACCAAAATGAATATATTTCAAAATTAAAGCAAAAACCTATAACCGGAAGTGTTCGTGCAAATGGTACTGCGCAAGATCTTCAGCTAAATAATTTGCGTTTACAATGGGGAACATCGACTAAAATTAGTACTCAAGGTAGATTGGTTTCGGTAACAAATCCGGAGCAACTTCAGCTAGATTTGCGATCGATCGATATTACTTCCACCAAAACCGATTTGCAGCAATTTGTAAGTGAAAAAGATTTGGGAATTTCAATTCCGAAGAAAATTCAGCTTACCGGTAATTTACAAGGAAGTTTAGATAATCTTACTGCTGATGCAGTTTTACAAATGCCTGAAGGTCGAATAGAAGTTGTTGGAGATTATAAAAATACCGATGGTTTAGCTTTTGATGCGGAAGTAAAAACGATAGAACTCGATCTGGGTTCGTTGCTGCAAAATGAAAGTTTAGGCAAAATTTCAGCTGAAATTACTACAAAAGGTAGCGGAAGTTCTATAAATACCTTGGATGCTGAGTTAAATTCTAACTTTACAAAACTCACGTATAACGATTACGATTTATCAGATTTACAATTATCCGGTAAAATTAAAAATGGCGAAGGCGATGTAAAAGCGGCTTTTAAAGACGAAAATGTAAATTTAAATGTCGATGCTTTTGTAAAACTAGACAGCGTTGCTCCCGAGGCAGATTTTAAAGTAGATTTACAAGGTATCGATTTATATGCTTTAGGATTTACCCAAAAACAAATTCGCGGTAA
>ENA-ORDG01000741-ORDG01000741.1-marine-metagenome-genome-assembly--contig:-NODE-741-length-14241-cov-4.746682_pt1 | contig 14241 bp, 10 predicted proteins | sample MGYA00248629_ERZ508524 | MGnify/ENA primary metagenome ERZ508524 (study PRJEB26194, sample SAMN05421901) | marine metagenome | isolation source: East of Rio de Janeiro, Brazil, South Atlantic Ocean...
TGGTCGACGACGAAGAGGCGATCGACCTCGAGATCGCACATGTCGAAAACGACGTGCTCGAAGGACTCGCACTGGTGAAAGGGCTCGCCGCCGGGCGCGCGGTGTTCCACCAGCCGCGAATCGAGATCGACCAGGTGATGGCCGAGGATATCGAGGCCGAGCGCCAGCGCGTCTATCGCGCCTTCGACAAGATGCGCGACCAGATCGATGCGCTGGGCCGCGAACCCGAATTCGGCAAGGGCGGCGAGCATGTGGAAGTGCTCGAGACCTACAAGATGTTCGCCTATGATGAAGGCTGGAGCCGGCGCATCAACGAGGCGATCGACAGCGGGCTAACCGCCGAAGCGGCGATCGAGCGCGTCCAGCAGCGCACCCGTATGCGGATGCGCGAGATCGACGATCCGCTGCTGGCGGACCGTATGCACGATCTGGAAGACCTGTCGAACCGCCTGCTGCGCATCGTGTCGGGCCAGCTGGGCACCGCCGCGACGCAAGGGTTGCGGCGCGATACGATCCTGTTTGCGCGCAATCTCGGCCCGGCCGAACTGCTCGAATACGATCGCAGGCGACTGAAGGGCGTGGTGCTCGAGGAAGGCTCCCTCACCGCGCATGTGGTGATCGTCGCGCGCGCGATGGGTGTGCCGGTCATGGGCCGTGTCACAGGCATTCGCACACGCGTGGCGGAAGGCGACGAAGTCATTCTCGATGCCGACCGCGGGATGGTCACGCTGCGACCCAATCAGCAGGTGCTCGAGGCCTTCGAGACACGCTTTGCCAAGACACGTCAGAAACAGGCCGCCTATGCCGAAATGCGCGATGTCGAACCGTTCACCCGCGACGGTACGCGCATCGCCGTGATGATGAATGCCGGCCTGCGCGACGACATGAGTGCGCTGGCGATGAGCGGTGCCGACGGCGTCGGCCTGTTTCGCACCGAGTTCCAGTTCCTCGTGTCTTCCACCTTGCCGCAACGCGATCGCCAGATGCGGCTCTATCGCGACGTGCTCGACGCTGCCGGAGACAAGCCGGTGGTGTTCCGGACCGTCGACATCGGTGGTGACAAGGCGGTGCCCTATCTCGACAGTCCACTCGAGGATCGCGACGAGAACCCGGCGATGGGCTGGCGTGCCCTGCGGCTATCGCTCGAACGCGAAGGCCTGCTCAAGGCTCAGGCGCGCGCCCTGCTGGAAGCGGCGGCGGGGCGCACGCTGTCGGTGATGTTTCCGATGGTCAGCGAGCCATGGGAGTTCGACGCGGGCAAGAAGGTCTTCGAGGACCAGCTTTCTTTCCTGCGCGAGCGCCGCAAACTGGTGCCCGAAGCGATCGAATACGGCTGCATGCTCGAAGTGCCCGCGCTGGCCGACATGCTCGACCTGCTGGCACCGAAACTGTCGTTCATCTCGGTCGGGACCAACGACCTCACGCAGTTCCTGTTTGCCGCCGATCGCGCCAATCCCAAGCTGGCCGAACGCTATGACTGGTTGAGCCCCGCGATCCTGCGTTATCTCGCGCGCGTCTCGCAATCGCTGGTCGGGCAGAATGTCCGGCTCGGCGTGTGCGGTGAAATGGGCGGGCGTCGGCTGGAGGCGCTGGCGCTGCTCGGCATCGGTTATCGCCGCCTTTCGATCACTCCGGCGGCGGTCGGCCCGATCAAGGAAGTGATCCGCAAGGTGGATTTGGGCGAGTTGAGCGAACAGATGGGCCGCTGGCTCGCCTCCCCGCCACCCAGCCTGCGCGCGGAACTGCAGGCATGGGCAACCGAGCGGGATATCGAGTTCGACTGATTTCATCGCGAAACCGCCTCTTCTCGTCGGCAGGCCGCGACTGTGCTATGATGCGTGCTTGACAGGCATGCCGCAGGTTCGCTTTGCCTGCGTCAAGATCACATGCGGACAAACCGCAGGTTCGCATTATTCGGGGATCGCATGAGCGACGAACACACAGAAGAACAGGAACCGGCTGTCGTAGCCGGAGGGGTCGGCGCGCGGTTGCGAGAGGCACGCGAGGAAGCCGGGCTCGAGCTGAATGAAGTTGCGGCCAAGACGCGCATACCGCAGCGCCATTTGCTGACGATCGAGAATGGCGCGCTGACCGATTTGCCTGCGCGCACTTATGCGGTCGGTTTTTCGCGCACTTACGCGCGGCTCGTCGGGCTCGATGAACGCGAGATCGTCGAACAGGCGCGCATGGAACTGGCGGCAGAGGAAGACGAGGGGCACACGCCCGCGAAATTCGAACCCGGCGATCCCGCGCGTGTGCCGGGCAAAGGGCTTGCATGGTTTGCGCTGTTCGCTGCAATCCTGCTGATCGGTGGCATCTACGCTTTTTACAGCAGCTATCTCGCGCCCGGCATGGGGCCGGCACCGCTCGACGATCCGGCCGCCCGCATGGCCGAGGCGGAAACCGACGATGCCGATGAGAGCGGGCAGGCTCGTACCCCCACTGCGGCCAGCGGACCGGTTGTGTTTACCAGCGAAATGGATGGCACCTGGGTCAAGTTCTACGACGCAGATGGTGAACGGCTCTACGAAGCGCAGATGGACGAGGGCGACAGTTTCACCGTGCCGGCCGATGCCGAAGGGCCGCAGGTATGGACCGGTCGCCCCTATGCATTGGCGATAACCGTGGGCGGGCGCAGCGTACCCAAGCTCTCCGAAGTGGACGAGGTGATCAAGGACGTGCCGATCACTGCCGAAGCGCTGCTTGCGCGCGCTGACGCCGCCCCGCGGGCGCCTGCTACTCCGGCTCCCGGCGAGGGTTAACCATTGTTGCGAAGGGGATAAGCCCGCTTCACGGCCTCGACAGATTCGCCGGGCTAGGGCAGTTTTCCTTCGCTACCGATATTCCACCAGGAGATCCCGATGATTTTCGGATCGTTTGCCCGCAACCTGTCTGTCTTCGGGGCCGGTTTCGCCCTGCTCGCCACTGCCACGCCGGTGCTGCCGCAGGATGGCAATGACGAAGCCCGCCTGCGCCGTCTCGAGGCCGAAGTGCGCGCATTGCAGCGCAAGGTCTTCCCGGGCGGGGACGGACGCTTTTTCGAACCCGAAATGACCGCGCAGCCCTCGGTCAATTCGACAACTTCCGGCACATCGACGACGGCAGTCACCGATATCCTCGCGCGGCTCGATGCGCTCGAAGCGCAATTGCAGCGCCAGACCGCGTTGAACGAGGAGAACGCCAATGCGGTGCGCCAGCTGAGCGAACGTCTCGACGCGGTCGAAGGACGCGGTGCATCGGCCGGGGGCACCGCAGGTGCCGGCACGGTAACGACGACCAGCGCATCGGCACCCCCAGCCACCGGCGCAACGCGGACGGTGGCTGCAGCGCAACCCGCCGGACCGACCCAGGAGCGGCTGGCCGCGGTGCAGGCGATCGCAAAGCCGCAGACCGACGACAGCGGCGATGACGAATATTCCTACGGCTTCCGCCTATGGGATGCGGGCTTCTTCCCGGAAGCCCAGCAGCAACTGACCATGTTCGTCGAACAGAACCCGGGTCACTGGCGCGCCACCTATGGCCGCAATCTGCTCGGGCGTGCCTATCTCGACGATGGCAAGGCCAAGGAGGCCGCGCCGTGGTTCCTCAAGAACTACCAGGAAGACAAGACCGGCGCACGCGCGGGCGATAGCCTGCTTTATCTCGCGGAATCCATGATCGCGCTCGACGACACGCGTCGTGCCTGCATCGCGCTGGCCGAATTCTCCGAAACCTATCCCGCGCTTGCCGCGGGACGGTTGCAGGGCCAGTACGAAGCCAATCGCGGCAAGGTGAAGTGCGATTGACGCAGGGCTCGACCCGGCGCTGCTAGCGCGCTTCCGGGCCGAACTCGACAGCCTGCACCCGACAGGCCGCTTGGGTCTTGCGGTATCGGGCGGCCCCGACAGCATGGCGCTGCTTGCGTTTGCCCATGCCATTCGTGGCGATGCCATTGCGGTTGCCACGGTCGACCATGGCCTGCGTCCCGAAGCGGCGAGGGAATGCGCGATGGTGGTGCGGGTCTGCGAACAGCGCGCCATCGCGTGCGACGTGATCCGGGTCACCGTTAACAAGGGCAATCTGCAGGACCGCGCACGGGCTGCACGCTATGCCGCGCTGGGTGACTGGGCTGCGCGGCAAGGTCTGAATGCGATCGCAACAGCGCATCATGCCGACGATCAGGCCGAAACGCTGCTCATGCGGCTCAATCGCGGCGCAGGGCTTGGCGGGCTGGCGGGCATTCGCGCGAGCACGGCAATCGATGGCTGCGCGGTCCCGGTGATCCGTCCGCTACTGGGGTTCCGCAAGCGGGAACTGGCGGCGATCATTACCGAAAGCGGGCTGCCGTCGGTGCAGGATCCTAGCAATCGTGATGAAAGTTTCGATCGGGTGCGCATGCGGGCGCATCTGGCAAAAGCGGAATGGATCGATCCCGCCGCGCTGGCGCGTTCCGCTGCACATCTGGCCGAGGCGGAAGCCACGCTGCAGGCGATGGCAGACGACATCTGGCAGGCGGAAGCGGTGGTGCGCGATGAGGCGGTCATCGTACCCGAAACCCGCCATGCAGAAATCACTGCGCGTCTGGTCGCACGAGCCATGGCCACGCTGGGCGGCGAGAGCGCGCCGGGAGAAACCGCCGCTTTCCTAAAGAAGCTCGCCCGGCGCGGCAATTTCGCGGGCATACTGATCGAACGGGAGGCCGGATGCTATCGCTGTAGCCGTGAGCCACCCCGGCGATCGGGCTAGGCCGGCCTCAGATGATGCTGTCGCCCATGCCGATGCGCTGGCCATCGGTGATGACAACCTTGTCGCCGGTCGTCGCGATGGCGAACAGCCGCTCGGCGATCGGGTCGGGGACGCCGATACAGCCATGGCTGGCATAGCCGTTCTCGACCTCGCTACCCCCGTGGATCGCCACGCCGTCGCTGGTCAGGAACATCGACCAAGGCATCGGCGCGTTGCCGTATTTCTCCGAAACATTGTGCCGCTGCTTCCACAGGATCGGGAAGACGCCGGTGGGGGTCGGATGTTCGTCGGTGCCCAGCAGGACCGCTGCGGCACCGATTTCATAGCCGCCCCGGAAAATGGAAATCGTGCGCGCCTGCAGGTCGACGGTAACCAGCAGCGGTCCGTCGGGCACGCCCTCATCGTCCCAATGCCATTCCCCGTACTTGATCGGCCCGTCGATCGGGAGGATCCGCCGCACGGTGTAGAGCCGTTCGGCATCGGCAACCGCTTTCGCCGCGATCGCGCCATGCGCGTCGAACCGCGTTGCACTGGCTGGTGCAGGGGCCGCCGAAGTCTCGGCGAGAGGCGTTTCGCGTGCCGAATCGCCCTCAGCGGTCGCGGTACCGCCAATAGCCACGCCCGCGAGCACCAAGGCGGCCGCGACCGTGCCGCCGCCGATCCACTTCAGAATCACATCCATGCCGCCATTATGCGCATGAATGCGTGAATTTTCCACCTATGGAGGAACTGCTGTGCCAATGCGGGGCGAACCCGCGCGAGAACCTCAGCCGGTCAAGCCGGCCGCTTCGCGTGCCACGCTGGCGACCTTGTCGACATCGACCGGCCCGCGCGGCGCGACCCAGCTTCCTCCTACGCAGAGCACAGGGTCGAATGCCAGCCACTCGCTCGCATTGTCGAGGCCGATGCCCCCGGTCGGGCAGAAGCTGCACTGGCCGAAAGGCGCAGCCAGCGCCTTCAGCGCGGGCAAGCCGCCCGCCGCCATGGCGGGGAAGAACTTGAAATGGGTAAGCCCGAGATCGAGCCCACGCATGATATCACCGGCATTGGCGATGCCGGGAAGAAAGGGGATGCTCTCGCGGATTGCGGCCTTGCCCAGCGGCTCGGTCAAGCCCGGAGAAACGATGAATTCGCTGCCCGCGTCGATCGCATCGGCCAGTTCGCGCTGGTTGGTGACCGTACCTGCCCCGACGATGGCACCTTCGACGCCGCGCATGATGCGGATCGCCTCGAGTGCTGCCGGGGTGCGCAAGGTAACCTCGAGAACGCGCAGCCCGCCCGCCACCAGCGCTTGTGCCAGCGGCTCGGCCTGCTCGACCTCGTCGACCACGATCACCGGAATGACCGGCGCTGTCTGCATGATATCGGCAATCGTCATCGGAAATTCCTGGCAAAGGCCGCTGCGGCGCCGAACAGGCCCGGTTGCGGATGGGTGATCAACTTGACGGGAATTCCCGCCATCAATTCGGCGAACCGTCCCTTGGCGCGAAAGCGCGAGGCGAAGCCCGATTTGGGCAGATATTCGCGCAGGCGATAGCCGAGCCCACCGGCGATCACGACACCGCCGAAGCCGCCCTGCGCGAGAGCGATGTCACCGGCAACGCTGCCGAGCGAGAGGCAAAACCGGTCGAGCGCGGCGGCGGCAAGGCTTTCCTGGTCCTCCATCGCGCGCGTCCAGATCGCGATATCATCCTCGTCGCGGGTCTTGCGGTTCTCCATCGCGGCGAGCGTCTGGTAGATGTCGACGATCGCGGGGCCGGACACGACCCGTTCGATCGAGACGCGGTTGTGCCTCTTGCGCAGCCGCGCGAGGATCGCATCCTCAATGGTATCGAGCGGCGCGAAATCGATATGGCCGCCTTCGGTCGCCTGCACGCGGTAATCGCCACCCGAACGCCACAGATGGGCGACGCCAAGTCCCGTGCCCGGGCCGAGCACGCTTATCGTGCCATCGGGCGTCAGCGATCGGTCGGGGCCGGTAAGGTGCAGGAACTGGTCGTCGGGCGCGCGCGCCACCGCATGCGCCACGGCCTCGAAATCGTTGACGATGCAGTAATTCTCGACGCCCAGCTTTTCGCGAACCAGCGCTGGCCGGATGATCCATGGATTGTTGGTGAAGCGAATCACCTCACCACCGACCGGGCCCGCGATCGCCATGGAGATGCGCGGTGGCAGCGAACCGCCCATGCGCTGTCGGAAGTCCTCCCACGCGGTCTGGAAGCTGGCGTGATCTTCGGTGTGCAGCGTTTCGGGCTTGCCCAGCGTGATCGTTCCGTCGTCGTCTACCGTGGCGATGGCAAAACGCGCATGGGTGCCGCCGATATCGACACTGACGAGGTCGGTACTCACAGGCCCGACGCCGCCAGCATGGCCGACGCGCCCTGTTCGGCCCCGTCGGCCCCGGCGCGGAACAACGCGAAGAATTCGCGGCCCATGCCGGATTCGGGTTCGGGCGCTGGAGCCGTCTCGCGGGTGCCAAGATCGGCCTGCGTGGAAAGCTCGCCGGTCGCTGCGCAGACCTTGACCATGTCACCGTCACGCAATTTCGACAGCGGACCACCGCCCAGCGCTTCGGGCGTGCAGTGAATGGCGGCGGGCACCTTGCCCGAAGCACCCGACATGCGCCCATCGGTGACAAGCGCCACGCGATAGCCGCGATCCTGCAGCACGCCGAGCGCAGGAGTGAGCTTGTGCAATTCGGGCATGCCATTGGCGCGGGGCCCCTGGAACCGCACGATTACTACGACGTCGCGATCGAGTTCACCCTTGGCGAAGGCTTCGTTGACCGCATGTTGCGTATCGAAAACGCGACAGGGCGCTTCGACCGTCCAGCGTTCGCGCTCCACGGCAGAAGATTTGAAGCATGCCCGTCCGAGATTCCCCTCGACCAGCCGCATGCCGCCATCCTCCTGAAACGGATCGGAAGCGGGGCGCAGCATCTCGGGATCGCCCGAGGGGCCCGGATCGCGCCATACCAGCGCATCGCCGTCCATTCCGGGTTCGCGCGCATAGGTTTCGAAGCCGCCGTCCCATACGGTCAGGATATCGGCATGCGCCAGCCCTTCCTCGAGCAGCGTGCCGACGACGAAACCCATGCCGCCCGCTTCGTGGAAGTGGTTCACATCGCCCGAACCGTTCGGGTAGACGCGGGCGACCAGCGGCACCGCACGCGACAGTTCGGCCAGGTCTGTCCAGTCGAAGCGAATACCCGCTGCGCGCGCCATGGCGGGGATGTGGATCGCATGGTTGGTGGAGCCACCCGTGGCGAGCAGCCCGACCGCTGCGTTGACGATCGCCTTTTCGTCCACCACTTGCGCCAGCGGACGGAAATCGTCGGTCGACTTGCCGATCGCAGCCAAACGGTGCGTTGCCGCCCGGCTCAATTCCTGGCGCAGCTTGGCTCCAGGCTGGACGAATGCGGCCCCGGGGACGTGCAGCCCCATCATTTCCATCATCATCTGGTTGGAATTGGCGGTGCCGTAAAAGGTGCAGGTGCCGGGCGAGTGATAGCTTCCCATCTCGCTCGCCAGCAATTCCTCGCGGTTTGCCTTGCCCTCCGCATAGAGCTGGCGAACCCGCTGCTTCTCCTTGTTGGAGATGCCCGTGCCCATCGGTCCCGAGGGTACGAAGATCGCGGGCAGGTGACCGAAGCGCAACGCACCCATCAGCAATCCGGGGACGATCTTGTCGCATATTCCCAGCAGCGCCACGCCGTCATACATCGCATGGCTGAGCGCGACGACGGTCGACATGGCAATCGTATCGCGGCTGAAGAGCGAGAGCTCCATGCCCGCCTCGCCCTGCGTAACTCCGTCGCACATGGCGGGGGTCCCGCCAGCGACTTGCAGCGTCGCGCCAACTTCGCGCGCCCAGATCTTCATCCGTTCGGGATAACGGTGATAGGGCTGATGCGCGGACAGCATGTCGTTATATGCGGTGACCACGCCGAGGTTCGGGCCCTTGGCGGCCATGATCGCCGCCTGGTCCTCCTCCGCACCAGCAAAGGCATGCGCGAGGTTGGAACACGACAGTGACCCGCGATTGACCTGGCGATCGCCTTCACGGTCCATCAGTTCGAGATAGGCGTCGCGGCTGTCGCGCGAGTTGGCGATGACCCGCTGGGTCACGCGGTGGATCGTGTCGTTCAGCGGTTTATTCGTCATGCCAGCTCACTCCGTCGCGCTCGGCCAGCGCGATGGCCGCGCTCGGCCCCCAGCTGCCGGCGCCATAGGTCTTGGGCTTGATGTCCTCGCGTTCCCAGAGTTCGCGTATTGCGTCGATCCATTCCCATTGCGCCTCGACCTCGTCACGGCGTACGAACAGCGTCTGGTCGCCTTCGATCAGGTCGAGCAACAGGCGTTCGTAGGCGATCCGGCGGACCGTGCCCGAAAAGGCATCGGGCATGGCGATATCGAGCGGTACCTGTCGCAAACGGATGCCGTCGCGATCGAGGCCGGGGACCTTTGCCATCATCGACATCTGCACGTTCTCTTCCGGCTGGATGCCGATCACGAGCCGGTTGGGGCGGGTGGTGGCTCCGCGTCCCTCGAAGATGGAATGCGGAATGCACCGGAACTGGATCACGATTTCGGTAACCCGTTCGGGCAGGCGCTTGCCGGTGCGCATGTAGAACGGCACGCCCTTCCAGCGCCAATTGTCGACATGCGCCTTCAGCGCGACGAAAGTCTCGGTATCGCTGTCCTTGCCCAGTTCCTCGTCATAGCCGGGTACAACAGCGCCCTCGACGGCACCGGCGCGATATTGCCCGGTCACCGTTTCGTCGCGCCCGACATGCCGCAAGGCGCGCAGAACCTTTACCTTCTCGTCGCGCACCGCAGTGGCATCGAAGCTGGTCGGGGGCTCCATCGCCACCAGCGCGAGCAATTGCAGCATGTGGTTCTGGACCATGTCACGCAGCGCGCCGCTGTCGTCGTAATAGGCGACCCGCGATTCCAGCCCCACCGTCTCGGCCACGGTGATCTGCACGTGGTCGATATAGGTCGCGTTCCAGACCGGTTCGAACAGCAGGTTGGCGAACCGAAGCGCCAGCAGGTTCTGGACGGTTTCCTTGCCCAGATAATGATCGATGCGGAAAATGCGGTCTTCGCTGAAGGCCTTGGCAACCGCGTCGTTGATTTCCTTGCTCGATGCCAGATCGGTACCGAGCGGCTTTTCCAGCCCAATTCGGACATTGCCTTTCGTAAGACCGGCATGGACCAGGCCATTGATCGTCGGCTCGAACAGGCTCGGCGCGGTCGAGAGGAAGATCGCCAACCCCTTGTCGTAGGTGCCGACTTCGCGCGCGAGATCGTCATAGCCTTCGCGGGTGGTCGCATCGACCGCCACGTAGCTCAGGCGGTTGAGGAAATCGGCGACCCCGCCACGGCGATGATCGGGCAGGTATTTCTCGAGCGCCTGCCGTGCGAAATCGCGAAACTCGCGCGTGGACATTTCCGAACGAGCGGTGCCTACGATCTTCAGGTCGGGTTCGAGCAGGCCTTCGGCATCGAGCGCGCACAGCGACGGCAAGAGCATGCGCTGCGCGAGATCGCCCGTGGCGCCGAACAGCAACAGCCGGTCTGCAGTAACATTCATTCGCGTAGCCAGGCGATCATTCGGGTCACTCCTCACGCAGCGGTTAACAGCGTGTGCAGCGACATTCCACCCGGCTGCATTCCTATTCTCTCAGAACGCGGGCGAGCGAACCAATGCGAAGCGTGCTTAACGGTTCTGGGGGGAAGGGCAGTGGAGTTTGCGAGCGCACACGCGAACCAAACCTCTCGAAGAGGCTTCGTTTCAGCAAAGCGCGCAGTGATCAGAGACACAGGCAGCGGATACGAAAAAGGGCCCCGGTGAAGGAGCCCTTTCGTTATTGGCTTTGGGCCAAATTCAGCCCGGAAAGAGCCAGTCCCAGAAACTCCACATGGTCATACCTCCTGATTGCTCAAGAGTTAAATGCCATTAACCATGTCTGTTTGTAAAGCCTAAACCATGTTTGATAAGGACTGTCCGGGCACAACCTCCTGATATTCAAGCAAATTGGAAAGTGACAAGGGACGAGAAAACGCAAATCCCTGGACCTGTTGACATCCCGCTTCTTCCAAAAGCGGGATGTCGTGCGGGTTTTCCAGGCCCTCGGCCACGACAGTGATTCGCGCTTCGCGACCCATTGCAGCGATACTGGCCACGATTGCGCGAGCCTTGGGGTCACGAGCGATATTGGCAACGAACAAGCGATCGATTTTGATCTCGTCGAAGGGCAGCTCGTAAAAGGTCTCGTAGCTCGCTGCGCCCACGCCGAAGTCGTCCATTGCAATGCGAACGCCGATCGAGCGCAGTTCTTCGAGAATGCTGGCCGCCACGGTATGATCGGAAATGCGCGCAGTCTCGGTGATCTCGAGAGTGAGATATTCCGGATCGAAACGGGTCGCCTGCAACACGTTTCGGACCAGGCCGACAACGCGCATGTCCCCGAGCAGCGTCGCGGAGATATTCACCGACATGGTGATCTGGTGCCCGCGGAAGTGCAGTAGCTGCCCGGCCGAACAGGCGCTCTGCAATACATAGCGGGTCAAATGCTCCATCCGTCCGGCTTTTTCGCACTGCTGGATGAAGTGCATCGGCGAGATGAAGCCGCGCGCGGGATCATGCCAGCGCACCAGGGCTTCGACGCCGGCGACCGAATTGGTGAGAAGGTCGATCTTGGGTTGGTAGACGCAGTAAATCTCGCCTGCTTCCATCGCTTCATCGATCCGCGCGCGGAGCGAGATGTCCCACAGCAAATCAGTCTCGGAACCCGTTTCCGCGATCGCGATCGGGTTATGCGCCTCGGAGGTTTCTTCCGCAGCCGCTACCGCGGCAGCCAGACGTGCAGAGGGGTCGCCTTCGATGGCGGCCACACCGAACGTAATGCCGACATCGACCGAAAAACCGCCCACTTGGACGGGGGCTGCGAAAATCGCGCGCAGGCCTTCGAGATGCTCGACAACCGCGTCGGTGTCGTCGCTGGCAGTGTGCCAGCCGAGATGATGCCCGTCGCTATAGACCGCGAGATTGGGGTCGGCGGCGCGCAACCGGTCGACCAGCTTGAGTACGTAGCTGCCCTTGTCGTCGGCGCGAAGGGTCTTGAGTACGCGCTCGTAATTCTGGATCTTGGTGATGACGATGTGGCCATTGCCTACCGCATCGCGCAGCAGCCTGGCTTCTAGCGCGCGCAGCTTCGGCAGGCCGGTTTCCAGATTGACCATTTCGACGCGGCGCTTCCACCGCATGCGCGACCGGAAAGCTGCATAGATCCCCAGAAACGCCAGAACATATGACAACTCTACCCTCACACCGATCCTGGCGGCTCCGATGATTAGAATGGGAGTGGCAGCAACGAGGATCGCGTAAGCGGTCCATCGTTGACGACGCGACGCGCTTAATAGGACAAGGAAGAGAAGCAGGATCGCAAAGATCGAAAGAGTGGTGAGGCCACCCATCTGCCGCGTATTGCCCGCTTTCAGTGTCTCTCCTGCGTAAATATCAACATAGCTGGCCGGAGCGCTGACCTTACCGGGGATCACGTGTCCCGTCGCGCGGACTTGGTTTGAATGACCGATCACCACGGTCTTACCGGTAAATTCGACGGGCAGGGAGGCGGATCCCTCGGGCAGATTCGCTATGTTAGCGACCATGGCCGTCGGAATCTGCTCGTGACGGAAGCCGTAATCGACGGGAAACCTTTTGCCCGGGGGTCCATCAACTCCGGCTATTGCCGCGCCGAAAGAGCGATACCAGCGGTTATCTACCTCGTAGCCGTAGGCGAGTTCCCAAGCGAACCCGAGCCAATTCCGATCCACCTCATTCGATACGACGCGCGAAGTCGAACCACCTATGGCAGTCGATGTCGAACGCCAAACTTCTTCTCCGCCCGTGCCGTCTACCAATCGGTCAACCAATGTCAGGCGAGGCCCGAGATCCGCGATGGCCCGCGCAAGTCTTTCATCTGCCGCGGCATCGCCCGACGCAATGAAGGGAATGTCGAGGAAGACCTTGCCGACACCTTGCCGGTCCAATTCGTCCAGAGCTTTGGCAAGTTCGATCCGGTTCTCCGGAGTACGCGGATCGTTGAGGGCTTCGTCGGATGCGATGAATACCACTTCGCCTGAGGGAGAGCGATCCGCGACGCGCGACTGGATCAACCACAGGAAGTCTTCGAGCGGCTGGAGCAACATCACCGAGTAGAGACCCAGCGTAAGCAGGCCCGCCCAAACGACATGGCGCAAGCGCTCGAGCAGGCGTCCGCGGAACAGCGAACGTCCGCGCAAAAGCATTGGCCGGGCCAGCTTCGAGAGACTTTGGGCACCCATCGAGCGCCCTTATGACGCTCTTAAGTTTAAGAAAGTTTTGATGGTTCGGGCGCGGTAGCTGCGTAACCCAAACGGGGTGCGGGATACGAAGGTAAATTCCGGTTTAGGAATTGGCGTGAAGCGAAACCGGCCTCTTCCGCGCCATCGCGCGTCGCGTCGGCGAATTTATCGTTCGAAATGAGAGGTATAGATTGCACCTGCCACGGTGATCACGGATGGTTAATCGGGCATAGACATTGTATCAGGCTACCGCACCGAACAGGTCGTGCGCATCACTGTCCTCAATTGAGACAGTTACGATATCCCCCTGGGCGAGCGTTTGAGGGACATTGCGCAGGTACACCGCACCATCGATTTCCGGAGCATCGGCCTGGCTGCGGCCGGTAGCGCCGATATCGCCATCCTCATCCGGTTCGCCGATCTCGTCGATGATGACCGGAATGGTCTTGCCGACCTTGGCTGCGAGTTTCGCGGCGCTGATGCGCTCCGTTACTTCCATCACGCGGGCAAAGCGTTCTTCCTTGATCGCGTCGGGAACCGGGTCGGGCAGGGCATTGGCCTGCGCGCCCTCGACCGGTTCGAAGCGGAAAGCGCCGACGCGATCGAGCTGCGCTTCCTCGAGCCAGTCGAGCAGGTAACGGAAGTCGTCCTCGGTCTCGCCGGGAAAGCCGACGACGAAGCTGGAGCGGATCGCGATCTCGGGACAGGTTTCGCGCCAGCCCTTCAGCCGTTCGAGCACCTTGGCTTCGTTTGCCGGGCGCTTCATCGCGCGCAGCACCTTCGGGCTGGCGTGCTGGAAGGGGATGTCGAGATAGGGTGTCAGCAAGCCCTCGGCCATCAGCGGGATGACCGCGTCTACATGCGGGTAAGGATAGACATAGTGCAGCCGCACCCAGGGCGGCGTGCCATTACCGATATCGAGCTGGCCCAGTTCCCGCGCGAGGTCGGTCATATGCGCGCGGACGGGTTCGCCCTTCCACAGCCGTTCCTCGTGACGCGTATCGACGCCGTAGGCGCTGGTGTCTTGGCTGATGACCAGCAGCTCCCTGGTTCCGGCGGCGACCAGTTTCTCGGCTTCGCGCAGCACTGCGTCGATCCGTCGGCTGGCCAGCTTTCCGCGCAGGTCGGGAATGATGCAGAACGCGCAGGAATGGTTGCAGCCCTC
>ENA-ORDG01000747-ORDG01000747.1-marine-metagenome-genome-assembly--contig:-NODE-747-length-14205-cov-3.721475_pt1 | contig 14205 bp, 10 predicted proteins | sample MGYA00248629_ERZ508524 | MGnify/ENA primary metagenome ERZ508524 (study PRJEB26194, sample SAMN05421901) | marine metagenome | isolation source: East of Rio de Janeiro, Brazil, South Atlantic Ocean...
GGCATCGAGCCACCATTCGGCAATCGCCGCCGTCCGCCGCGCGCACCAGCGGCACGGCGGCGACGGCGCACTCTACATCGTCCTCAAGCGGGAACGCTAAAGGAGTGCGGTGGAGGCGCCGCGCCGCTGATGCTTCAGTCCTGTTTGACGCTCTCGCGATCCCAGAAACGTAGCTTGCCGCATTTCCTGATGAAGTCGGAGGCGGAAACTTGGCCCGATGACACATCGACGAAGCCGTCGTCCATCCAGTTCCATACGCCCGCGGTCTCGAACAGCGGTTGCACTGCGGGAACGTAGGCGATGAACTTGGCATGCGCAAAGGCATCATTGACGAAATCTATACTTGGCTTGTCGGTATTGTAGCGCTTGGCCGAAGCCTCGCTCATAACTACCGCCACCGCGTCATAAGTGACCGAGGGGCCACCATCGATCTTTTCGTCGGCTTCCAACATGTTGCCATCCGACAATTTGGCACCGGCAACGTGCGGAGCGATGATTTCAGCCATGCCGCCCGCGTCTTTCGCGGCTTGCTGCAGCGCTTCGACCACGTCTGCCTCGGCGCCTTCGGCAATGTAGATACCCAGCTTGCGGCCCTTGAAGCTGTCGGGGCCGTTCTTGAGGATCGACAGCGCCGGGCTTTCGGGCAGGTCGGTGATCGGCTTGCGCGCGAAGGGCACCTTGTCGGGCAGTTCGGTCAGGCCGATGCCGTCCGCCACGTCCTGCGCCAGTCCTTCGTCGATATGCCGCAGATGGCCCACCATGCGCTTGCGGATATCCATCCGCTGCACCTTCGACAGTTCGAAGGTAAGCGCATTTGCCATATGCGTTTGTTCGACCGGGGTCTGCGAGATGTAGAATTGGCGCGCCTGGCTGTAGTGATCAGCGAAGGTTTCGCTTCGCACACGCACCTTCGAGCCGGAGATTTCCTGCGGATACGACTGGAAACCACGCATCGGGCAGGCACGAGGACCGCGATCAGCACCTTCGCCGTCGCCGCTGCCCCAGCTGTTGGGTTCGTAATTAACGCGGCCCTTGGGATTGTGCATCGCCATGTGACCGTCCTGCTGGAAATGCCGTACCGGGCATTTCGGCGCATTGATCGGTAGATGCGTGAAGTTAGGGCCGCCGAGCCGTTTGAGCTGCGTATCGAGATAGCTGAAATTGCGGCCCTGCAGCAGCGGATCGTCCGAATGGTCGATGCCGGGGACGATGTTCTGCGTGCAGAAGGCGACCTGCTCGGTCTCGGCGAAGAAATTGTCGACGTTGGCATCAAGTGTCAGCGTGCCGATAATTTCAACAGGCACCTGTTCTTCAGGAATGATCTTGGTCGCATCGAGCACGTCGAATTCGAACTGCTCGGCAAATTCCTCGTCGAACACCTGAATACCGAGGTCCCATTGCGGATAATCCCCGGCATCGATCGAATCCCACATATCGCGTCGGTGGAAGTCGGGGTCCATGCCGTTGATCTTCAGAGCTTCGTTCCAGATCACCGACTGCATCCCTAGCGCGGGCTTCCAGTGAAATTTCACGAAATGCGATTTCCCCTCGGAATTGACGAGGCGGAAGGTGTGCACGCCAAACCCTTCCATGAAACGGAAGCTGCGCGGAATCGTGCGATCGGACATGATCCACATGATCATGTTCATCGACTCCGGGCTCAGGCTGACGAAGTCCCAGAAATTGTCATGCGCGGTTTGCGCCTGAGGAAAACCACGATCGGGGGCTGGCTTTGCGGCGTGGATCAGGTCGGGAAACTTGATCGCATCCTGAATGAAGAACACGGGAATGTTGTTACCGACAAGGTCCCAATTGCCCTCGCTGGTGTAGAATTTCGTCGCGAAGCCACGCACGTCGCGCGCCAAATCGGGCGACCCCTTGTTGCCGGCAACGGTCGAGAACCGTGTGAAGGTGGGGGTCTTTACACCGACTTCGTTGAAGATTGCGGCACGCGAATATTCGGGGATGGCCTTCTTGAGCTCAAAATGGCCATGCACCCCATAACCGCGCGCATGGACCACGCGCTCGGGAATGCGTTCGTGATCGAAGTGAAAGATCTTCTCACGCGCAATATGGTCTTCAAGCAATTGCGGCCCGCGTGCCCCCGCGCTCAACCAGTTCTGGTCGTCGGCGACGGGATGTCCTTGTGCCGTGGTCATCACATCGTCGTCGCCCAGTGGTTTTTGATGATTGGCGCCACCTTCGGTCAGCTCGAATTCCTTGGCCATGAGTGCTTGCTCCATTTGGGTGTCTCGACCGCGTCGCCGCGACCACTCCACTGCTTACGGGGCCCGCGAGCCTTCGTTCCGCCGCCAACCGGAAAAGCGACGTAAGCAAACAAACATCAGCTTATACGAAAAAGCCCCCGACGCATGCGCCGGGGGCTCTCGGTGGACAGCCCGTGGGGGGCCGCCTGTCTTCAGCCGTGATACTTGGCGTAGCGGATGTCGAACCGGTCGGCGTCCATCACCTTGGTCCAGACCTTCACGAAGTCCTCGGCAAACTTCTGCTCGTTGCCGTTCTCGGCATAGACTTCGGCGACCGCGCGCAACTGCGAGTTCGAGCCGAACACGAGGTCGGTCCGCGTCGCGTGCCATTTCACATCACCCTTGAGGCGGCACTTGCCGACGAATTCCTCGTCGCCGCTCTCGTCGATTACTTCCCAGACCGTGCCCATTTCGAGCAGGTTGACGAAGAAGTCGTTCGACAGCACGCCCGGACGATCGGTCAGTACGCCGATCGAATTGCCATGCTGCGTGTGCTTGGAGACCGCGCCCAGCGCGCGCATCCCGCCGAGCAGCACGGTCATCTCGGGCATCGACAGGCCGAGCAGATGGGCCTTGTCGACCAGCATGTCCTCGGTCTTCACCGAAGCCTTGGTCTTGAGGTAGTTGCGGAAGCCGTCGGCGAAAGGCTCGAGCGGCTCCCAGCTTTCGGCGTCGAACTGGTCTTCGGTGGCATCGCCGCGGCCGGTAGTCACATCGACGCTGATATCGAATCCGCCATCCTTGGCCGCCTTTTCGACCGCTGCCGCGCCGCCGAGCACGATGGCATCGGCCATCGAGATATCGCCGCGCAGCTCGTCGAGCTTGGCCAGCACCTTGCCCAGTTCTTCCGGATCATTGACCGCCCAGTTGCGTAGGGCATCGAAACGGATGTGTGCGCCATTGGCGCCGCCGCGATGGTCCGAATTGCGATAGGTCGAGGCCGAAGCCCACGCCGCCTTGACCAGTTCGCTGACACTCAGACCGCTGTCGAGTACCGCCTTCTTGAAATCGGCCACCGCGCTGTCCGAAGGTGTGGTCCCGGCAGGGATCGGATCCTGCCAGATCAGTTCTTCGGCCGGAACCTCGGAACCGAGATAACGGACCTTGGGACCCATGTCGCGATGCGTCAGCTTGAACCAGGCGCGAGCGAACGCATCGTCGAGCGCAGCCTGATCGTTGAGGAAGCGTTCTGAAATCTTGCGATATTCAGGATCGCGCTTCAGCGCCATGTCGGCGGTGGTCATGATCGTCGGGACCTTGGTGTTCGGGTCCCGCGCATCGGGTGCCATGTCTTCCGGATCGGGATCGACCGGGGTCCACTGGTGCGCGCCCGCCGGGCTCTGAGTGAGCTCGTATTCATATTTGAACAGCAGGCGGAAGTAGTCGTTGCCCCATTCGGTGGGGTTGGGCGTCCACGCGCCTTCGATCCCGCTGGTGGTGATGTGACCCTTGCCGATTTCCTCGGGGTCGGTCAGCCAGCCGAAGCCCATGCGGTGCAGGCCCTCGCCCTCGGGGCCGGTGCCGAACGTGTCCGACGGGGCTGCGCCGTGGCATTTGCCGAAAGCATGACCGCCAGCGGTCAGCGCAACGGTTTCCTCGTCGTTCATCGCCATGCGGGCGAAGGTTTCGCGCATGTCGCGCGCCATGCCCTCGGGATCGTGCGGATTGCCGCCCGGACCTTCGGGGTTGACGTAGATGAGACCCATCTGGATCGCCGCCAGCGGGTTTTCGAGCGCCTTGCCCTCATCGGGGATGATGCGCGTCTCGACGCCCTGATCGACCCATTGTTCTTCAGAACCCCAATAGACCATCTCGGGCTCAAACACGTCCTTGCGCCCGCCGCCGAAGCCGAACACCGGCCCGCCCATCGATTCGATCGCGACATTGCCGGTGAGCACGAAAAGATCGGCCCAGCTGATATGCTTGCCGTATTTCTGCTTGATCGGCCACAGCAGGCGGCGCGCCTTGTCGAGATTGCCATTGTCGGGCCACGAGTTGAGCGGTGCGAAGCGCTGTTGTCCGCTGGAAGCGCCACCACGACCGTCGCCGGTGCGATAGGTGCCCGCCGCGTGCCAGGCCATACGGATGAAGAACGGGCCATAATGCCCGTAATCGGCCGGCCACCATTCCTGGCTATCGGTCATCAGCGCCTTGAGATCTTCCTTCAGCGCCGCGTAGTCGAGCGCGTTGAACGCCTCGCAATAGTCGAAGTCCTCGCCCATCGGGTCGGGATTGCGGCCTTCGGTCTGGAGAATGTCCACCTGCAGCTGGTCGGGCCACCAGTCGCGATTGGTGCGCCCCAGCAGGTCGCGCGTGCCGCCGTTGCCATGAAAGGGGCAGCCGCTCATTTCACCGGTTTTTGCATCCATTGTCCGTCTCTCCACTTCTAAAAGGACTCGATAAGATCTTCTGGATGCAAGGCATGCGCTTTCATCGGTGATCCGTCCAATCGATTGATTGCGTCGAATTGATTGCTTTTGCCGATGGAACGAGGCGCTCGGCTCTTAATACGAAAAACGTCGCCATCCGCTTGGAATGACGACGCTTTCGTGTCTGCTATGTGACGCGAGCTCAGGCGGCTTGCGCGATCTCATCGGCAGGTTCGGTGCGGATGAGATAATCGAATGCGGAAAGCCCGGCCTTCGAGCCTTCGCCCATTGCCACCACGATCTGCTTGTAGGGCACATCGGTAACATCGCCTGCGCCGAACACGCCCGGGAGATTGGTGCGGCCTTCCTCGTCGGTGGCGATTTCGCCGTGCTTGGTCAGTTCGAGACCGCTTTCCTCGAGCCATTCGGTGTTGGGCACCAGGCCGATCTGGACGAATACGCCTTCGAGTTCGATCGTGCGCTCCTCGCCGCTCTCGCGGTCCTTCAGGCGCAGGCCGTTGACCTTGCCCTCGGCACCGAGGATTTCGGTGGTCTGGCCATTGGTAATGATTTCGACATTGGCCATCGAGCGCAATTTGGCCTGCAGCACTTCGTCCGCCCGCAATTTGCTGTCGAATTCGATCAGCGATACGTGGCCGACGACGCCAGCGAGGTCGATAGCCGCTTCGACACCCGAATTGCCGCCGCCGATCACTGCAATGCGCTTGCCCTTGAACAGCGGGCCGTCGCAGTGCGGGCAATAGGCAACGCCCTTGTTGCGATATTCGGCTTCGCCGGGGACGCCGAGATTGCGCCAGCGGGCACCGGTGGCCAGGATCAGGCTGCGTGCCTTGAGGCTGGCGCCATTGCCAAGCTCGACCGTGTGCAGGCCGCCTTCCTGCTTGGCGGGCACCAGCTTCACCGCCTTGGCGAGATCCATCAGGTCGATATCGTATTCGCCTACGTGGCGTTTTAGTTCGCCCGCCAGCTTGGGACCTTCGGTGTAGGGCGTGCCGGGGAGGTTCTCGATGCCCAGCGTGTCGTGCAACTGGCCGCCGAAACGTTCTGCCGCCACGCCGGTGCGAAAGCCCTTTCGCGCGGTGTAGATCGCCGTTGCCGCACCGGCGGGACCACCGCCGATCACCAGCACTTCGAACGGGTCCTTGGCGGCCAGCTTCTCGGCTGCCTTGGCTTCGCTGGCAGTGTCGATCTTGGCGAGGATTTCGGCCAGTTCGAGCTTGCCGTTGTAGAAGGGCTCGCCGTTGAGGAAGGTCGCGGGGACCGCCATCACGTCGCGCGCTTCGACTTCGTCCTGGAAGGTGCCGCCTTCGATCAGCGTGGCCGTGACGCGCGAATTTTCAAGCGCCAGCAGCGTGAGAGCCTGCACCACGTCCGGACAGTTGTGGCACGAAAGCGAGAAATACATCTCGAAGTTGAAATCGCCTTCGAGCCCGCGAACCTGTTCGAGCAGGTCCGCATCGACCTTGGGCGGGTGTCCACCGGCCCACAACAGAGCGAGCACGAGCGAGGTGAATTCGTGACCCATCGGAAGGCCTGCGAAACGCACCCACTTTTCCGCATCGCTACCGCGGCGGATGATGAAGCTGGGCTTGCGCGCGTCGGTGCCGTCGAAGCTGGCGCTGACGAGATCGTGCAGCGCGGCAATCTCTTCGAGCAGCTCACGGGTCTGGGTGCTCTTGTCGTCATCGCCGAGCGAGGCGACCAGTTCGACCGGTTCGCGCAAATTGGCGAGATAGGTCTTCAATTGCTGGGTCATGGTTGCATCGAGCATGGACGGACTCCGGGCGTCGGGTGAAACGGTGGGTCGAAAATTTCGCGGGGAGGGAAAAGACCCGGGGCGGGGGGGGAGGGGGAGGTGCCCCGGGTCTTCCAGCGACCCGAGTCGAGCTCGGGCTTTTGAACGGGCGCCGTTACGGCGCCCGAACTTTCCAGCGGATGAACGCTTAGATCTTGCCGACGAGGTCGAGCGAGGGAGCCAGCGTGTCGCTGCCTTCTTCCCATGCCGCCGGGCACACCTGGCCGGGGTTGGCGCGAACGTACTGTGCGGCCTTGATCTTGCGCGCGAGTTCGTTGGCATTGCGGCCGACACCTTCGCAGGTCTGTTCCATGATCTGGATCACGCCGTCGGGATCGACCACGAAGGTCGCGCGGTCGGCGAGACCGACACCTTCGCGCAGCACGTCGAAGTTGCGTGCGAGGACGTGGTTCTGGTCACCCAGGAACGGGAACTGCAGCTTGCCGATCTTTTCCGAAGTGTCGTGCCATGCCTTGTGGCTGAAGTGGGTGTCGGTCGACACGCCGTAGACTTCGACGTCCATCTTCTGGAGCATTGCATACTGCTCGCCGAGGTCTTCGAGTTCGGTCGGGCAGACGAAGGTGAAGTCGGCCGGATAGAAGAAGAACACGGCCCACTTGCCCTTCACGTCTTCGTCGGTGACGTCGAAGAAGTCCTTGCCGGCCTGGAAGGCGGTGGCGGTGAACGGTTTGATCTGGCTTCCGATGATACCCATGGTTTGTCTCCGTGTTCGGGTTGAAACTCGTGGGCTTCAAATAGGCGCTGTTGCGATGCACAAAAGCGATATGTTGCGATTGCGAGGATCGGAATAATCGATCAAATCGATGGAACTTTCGGAAAGTGCAACAACACGCGTTGGTTGTTGCGTTTGGTGCAACAGGCGGTCGTCAATCGGGCGCTGGGCCTACCCGCATTGCGCCCGGTGGAGCAGCTTGTGGTCGGCCAGCACGAGCGCCATCATCGCTTCGACCACGGGTGTGCCGCGAATGCCGACGCAGGGGTCGTGCCGGCCCTTGGTGCGCACCTGCGTCGCTTCGCACTCGCGGGTAATGCTGTCGACAGGGGTAAGGATCGAGCTGGTCGGTTTGAACGCCACGCGGCAGGTCACGGGCTGGCCGGTAGCGATACCACCTGCAATCCCGCCGGCATGATTGGCTGCGAACTCGGGGCCATCCTCCCCGGGCGACATCGCGTCGGCGTTCTCTTCGCCCGTTAGCCGCGCCGCGCCGAAGCCGTCGCCGATTTCGACGCCCTTCACGGCGTTGATGCTCATCATGCCTGCGGCCAGGTCGGCATCGAGCTTGGCGTAGATCGGTGCGCCCCACCCCGCAGGCACGCCGGTGGCGACGCATTCGACCACCGCGCCCAATGACGAACCGGCCTTGCGCGCTTCGTCGACCAGCGCCTCCCAGCGTTTCGCCGCCGCCGCGTCCGGACACCAGAAGGGATTGCGCGCAATCTCGTCGGCATCGAAATTGCCCGGGTCGATGGCATCGCCGCCGATCTCGGCGACATAGGCGAGAATGGACACTTCGGGGATCACCTGTCGCGCCACTGCGCCCGCCGCCACGCGCATCGCGGTCTCGCGCGCGCTGCTGCGTCCGCCGCCGCGATAGTCGCGCAACCCGTATTTCGCATCATAGGCATAATCGGCATGGCCCGGGCGGTAGCTTTTGGCGATATCGGAATAATCCTTCGAGCGCTGGTCGGTGTTCTCGATCAGCAGCGAGATCGGCGTGCCCGTGGTGGTGCCTTCGAACACGCCCGACAGGATGCGCACCGCATCGGGTTCCTTGCGCTGCGTGGTGAACTTGTTCTGCCCCGGCTTGCGCGCATCGAGGAAGGGCTGGATGTCTTCCTCGGCCAATGCCAGCCCCGGCGGGCACCCGTCGACCACCGCGCCGATCGCGGGACCGTGGCTTTCGCCCCAGGTGGTGAAGCGCAAGATCCGTCCGAAAGTGTTCCAGCTCATACACTGCCTCATGCCCGCAACTGTGGGCGCCTGTCCATTCTCGCTGGACCAAAACCTTCTTGAGGCCCAAGAACAAACCATGATTGCGAAGCTGAAGGGCCTGCTCGACGAAACCGGCGCGGACTGGGCGGTGATCGATGTTGGCGGGGTGGGCTATCTCGTCCATTGTTCGTCCAAGACGCTCGCTGCGCTGGGCGGGGTCGGGGAAGGCTGCACCGTCTATACCGATCTGCAGGTTAGCGAGAACGACATGCGCCTGCTGGGCTTTGCCGAAGCGGCGGAGCGCGACTGGTTCCGCCTGCTCACGCAGGTGCAGGGGGTCGGCTCCAAGGTCGCTCTGGCGATCCTTTCCGCGCTGTCCACCGGCGAGGTGCAGGCGGCCTGCGCCAACGGCGATGCGGCGATGATCGCGCGCGCCAACGGGGTCGGACCCAAGCTCGCTGGAAGGATTGTGAACGAGCTGAAAGACAAGGCGGGCGCGCTGCCCGGTGGCGGCGACATGGGCGCCGGGGTGGCTGTGGCCGCTGCGGGCGGCGCCAGCGCCGATGCGGTCAGCGCGCTCGAGAATCTTGGGTTCAAGCCTGCCGTCGCGGCGCGTGCGGTGGCGGCAGCACAAGGCGAACTGGGCGAGAATGCGGGTGAAGGCGATCTCATCCGCGTGGCATTGAAGAGGGCGGCAGGATGACGAAGACGCAATTTGGGAGCGGCGCTATGGCGCTGGCACTGGCTTTCGCATCATTGCTGCTGCCAGGAACGGCCGTCGCGCAGGAGGTCGATCTCGACGCTTTCCGCAGTGGCCCGATTTTCGAAGAATTCGGCGATCACGCCCCGGTCGAGGGCGTCGAAAACTTCGTTCCCGAGACCGAATTCGCAATTGCCTTCGATGTCGCCAAGCGCGGCGATCCGGGCACGCGCAACCGCGGCTTCGAAAGCGCGGCGCGATTCATCAACATGCACGCATCCTATGGCGCCGAACCCGAACGCATCCGCATCGCGGTGGTGGTCCACGGCAAGGCGGTGCACGACCTGCTCGATGACGAGGCCGGCAACGGCTCGCACTACATGGTCACGCAATTGCTCGACTACGGCGTGCGCTTTATCGTCTGCGGCCAGAGCGCAGCGGCCTATGGCGTGGCCAAAGGGGACCTGATCCCCGGCGTCGAGCTCGCGCTCTCAGCCATGACCGCACATGCGCAATTGCAACAGGCGGGCTATACGGTGAACCCGTTTTGAGCGGAGAACACGTCCTCCCTCCTCGCCATCCTGAACTGGCTTCGGGATCCATTTTTCAGTCTGGTGCCACACCGCAATGACCGAACCCGTCCCCCTCCATTCGCCCGAGCGGCAGCCTGAGGACCCCGACGCCGCGCTGCGGCCGAAATCGCTCGCCGAGTTCGTCGGTCAGAAGGCCGCGCGCGAGAATTTGCGCGTGTTCGTCGAGGCCGCCAAGGGCCGCGGCGAGGCGATGGACCACGTGCTGTTCTTCGGTCCGCCGGGGCTGGGCAAGACCACGCTCGCTCAGATCGTAGCGAAGGAACTCGGCGTGGGCTTCCGGGCAACCAGCGGCCCGGTGATCGCCAAGGCAGGCGACCTGGCCGCGCTGCTGACCAATCTCGAGCCAAACGACGTGCTTTTCATCGACGAGATCCACCGGCTCAATCCGGTGGTCGAGGAAGTGCTCTATCCGGCGATGGAGGACCGCGCGCTCGACATCATCATCGGCGAAGGGCCTTCGGCGCGCAGCGTGCGGATCGACCTGCCGCCCTTCACGCTGGTCGGCGCAACCACGAGGCAGGGGTTGCTGACCACACCGTTACGTGACCGTTTCGGCATCCCTGTGCGGTTGAACTTCTACACCGAGGATGAATTGCTCCGCGTGGTCATGCGGGGCGCCGGGTTGCTCGGCATGGGTATCGACGAGGGCGGTGCGCGCGAGATCGCCCGCCGCAGTCGCGGAACACCGCGTGTGGCGGGCAGGTTGATGCGCCGCGTGCGCGATTTCGCCAGCGTGCTGGGGGAGCCGGTGGTGACCAACCGCGTGGCCGACGAAGCACTGACCCGGCTCGAGGTCGACAGCCTCGGGCTCGATGCGATGGATCGGCGTTACCTCACCATGATCGCCACGACCTACAAGGGCGGCCCGGTCGGCGTGGAAACGCTCGCTGCAGGCCTGTCCGAACCGCGCGATACGGTGGAAGAGGTGATCGAGCCCTATCTCATCCAGCTCGGCCTGGTCGCGCGAACCGCGCGCGGGCGCTGTCTTAACGATGGCGGATGGACGCATCTGGGCCTTGCCCCGCCCAGCCGCCCACAGGGCGATATGTTCGACGAATAGGGGACTGTGGCGAAAAGAATGGTTCGCAAGACGGTCCCGAAACGGGACGAGGGTTGTGCAAGTCTCGCATTTCCGCGAAAAATTTACATTCTGAGTCTAGTGACGGTCAAACGAACGCAGGCGAATCGCTTGAGAAGCGGCCGCCGCAACAGCGTCAGGATCATTTAAGGTTCGGATTTTCCTAACCTTTTCGGTCGCAACAGGAATTATTTGCAATGTCGGTCAAGTCAGCTCTAGCCAAACTATCGGCCACTGCAGCAGGGGGCGCACTGCTCGCTGGCGGTGCGGTGCACGTTGCCGAGCGGCCGGTAACCGACAATCCGCAGTACAAGTCGAAGTCGGTCAAGCAGGCCAAATACGTCAAACAGGCGACCCCGCGCGCTGTGCCGCGCCCGACCGTGCCGCGCGCTCGTACAATTCCGCGCCAAGTTGAATGCGTCCCGGCCGATTCTCCGCAGGCGGTCAACAACCCGGACAACATCTGTCCGCCGGTCTATCGCCAGGCGATGGCACCGGTTCCCGTTCCCCCGCTGCCCGCAGCGGCGCCAGTCGGTGGCGGCGGCGCTTCACGCTCGATTCCCGGCGGCAGCACCGGTGGCGGTGGTTTCGGCGGCGGCTTCGGCGGGGGCTTTTTCGGCGGCTTCTTCTCGGGTTCGAGCGGCGGCGGCAGCGTGATCGTCAACTCGACCACCACCACCGGCGGTGAAACTCCCGATGTGATCGTCGACGTGTCGACCACCACATCGACCGGCGGCAGCTCCACTTCGACGTCCTCGGGCGGTTCCTCGACCTCGACCTCGACCGGCGAAGTCAGCACCACCACCGGCGGCAGTTCGACTTCGACGTCGAGCACGACCGGCGGTGTGTCCACCAGCACGGGTGCGGTGACCTCCACCACGACCACGGGCGAGGTTTCCACCTCGACTGGTGCGGTCTCCACGTCGACCGGCGAGGTGTCGACATCAACGGGTGAAGTCTCGACTTCGACGGGGTCGGTCTCGACCTCTACCGGCGAAGTGACCACCACCAGCGGCAACATCACCACCAGCACCAGCTCGTCTTCCTCGACCAGTACGTCGAGCTCGACCTCGACCTCGTCGTCGACATCGACTTCGACTTCGAGCAGCACGTCTACCTCGAGCTCGACTTCGTCGTCGACGTCCTCCTCGACGAGTTCGGGTAGCGGAACCAGCAGCGGCACCGAAGTGCCGGCGCCGCCGATGATGGCGTTGTTCGGTTTCGCCGCTGCAGCGATCCTCGGGCGGCGTCGTTTCCGGCTCAAGCGCTCGGCCTGACGAACGACGCGTCGCCGACCGGAGCCTTTTCAGTCGCGCGGTCGGAGGCTCCATTCGCCCTGGCGGTACCATTGCGTAACCACATATTTGGTGCCCGCTTCGACGGGTAGCGCAGCATGCCGTGTGGCGGGGTTGGGCCGGCCACGGCGATCCATGTTGTCCCAGAGGACCAGCATCCCCGGTTCGGGTGTGATCTTCAGGTCGAGCACGGGAAATTCGGTGGCGCCGCCCGCTTCGGGTACGTTCAGATAGACCATCGCGGTCCAGCTGCGTTGCCCGCCGCGGCGCCGCTCTGTCTGCCAGTGTTCGCGATCGGGCCGCAGGTGATCGCGGTGATAGCGATATTCCTCGCCTTCGCGGTAGCGCTGTCCCTGCAGCGGTTCGGCATGGACGGGGTCGATCCCTGTCACCGCCGCGATCCTGCGGGCCAGAGCGCGCGTTTCGGGTGCCTCTTCCTGAAAGAAATGGGTCGAGCTGGTCCGCCCGCTCGGCGATACCTTGTCGCTGAACAGCACAGAGGGCTGGATCCGGCTGTCGATCACGCGGATCAGCTTGCGACACTGTTGCTGCGTCAACAGGCCGCGAAGCAGGAAGAGATCGGCCTTGGCGCCGCCGTGCGGTTCAACGCGCGGATCGGCGAGCAGCCGCTCGCGCACCGTGTCACCGATTGCGCGAAGCGTATTTGGGTCGTTTTGCGGATCGGGAGCGGGGCGTCCGAACAGCTGCGACAGGCGTTGCCGTATCGACATGCTGCGCGGGACGCCCCGGACCCTTGTCCGATCAGGCTGCGGCGAGCTTGCGCAGCACGTAATGGAGGATGCCGCCGTTGCGGTAATATTCCATTTCGTTGGCGGTATCGATGCGGCACAGCGCGGTGAAGCTGAAGGTCGAACCGTCTTCGCGGGTCACTTCGACTTCGACGTCCTGGCTCGGATCGAGATCCGCGAGACCCTTTATCGAGAAACTGTCGCTGCCAGTCAGGCCCAAGCTGTTGCGCGTGTCGCCGTCCTTGAACTGCAGCGGCAGCACGCCCATGCCGATCAGGTTCGAGCGGTGGATGCGCTCGAAGCTTTCGACGATGACTGCCTTCACGCCCAGCAGGATGGTGCCCTTGGCCGCCCAGTCGCGGCTCGAGCCCGTGCCGTATTCCTTACCGGCGACGACCACCAGCGGTGTGCCGTCTTCCTTGTGCTTCATCGCCGCGTCATAGATCGGCATTTGCTCGCCATTGTAGGTGGTGACGCCGCCTTCGATCCCGGGGACCATTTCGTTCTTGATGCGAATGTTGGCGAAGGTGCCGCGCATCATCACGTCGTGGTTGCCGCGGCGCGAGCCGTAGGAGTTGAAGTCCAGCGGAGAGACCTGGTGTTCCTGCAAGTACACACCAGCCGGGCTGGAGGCCTTGATCGATCCGGCCGGAGAGATGTGGTCGGTCGTGATGGAATCACCAAACAGTGCCAGGACGCGCGCGTTCTCGACGTCCGCCGGCGCGTCGATGTCCAGGCCCATGCCTTCAAAGTAAGGCGGGTTCTGAACATAGGTGGAGGCTGGAGGCCAGCTATAGGTCTGGCCACCGGACACTTCGATGCCCTGCCAGTGCTCGTCGCCCTTGAAGACGTCGGAATAACGCTCGGCAAACATCTGCGGCGTCACGGCTTTCGACATGATCTCTGCGATCTCGTGCGAGGTTGGCCAGATGTCTTTCAGGAAGACGTCATTGCCGTTCGTGTCCTTGCCCAGCGGATCCTTGGTCAGGTTCACGCGCAGCGAACCTGCGATGGCATAGGCGACGACCAGCGGTGGAGAGGCAAGATAGTTGGCCTTGATGTCCGGGCCGATCCGGCCTTCGAAGTTACGGTTGCCTGAGAGGACCGAGGTGCCGATCAGGTCATAGTCGTTGATCGCCTTGCTGATCGGTGCTTCCAGCGGGCCGGAGTTCCCGATGCAGGTGGTGCAGCCGTAGCCCACTAGGTTGAAGCCGATCGCATCGAGGTCTTCTTGCAGGCCAGCGGCCTCAAGGTAGTGCGACACGACCTGCGAACCCGGCGCCAGCGATGTCTTGACCCAAGGCTTGCGGGTGAGGCCCAGTTCACGCGCTTTGCGTGCCACGAGGCCCGCGCCGATCATGACATAGGGGTTCGAGGTGTTGGT
>ENA-ORDG01000754-ORDG01000754.1-marine-metagenome-genome-assembly--contig:-NODE-754-length-14104-cov-7.269623_pt1 | contig 14104 bp, 14 predicted proteins | sample MGYA00248629_ERZ508524 | MGnify/ENA primary metagenome ERZ508524 (study PRJEB26194, sample SAMN05421901) | marine metagenome | isolation source: East of Rio de Janeiro, Brazil, South Atlantic Ocean...
CATCGGGACGTCGGCCGCGGGCTCGGGCTCGGGTGCGGGCGCGGGCTCGGGTGCGGGCGCGGGCGCGGGCTCGGGTGCGGGCGCATCATTTTGAGCGTAAACCGACCCGACAACTCCGTACCCCATGGGCAACGCCGTAGACACCAGCACGAAGAATGCCAACATCACGGTGGTCATGCGGAATATCAAACTAGTCTGGTATATCTTCGTGAACATGTGGAGCACCTTGTCTCTTAAGATTCGGGACTTAAATGGGCCTAGGCCCGGGAGGCCATGTTAAACAGCAGCGCACGAAAAGTTGTCGACCAAGCGGGTGAACCGGAGTTGCACCACTGCGGCGTCCTCTCCCGTGACGGTCATCGTGAAAGATATCTGTTCATCCAAGCAGTTCCAGGCGCCGATCAGTCCGCCGCCTACTATAGTATTGCCCGCGCCGATCGACTTGAACCCCAGCACTAAAGCGGGTTCCAGGCCAACCGAAATGTCCGCTTCGCTAACCGTTTCCAATGTGAGGCCCGGCTGGCTGTCCTGCAGCATGGCGAAAGTGCCAGAGACAAGGCCCTGATTGGTCACACCGTTGATGGGCACCCAACTCAAGATGACATTTACACCGCTATATTCAAGCTGCACCATCCCCTGGGTTGCCGTGTTTCCCGGGAGACTGGTGAGATAAGCCCCGCGGTCAAGTACCAAGGAAAAGCCGAACTCGTCAAACACTGCTGAAGGTTCAGGTGTCGCGGTTGGAGCCACTGTTGGAGCCACTGTTGGAGCCACTGTTGGAACCACTGTTGGAACCACTGTTGGAACCACTGTTGGAACCACTGTTGGAACCACCTGTGGTGGCGCAGCCGTTGGCGCCAAGGTGGGATCGGGCGAAGCCACAGTGGCCTGGACTGGCATCGGTGGGGCATCGGCCCCGCCACCGCAGGCGGCCAGCATCGAGACAACCGCGGTGGCCACCAAAGCTAAGGCCAGCTTTCTCCTTTTGGACTTGAACATAGTACCAGTTAGACCTCCAGAGACGATTGAATCTAGCGGGCCCAGTAAGGCCAGCGCTTACCCGCTGGGTTACGATGATAGACCTCATGTCAAATTGACAGTAAAACCAAGAACATACCAACCAAAATCGGTCGTAATTATAACCAGGCATTCGGACAGTTGTACAGTTTCCCAGCTTGAGTGGCAAAAAGAAAAACGGACCACATGATAACCACTTGCCCGGGCTTGTTTGCCGCCTTTTGGGCCGTCTCTCAAGGCCGCCTCTTGGAACAGTACCTCCGTCTCCAGTATCAGGGTGACTGAGTCCGGGCTGTGGTAGTATTTGGCAACAGTGGGGGCCAACCCAGGCTCGTTTGAAGTCAAATGGTCTGGAGCGCCTACCGACTACCACCGTAGGCCTAGCTCGCCACGCAAGGAGATAACTGAAGCATGAAACCACTTGAGGGGATCAGGGTGTTGGACCTGACCCGGGCACTGGCCGGACCATTCTGCACACTGATGCTGGGAGACTACGGCGCCGATGTAATCAAGATCGAGATTCCAGGTTCCGGCGACGACACTCGAACATGGGGCCCTCCGTTCATTGGCGAAGAAAGCGCCTATTTTCTATCGATAAACCGGAACAAACGGAGCTTGACCCTCAATTTCAAAGAGGAAAAAGCCCGGCAGATTTTCTTGGACCTGGCAAAGAACGCTGACGTTGTGGTGGAGAACTTCACCCCAGGCGTGATGGACCGTTTCGGCCTAGGCTACGACGCGGTGAAAGCCGTCAATCCCGGCATCGTCTTCTGCTCCATATCCGGGTTCGGCCAGACCGGGCCCTACAAGAGCCGGCCGGCCTACGACCAGATCATGCAGGGCATCAGCGGCTTGATGAGCATCACCGGCGAGCCCGACGGCGATCCTCAAAAGGTGGGTATCGCGGTGGCCGATATCGGCGCCGGAATGTGGGCGGCGTTCGCGGTCATGGCCGCTATCCACAACCGATCGCATGAAGGCGAGGGCCAGGGCCAGTACATCGACATCTCAATGATGGACGCCCAGGTGGCTTGGCTCACCTATCAGGCGGCCAATTTCTTCGCCACCGGAGAGGCGCCCAAACGTTTGGGCGCGGCCCATCCCAACCTGGTGCCCTACCAAGGGTTCATGTGCCAAGACAATAAGTATCTCAATCTGGCTGTGGGCTCGGAGCGGATCTGGGACCGGTTCTGCGAGGGAATGGGGATGCCGGAGTTGAAGGAAAACCCTGACTATACGACCAACGTGGAACGGTCGGCGAACCGCAGCAAGATCGTGCCCCTCCTTCAAGAGATATTCATCAAGAAACCGGTTGCCCACTGGGTGGAGAAACTGCAGAAATTCAGCGTGCCCTGCGGCCCGATCAACGACCTGGCGGACGTCTTCTCCGACCCGCAGTTAATCTCCAGGGATATGGTCTTGGAGATGGCCCATCCCACATTGGGCAAGATCAAGCAGACCGGGCTGCCCATCAAGTTCTCCCGCACACCTGGCGGTCTGGACCGTCACCCTCCTCTGTTGGGAGAGCACAATCAAGAATTACTACATGACCTGGGGTTCTCCGCTGCTGAGATCGAGGAGCTCAAGGTGCAAGAGGTAATCTAGCCCGCCAGGCGTTAGGCGAAATTTCGATTGCCCAAACCAGCTTCGATTGGGGAATTGTGCCGGAGCATTTCCCATGATAGTCTGGCCCGTGTTCCAGGGTCTTTTGATGGACCGCCCCGGGAAGATCGGGGCTCTCCAAGACCTAGACCCGGGAGGTTGACCGTCCATGGACCTAGGACTAAAAGACCGCGTTGCCATAGTTGGAGGCTCCAGCAGAGGTATGGGCCGGGCCATCGCGTTGGCGTTTGCCCAAGAAGGGGCCAACGTGGCGATCTCCGCCCGCACCGAAACCGACCTCCGCCATACGGAGATCGAACTGGCGCGCGTGGGCTCCCAGCAACACGTGCTGGCGATCCCCGCTGACCTGTCCGTCTCCCGGGACATCCGCCGCGTGGTGCGGGACACCTTCAACCGGTTCGGCCAGATCGGCATCTTGGTCACCCACATGGGCTTCGGTCCTCCGGGCCGGCCTTCAGAATTCAATGACGAGACGATCATGACTGCCCTTGAGGATAACTTCCTGAGTTCAGTCCGGTTCGCCAGAGAAGTCATCCCATACATGAAACAGCAGCGTTGGGGGCGCATAGTCCACCTGCTGCCGTCGTTGGGCCGGAGATCGGCCAACGGCGCAGCCCTTTCCGCCACCTCCCAATTGGCCTTGGTGGGCTATTCCAAGATGCTGGCCAACGAGCTGGCCCCATTCAATATCACGGTGAACAACCTGATTTCGGGGCCTGTGGAAACCGACTACCTGACATCGGCGTTTGAGTCGGAGGCCCAAGAGTCTGGAAAAGCGTTCGAAGAATTGATGAAAGAAACGGTCGCCACCATTCCCATGGGGCGGCTGGGCAAACCTGAGGAAGTGGGCGACTTGGTCGCGTTTCTAGCCTCGGATAGGGCCTCATTCATCACCGGCACCAGCGTGGTGCTGGACGGCGGCATGCGCCAATTAGTTCCTTAAAACAGCAGGTGAAAGGCCCAGCATCCGGAATTATGGAACAACAACAGGTCTACAGCACGGCCCAAGAGTACCTCTGCCAAGAGGGTATACCTGGCTGGTTGGTTTATGACTACCGCCAAGCCAACCCCGTGTTCGGGCTGGTTGTCTCGGCATCAGGGCATGTCACCCGGCCTTGTTATTTCTATCTCCCCGCCCAGGGGGAGCCGACGCTGTTGGTCCATCACGTCGATGCCGGGAAGTTCGCCGACTCCGAAGTACAGGTTGCCGTCTACAGCAGCCGGGACTCCATGCTCACTGCGCTCCGTGGGCTGCTTGCCGGGGCGAGCAAGGTCGCCATGGAGTACTCGCCCGAAAACGCGTTGCCTCGGGTTTCCAGAGTGGACGCGGGAACGGTGGAATTGGTGCGGAGCCTTGGTCCCGAAGTCGTCTCTTCCGCAGACTTGATGCAGTACGCCACCCACCAATGGACGCCAGAACAACTGGCTGACCACCGCACAACCGCCGACAAGCTGGCCGTGATCGTGAACGAGGCTTTTGCCTATGCCGGGGAACACCTGGCGCACGGCGTCAACGAGTTCGAGGTGGCCGAGTTCATCCGGGACCGGTTCGCCCAGGAGGGAATCGCCTCCCCCGACGGACCCATCGTGGCGGTCAACGCCAACGCCTCAGACCCACACTACGAACCCTCGGCTGAACGGTATAGCGCTATAAAGCAGGGCGACTGGCTGCTGATCGATCTTTGGGCCAAGGGCGTAGCCGACGGCAGCGTCTACGCCGACATCACCTGGGTGGCCTACGTGGGAGACACCGTGCCGCGGCGGCAACAAGAGATCTTCGACATCGTCATCGGCGCACGGGACGCGGCGCTCCATTATCTGGAGGACGCCCACAATCAGGGGAACGCCGTTCAGGGTTGGCAGGCCGACCAGGTGGCCCGCAATTTCATCGCCAGCCACGGCTACGGCGAGTACTTCACCCACAGGCTGGGCCATAGCATTGGCTTCGAGGTCCACAGCGAAGCGGTCAACCTGGACGGTTTCGAGACCCACGACACCCGCCGCATCATCCCCGGCATCTGCTTCTCCATCGAGCCTGGCATCTATCTGCCCGAGTTCGGCGTCCGTTCGGAGATCGACGTGTTCATGTCGGCCGACGGCCCCTACGCCAGCTCCCCCGTCCAACACGAGGTAGTGCTTATCAAGGGCGGGTAAGAGTCACAGTCCGGCCCGGACTTCAATGCCGTCGCTTGGGAACCTGGCGTCTAGGGAATAGACAACGTTCCGGCCTGAACTTCTAGCCGCCGCCCAGATCAGCGCGTCGGCGACTGATATACGTCCTGATGGCCGGCACATGAGCAATGCATGTACGACTGTTCCTTTTCCCAGCCCGTAACAATTTATGTTTTGCTTGCCAACGAGTTCCAGGAGATGATTGACAACCCTTTCCCTGGTTAGCCGGTACACCGATCTCAACACATGGTCGATTTCAGCCAGTATCACACCATCGACCCAGAGGTCCTCTTGACCGTCGATGACCTCGGCCGCCTGGTCAGCCATCTGCGGGACGTCGCGAGTCAAATACCGGACAACCAGGGAAGTATCCAAGAAACCGCTCACGAGCCCTGCTCCCACCTTTTCACTCTCTCCCAGGCCGCGGCCTCCCCGGCTTTCTCCCTCGCCTTGTCCCACTCCTCACCGGGTTGGATCACTACATCCGTGTATGGAGCTAAGGACCCCAGCAGCGACCTATTGTGCTCCGGAGGCACAAAATGTATCTCCAGATGGCCATCAACGATCATCTGCAGGGCCCACCAGCCTGGCTCCACACCCAATTTGTCCCTGATCTCTTTTGAGATCACCACTTGACCTTTTTGTCCAACCACATTAGGCATAGTATTACTTATTCCAATTAGTATGACTTAATAAAATTAGTATAATATTCGGTAACGAGTCATATACGATAGCCTGCGGTGGGAAAATCTCGGCACCCCGGTTGCCCTTGCCCTGTGTTGCCATTAGAATTGCCGCGACTCCACACCTGATCTATCGAGGGCGATGCTATGAGATTCTCTCTGGCCTATGAAATGCAGCGGCCAATGCTCGACGACCACGCGGTGATCGAAGAAACCATCGAACAGTGCATCCTGGCGGACGAGATGGGATTCGACGCCGTCTGGTTCGTGGAACACCACTTCCTAACCACATTTTCCGGGTCGCCTTGTCCCGAGGTTATCTTCGGGGCGCTCAGCCGGTTGACCAAACGCATCCGCCTGGGATTCGGCGTCTCAGTGCTGCCATATCACCACCCGGTGCGCGTGGCGGAAAGGGTGGCAATGGTTGACCAACTCTCCCACGGCCGGGTTGAGTTCGGCACCGGCCGGTCCGCTCCCTACGAGCAGATGGGCATGGGCATCGACCCCCGGGACACGAGGGAGATGTGGGACGAGTCCTTGAGCATGATTCCCAAGATCTGGGAGTCGGACTATTTCGAATTCGAGGGCAAGTTCTGGAACGTGCCGCCCCGGCAGGTGCTGCCGAAGCCATACCAGCAGCCCCATCCCCCCATCTGGGTTGCTGCGCTGCAACCGGCAACCTATGAGATCGCAGCTCAGAAAGGGATCGGGGTCATGGCGCTGGGCGTCAACGCTCCGTCGATCTTGGAACCGGAGATCAAGAAATACAAGGCCGCGGTCAAAAACGCGAACCCCGTAGGCGCATTCATCAACGACCAGTGGCTGAGCTCTTGTTTCGGCCTCTGCGGAGAGGATAACAAGGCCACCCAGGAACTCTCGGCCCAATCATTGAAGACTTTCTTCGGCCCAGGCCGGCCCTACGTCCAGGACCAGAAGGACGTCTACGAGAAACTGTTGGAGCAGTGGGGCGGTATCCCCGATCACCTGGTCCAGAACTTCGCCAGGTATATTCCAGAGGTTAAAGAGACCTCGACAGACGCCGATGGCAACTCGGCCACTAATATCGATTTGTCGGGAGGCAGCGCCCTAGCCCAGAAGATCTGGGAGGAATTCGATGCAGAGACCATGGCCGAGCGGGGCGTGATCGTGGCCGGAGACCCGGAAGCCTGCATCAAAGCCGCCAGACTCCACCAGGAAACCGGCGTGGACGAACTCCAGTTCTTGATGGCCACTGAGACCGTGGACCACCAAACGGTTATGAAGTCGATCGAGATGTTCGGGAAACACGTGATCCCCGAGTTCCGCGACGGCAACGGCCCGATAGCGCCGGACTGCCCGCTGGGCTAGCTGGGCGCGCCCAGACCCTTCGTACCTGCCGGTCGCGGCGCGACGCTGTCATTCCGATCCTTCCGGAGAAGGAGAGGAATCTCTTTTCTTGACTTCAAAGCTGGTATCGTCGCGGGACCGGCCGTTGGTCTCCCATCAGCAACGAGATTCCTCTCTTCGCTCGGAATGACAAAGGCGGCGGTCTCCCATGTTCAATGGCAAACCGCCGCCCGAGTGCTTGTTGTGCCCTGGGTTGCTATCTCTCTTCGCCGGCGTCCACTTCGCGAACTCCGGGATGACTCATTTTTCCCATCCCAGTCGGTCCATCGCCGTAAAAGCACGGCATGCCGTGCCCCTACGGCTCAAAATCTTTCCTATTCCAGATCGGCGATCCTGGGACCCACCTCGTTCTTGAGAAGCTCCAGGCACTCGTGCTGCCACTGGTGGTCGTCTGGGTCCTGGGTGACGGCCAGCAGGGTGCCGAAACCGCCTACTTCACCGTGGATCTTACGGATCTGGTCGGCGCATTCTTGAGGGTCGCCCACTATCCAGATGTTGTCCATCAGATATTCCACGTCGATGGCCGAATCGGGCAGATCAGGGTTGGTCTTGGCGCCGGCCAATAGGCTGGGTTGACGGTTTGGCTCCTGATGTACCTGGTAGTTGCGCACCAAGACCTCGTTGGCCCGATCTCTGGCCTCCTGGGCCGTGGGCGCAACCAAAACGTCCCGGGCGATGCGCCAGTTGCTGCGGTTCACGTCGCGGCCCGCGCTGGTTGCCCCAGCTTCATATTCCTCCCAATGTCCGGTCAGGTTGGGCACCGAGAGGGTTGGGCTGCTCATGGGGATCCAGCCTTGGACGCCGGCGTTCCTGATTGAGTCGGAACGGATGGTGGTGGCCGCGGCGCTGATGGGCGGATGCGGCACCTGGAAGGGCTTCATGTGGAGGCCACGCTCCTTCACGGGGTCCAACTCAGGGGCTGAGATGTCAAAATATTTGCCGTGGTGCTCAAATTTGCCCTCGTTCTGCCAGATCTTCAGCACCACCTCCAGTACTTCGGCTGAGCGTTCGCCGACGCCCCGCCTGTCGCTGGGATCCAGCCCGTAGAGCTCCAAGTCAGTTGGGATGGCCCGGGTGCCGATACCCCAGTAGAACCGGCCGCGGCACAGGTGGTCCAGCATGGCCAGCCGGTGAGCAAGGTCAACCGGATTGTGGATGGCCAAAAGGGTTACGCCGGTGCCGAAGATGATGTTCTCAGTCATGCCTGACGCCTTGGCGATTAGCAGTTCCGGCGCCGGGGCGTTCTCCCACCGCTCCGTGATGTGTTCCCCGATCCAGGCTTCGGTGTAGCCAAGTTGGTCGGCCTTTACGATCAAGGATAAGTCCCGGTCATAAGAATCGGCATAGGTACGATGGGGTGGATGCAACGGCATCATGAATAGTCCGAATTCCATCGGTGCTCCTTTCGGTGACGGCGAACGACCAAGGGCTTCCGCACCGGGGGGTCTGCCGTGGCTGATACTAAGTCAGGCACCTACCGGTGTCAAGCGAGCCCAGGCGTGAGACAGGCACAAAACAGGCGCTTTCGCCGACCCGGCGGCACGTTCGACCTGGAATACTCGCCGTGGTAAACTCCAACGCGTATCAGCGATCAACAGACAGGAACAATGGTTATGAAAAAGGTAGTTAGCGAAACCAGCGGCGCGGTTTTCAGTCTCCCTTGGTTCGTGGCTAAGGACGAGGGGTTCTTCGCCGAAGAGGGAATCGACATGGAGTTTGTCGAGTCCATCGCCGTGAAGGTTGACGAGCATACCGCCAACCCGGAAGATATCGACCCGATCTTGGGCCACACACCTTTCGAGGACCAGAAAGTCGCGATCTACCGGGCTTGAGAAGAGGGTCAGGTCCGTCGGGCCTACGAGAGCAAACAGGGCGCCAAGGTGATTGGACTACGCTCCGCCGTAGCAAGCCAGGCGCTGATGGTTAGGCCGCAATCCGACCATTACTACCCCAGTTCGCTGGCAAACAAGCCGATCGCCGTCCAGTTCCATGCCGGTTCCCATTACACTGCGCTCCGGTTGCTGGAGGGCTACATACCCTCGGAAAAGATCAAGCTGCTGCACTACGGAAGCCCGCGCTACCGGTTCGAAGCCTTGATGAGCGGAGAGGTCGACGCCGCCATGCTGATGGAGCCATGGATCGCTCTGGCCGAGAAGAACGGCTGCCGGGCGGTCTGCGAAGGCCACTACCTGGGCGCCGAGAACGCCAGCGACAACATGGACGAGGAGACCTTCGCCGCCATCAACCGGGCCGTCTCCAAGGCCGTGGACCTGATCAACTCAGACAAGAAGCGGTTCATACACTACCTGATCGACCAGCCCAAATTCGCGCCGGTGGCGGCGGAATGGGGCGGTCTCACCGCGGACGATTTCCATCTACCGCGTCTGCGCTACGCCTACCCAAGGCCCTACACGGAAGAGCAACTGGAAGACACCTACAATTGGATGGTGCGCTGGGGGCTGCTGAACGCCTCGGTCTGCGCCACCGATTTCGTGGACAACCGGGAATCTGAGCCGGTGGCGGCCGACGACTAGCGGCTTTTCAAGGCTGATCAGGAACTTTGAGGAGGGGCTGCCGGTAAACGGCAGCCCTTCCTTCGTTTTTCCGGCGAAGCGGTGATTCTCCGACCAAGCGCGGTATCCGTAGGCGCAGGTTTTTAACCTGCTGACGCCTGACCTGAGAATGGTTGCGTGGGGCGCACGGCGTTCGCCCGAGCAAGGCGGGTTAAAAACCCGCGCCTACGAGTCTGCTTCGGCATTTCGGTATTTCTCCGGAACGGCGGAAAGAATTCCCACATAAAGTACAATTGGGCTGACTCAACCAATGGGAGAGGTGCCATGCCCCTCAGAATCAGACGGCGCTCCAACGTTGCCGTGATCGAAGTCCACGGGGTCATCGGAAATCACGTGAAGATACCGGAGTTCTCGCGCCTGATCGAATCCGTGGCCGTGAACCCACGCCTAAAGGCGCTCTTGTTGGACATAGATTCGCCGGGCGGGTCGGCCACCGGGTCCGAGGTCCTCCACCGGGCTATCCAGAGGGTGGCTGAAGAGAAGCCCGTCTACGCCTACGTGCGGGGGTTGGGGGCTTCAGGCGGCTACTATCTGGCCTGCGCCGCCAGCAAGATCTACGCCCTTCCAACAGCGATGGTCGGGTCCATCGGCGTGATCTACCTCCGCCCGGTGATAGAACAACTGCTGTCAAAAGTGGGAGTCGAGTTCTCGGTCTACAAGAGCGGGGAATTCAAGGACATGACAGGCTTCTGGCGCAGTCCCACAGACCGTGAATCGGCGAAGTTCCAAGAACTGATCGACGAGATCTTCGATAACTTCGTCAAAGTAGTGACGGAGGGACGCTCCCTGGAGGAGACAGCAGTCCGGGAAATTGCCACGGGCGAGATGATGACCGCCCGACGGGGAATCGAGGCTGGCCTGGTGGACGTTATCGGCGATTTTAAAGACGCCCTTGAGGCTGCCGCCGAAGCCGGCGGTTGCCGGCCCACGCCCCGTTTCATACGTCCAGGACGCAGCCTGGGCCAACGGATATTTTCCCGCACCGGAATCGGTCAGCACAGCGGAGGGCAGGCGCTGCTTGAGGGACTTGGGAGAATGATGGCCGGGGGAATCTATTATCTGGAGCCAGGGCACATCGCCGGTGGGGACTTCAGTTCCTGGGAAACCAGCTAACCCACCAGCCGCTTGGCTTCCTGCCAGAGTTCTTCTTTCTGTTCCAGAGGCAGGGCGTTGAAGTCCAGACCTTGGTCGGCGGCAAGTTTTTCCATGCCAAGGTACCGCTTGCCGAATCGCCGGTTGGCCTGACGCAATACATCTTCGGCGTGGGCGCCAGACCAACGGGTCAGATTGACCATGGTGAACAGCAGGTCGCCTAGTTCGTGGACCTTCTCTTCCGGGGTAACAGCCGCTTTCAGCTCAGCCACCTCTTCCACGATCTTGTCCAAGACCCCGGAGATATCGTCCCACTCGAACCCCGCCTTGCCCACCCGGTCCTGCATCAACTGGGCGTAAGCCAGGGCCGGCATATCGACGGGAATACCTTCGACAGGCGATTTGCTTTCCCCTTTTTCCTTGCGTTCTTGGGCCTTGATCTGCTCCCAGTTCCGCTCCACCTCCCGGGCGTCCTCGGCGTGCCCATCGGCAAAAACATGAGGGTGGCGGCGGACCAGCTTGCTGTTAATCTTGCGAAGAACATCCGTGAGATCAAAGTCGCCGGCGTCTTTGGCTATATCGGCGTGGAAAGTGACCTGGACCAGCAGGTCCCCCAGTTCCTCGGATAAGACTGCGGGGTTGCCTTGGTCGATAGCTTCGATAACCTCGTAGGACTCTTCCAACAAGTTGCGTTTCAGGGACTCGTGGGTCTGTTCCCGGTCCCAGGGGCAGCCACCCGGCGCGCGCAGCCTGGCGACGATGTCGATCAACGTCTGAAACGTGCCCAGTTCCTGATCGGAAAAGAGGTCGCTGGAAGCTGCCTGGTTGGGGAATGAATCCTCTGGCGGTGGCATGGACGAATTATAGATTGAGCGCCGGTTGCTTCACAAGCTGGCCAGTGCTAAGTTAGATTAGACCGCCAGGCGTACTTCTCTTGAAAACTGCGGGGAAACCGCGGGGATTCTAAGACCTGTACCGGTCGGCAAAACGGAGATTACATGGGCCGCATCGGCTGGGTCCCCTGGGCGCTTTTCATCGCTGCAGTGCCGCTATTTTTGATCACCGCCAGCGTTACCTGGGCGTTCAATAGCCCCGGCTTGTACAACGACGGGTTCGAGAAGTATTCCATCTCCCGCATCTCCGGCATCACAGACAGCGACCTGCGTCAGGTGGGCGCCGACATCCGCGGCTACATCAACTCCGGGGACGAGCCGCTCAGCGTGCAGACCCGGATCTTCGGCGAAGAACGAGACCTGTTCAACGACCGGGAAGTGGCCCACATGAAAGACGTGAAGCGTTTGGTGTGGGGCGTATACATCTTGGCCTTGGTCTCGGCCGTCTATCTGGCGGCCATGACGGTGACTGGGTTTGCCAGGCATCGCAGCCGGTTCGCAGAGCACTTGGCCAGGCGGGCGCTCTACGGCGGGGGCCTGACCCTGGCGCTGTTGGTGATCTTCGGCTTATCGGCCTTGGTGGACTTTGAAAGCCTGTTCATAAAGTTCCACCAGTTGAGTTTCGCCAATGACTTCTGGCAGCTTGACCCAAGGACCGATTATCTGGTCCGCATCTTCCCCGACGCCTTCTGGGTCGATGCCACAGTCTGGGTGGCGGTCCCGGCGGTCACTGGGGCGTTGGTGTTGACCGTGGTTGGAAGCGCCTTCCTAGTCTACCGGCGGTACACCGGATGGCAAAGGGAGCTGCGAGGCCTGGAAAGCGCGCGGGAGATATGAACAGACCCAGCTTTGATACCGGCAAGCAATACGGCGGCCAGACAAGATCTTGCGAATAAAAAAGAAACAGGGGCAAGTGACACTTGCCCCTGTTTCGTGCGAGTCCTGGTGATCGCGGTCTACTATTGTGTTTTAGGGGCCGCAGCCACATCCGCCGCCGCAGCAACCGCCACCACTTAACGGGGGCAGTGGGCCCATGGATGTGGGCATCTCGCTGCTGCCGCCCTTGGTAACAGCCGCGAACACTGAGATGGCGCGCTTGGCCGGCTGCTCACAATTGGGGCAATCGGCGCCGGCGGCGCTCATCGATTGTAGTTTTTCGAACCTATGGTTACAGGTGGGGCAGATATACTCGTACAGAGGCATGGTGGCAACCTCGCTAATATCGGGTCCGGCAACGGCCGGGAATAACTGAACTGAATTTAACCGAAAGAAATATGAACCGTCAAGGGCATCACCATCGTTAGGCAAGAACAAGACCAGGATTCCAGTCCTTCAACAAGGCGGCCGCGCCGGCGTCTCCAGACACTGGACTCGTGGCGGGCCTACCGGAACTTCCGGTTCCTCTGGGTGGCCAACTTCTTCGCCAACACCGCTCAGTGGCTTCAACTGCTTTCCGTGGGTTGGCTGGTGCGTGATCTGACCGATTCTTTCGCGTCTTCGGGGCTCCTGGTGGTCGCCGTAGGCGGAATGACCACCTTGCCGACGCTGGTCGTGGGCCCCTGGGCCGGTGTGTTGGGCGACCGGGTGAACCGCAGAAAATTGGTCATGGCGGTCCAAAGTTTCATGACTGTAGCGGCGATCACGTTCGCATTCGTCGTGCACTCCGGGCACATAGAGTGGTGGCACGCTTACATCTACGTGTTCGTATCGGGGATATGCTGGTCCATATCCATAACGATGCGTCAGACGCTGGTGGCCAACACTGTACCCAGGGAAGCCTTGGTCAACGCCTACGCCTCCAACACCTTGACCATCACCGGCACCCGGATGATTGGCCCGTTTATCGGTGGGGTCCTCATAACGACCATCGGCTTCACTTGGAATTTCGCCATCGAAGCCAGTTTGTATGCGGCGACCGTGCTGGCGTTCTGGCCCATGAAAACCCCCTTCCTGCAGCATCGCCCGGCGGACTCCAATGCTTCCCCGCTGTCCGATTTTCTGGAGGGCCTGCGGTACGTCAGGAAGCAGGAGCGGGTGATCTGGAACCTGATGGTGGTTGGGCTCATACCGAACGTATTGCTCCACCCAGTCTGGTTCGTACTGCCGGTGTTCACCGTGGAAGTCCTCCACCGGACCGCCGACACGGGTGGGGTCCTCCTGGCCGTTACCGGTTTTGGCGGGCTTCTCTCAGCACTGACCATCGCCTCGGTGGGATTCGGCGCAAACCGCGGACTGATCTGCCTGTGGGCCGTTTTGGTCTCATCGGCCGCCGTAGTCCTTTTCGCCTATTCTCCGTGGCTGGTCCCAGCCGCGATCTTGATCGGACTGATGTCTCTGGCCCAGGCGACGTTCCGGACTTCGTCCAGCACTTTGATCCAGTCAATGGTGCCCGACCATCTGCGGAGCCGCATCACCAGCCTGCATCTTTACAGCCAGGGGTTCGTCTTCATGTCTAGCCTGGCCGTGGGGTTGTTGGTTGACCTGACAACCGTGGTGGTGGCCCTGGCCGCCGTTGGCATTGCCGGTCTCGTCTTGGGTTCGATATCCTACCTGGTCCTCCCCAGGGTGAGGCAGGCGCGCTGATTTCCACCAAAATGGTTAGGCGTGATTTTGGCGAACTAAGGTGTAATCTAGGGTAGTGATTTCCCGCATCAAGACCAGCCCC
>ENA-ORDG01000755-ORDG01000755.1-marine-metagenome-genome-assembly--contig:-NODE-755-length-14090-cov-2.721830_pt1 | contig 14090 bp, 11 predicted proteins | sample MGYA00248629_ERZ508524 | MGnify/ENA primary metagenome ERZ508524 (study PRJEB26194, sample SAMN05421901) | marine metagenome | isolation source: East of Rio de Janeiro, Brazil, South Atlantic Ocean...
GAGCCATTTGCCGTCGGGCGACACCGCCGGCATGGGGTCGGTGGCGTCATTCGCATCGGTGAGGTTCGTCGGCGCGGCGCTGGCGTCGGCGGGTGCGCTGAAAATGTCGAGATTGGTCGACAGCGGCTCGATCCGGCCAGCCTCGCGCAAGGCGAAGAAGAGCGTGCGGCCGTCCCTGCTCCAGGCGATCTCCTCGGCCCCGCCAAAGGGCTTGGACGGCGCATCGCCGACCAGATCGCCCATCACCGACACGGCCGGGCCACCCGCTACGGGCATGACGAAGATCTGCGAGCGCTGGCCATCCGCCCATTTGTCCCAGTGACGCACGAAGAGCTGGTCATAGACCCGGCCGCTGCCGGTGTCGGCGGGCGCGTCGGGCTTCTGGTCGTCCAGCGTCTTCGCCCCGACCGGCCGGTCGGTCCAGAGCGCAACCTTCGCGCCATCGGGGCTCAGCAGAAAGCCCGAAATGCCGCCGGGCGCCCTGCTGATCTGCACCGGATCGCCGCCGCTCAGCGCCACGCGCCAGAGTTGATCGTCGCCGCTCGCGTCCGACTGAAAGTAGAGCGCCGACCCGTCGGGCGAAAAGACGGGCGAGGCTTCATTCTTGTCCGCCACCGAAGCGATCCTGCGCGGCGTCTGGCCTGGCCGATCGATGGCAAGCAGATAAAGGTCCGTGCGCCCGCGATTGGCGGCCAGGTCGGTGCTGCGCAGCTGATAGGCCAGCCATTTGCCGTCCGGCGACACCGCCGGCGCGCCGATCCGGTCAAGGCTCACCATGTCGGCGGGCGTGAACGGCCGGGCAAGCGCAGGCGCGCAGGCCAGCGCCATCGCGCCGATCCCTGCAAGCAGCAAATATTTCATGCAAATCCCCATGTCGAAGAGGCGACGCACGCCAGCGGCGAGCCGGTGCGTCGTCAGGATGACAGGGGTCTAGGCCGCGGCGGCAGACGCCGCAAGGGCGCGATCAGCGGCTGGTGATGCGCGCGATTTCCTTGGCGACCATCTCTTCGACCAAGGCGGGCAGGCGCGCGTCGAGCCAATCCTTCAGCATCGGCTTCAGCATCGAGCGGACCAGCCCTTCCAACGTGTTTTCCTCGCCATCGCGCGGCGCGACCAGCATGGAGGACAAAGCCGAGAGCGAATGGCGCGCCGCGACTTCGCTTTCGACCGAGAGGATCGAATCCTCGCCAGCGGCGGCGGACGGCTTGGCGGCAGCTTTGGGAGCGGGCATCACTTCCTCCTCCGCGACCTCATCGGTCAGTTCGAGCACTTCCTCGACAGCGGGCGCGATCGGCGCCGGCGCGGCCTTGGCGGTTTCGGCGCGAGCGGCTTCCGCACGGCTGCGGCGCGGCGCGGCCTGCACCGCCTCCTCGCCTTCTTCGGCGATGATCCGCTTGATGGACGAGAGTATCTCTTCCATCGAGGGTTCCTTGGTCATGTCACCCATGGATAGTCCCCGTCCAAAATCCATTGCGCACCCGTGCAGCCTTAGAATTACGCGATCGAGTTAACAAGCAGTTAAGGCTGACGCGTGGTCGCGGGATCGACTTTGGCATCCTGCGCCGGCGTGTCAACGGTGCGCGTCGCGACGGGCGTGGGCGCAGCGCCCCAATCCCAGTCGAACCACTTGCCCTCGACTCGCTCATAATTGACCATCGGGTCGTAGAGCGTGCCGCTGTCGAGGCCCAGATCATCGGCTTCGGCATGGCCCATGGCGGCCAGCAGCGTGAAGCCGGCGACATAGGCGTTGCGCTGCGCCGACACCAGTTCGACGCGTGCGATCAGCGCTTCCTGTTCGGCATTGAGGATGTCGAGGATGGTGCGGCTGCCCACCGAATTTTCCGCCCGCACGCCTTCCAGCGAGAGCGCGGTCGCGTCCACCGCCACCCGGCTCGACTGGATCGTCTGCAGCGACGCCTGCCAGCTGGCATAGGCGGCGCGCGCCTGGGCGATCACATTGCGCTCGGTCTCGATCTCCTGCTCGATCGCCTGTGCTTCAAGCGCCTGATTCTGCCGCACCTGCGCGGCGGGGCGCCCGCCCTGGTAGAGCGGGATGGTCAGCTGGAGCCCGGCCGCGGCCTGCTTGTTGATCTGCGGCCCTTCGACCACATTGCCGTCGGCATCGACCGACGTGCTGGCGAGCGTGTCGAGATAGTTGGTATAGCCCGCCTGGGTGAAGGCCGACAGCGTCGGCAACACCGATCCGCGCGCCGCCTTCACGTCATAACGGCGCGCTTCCCGCTGCTTCTTGGCCGCGAGGATATCGGGATTGTCGTTGAGCGCCACGCGCACCGCGACGTCGGGATCGGCCGGCAGGCCCGGAAGCTGCGGCGGCGGCTCCAGATTGTCGGGCGCCTCGCCCACCAGCGCGATGTAGTTTTCGCGGCTGGTGATGAGGTTCGCCTGCGCCCTCTGAAGATCGGACCGCGCGAGCGCCAGGCGCGATTCGGACTGGGCGACGTCAGTGCGGGTAAGGTCGCCGACCTCGAACCGGTCGTTGGTCGCCTGCAGATTGACGTCCAGCACATTCACATTGGCCTGGTTGAGGGCCACGATCGCGCTGTCGCGGATCACGTCCATATAGGCGGCGACGGTTTGCGAGAAGATGCTGGCTTCGGTGCCGCGCAGGCCCGCCTGCCCCGCCTCCACCCGGACCTCCGCCGCCTTGACGCTGTTGCGCACGCTGCCGCCCGAATAGATGGGGACGTTGAGCGTCGCCTGCGCGTTCACCGTGCGCTGGGGCGAGGTGAAGCTGATCGTCGGCTTGAGCAGGCTTTCGCTATAGCTGCCCTGCACGTCGGCGGACGGGCGGCCACCGGCCTTCTGGATCGGCACATTCTCGTCGGTCGCGCGCTGCCCCGCCCGCGCGCCGGTCAGCGTGGGGTTGGAGGCATAGGCCTTGGCCAGCGCGCCCTGCAGCGTCTCCGCCCCGGCGGGCAGGCTGTAGGCAGAGGACAGCAGCAGCAGGGCAATTGCGGCTCGGTGCCGTTGATAGGGGCGCTTCGCTGTCATCTCCCCCCGCTCATCCTCTTCTAGAACGTAAACGCCTTGACCGCGCCGAAACCGGGCAGCGCGACCATTTCAATATCCGTCAGACTGTTCAAGCCCAGCGCACCGCCGATCACCCGGCCCGCGCACAGGCGCGTGACGCCGCGATCGACGAGGCCGGTGACGACCCGCGCGCCGTCGGCAAGCTGCTGAACGAGCGCGGTCGGCACGTCCTCCACCGCGCCGTCGATGAACAGCACGTCATAGGGCGCGCCATCGGGCGCGCCGGCGGCCAGCGGCCCGCGCACCAGGGTCACGCCCGGCACGGCGATGTCCGCCCCGCCCTCTTCCTCGACCGCGGTCACCTGCGCGCCCAGTTCGGCGAGCAGCGCGGCGCTGTAGCCGGTGGCTGCGCCGATCAGCAGCACCTTGTCGCCGGCCTCGACCCGCGCTTCCTTGAGCAGGCGGCCCACGACCAGCGGCGCATTGAGCGCGCGGCCGCCGCCCAACGGAATGGGACGGTCGATATAGGTCATGGCGCGACGCTCGGCGGGCACAAATTCCTCCCGCGGCACCCGCGCCATCACCGCGATCACGCGCTGGTCGTCCACGTCGCTGGTGCGCAACTGGCTTTCGACCATGGCGGTCCGCATCGAAGAATAGGTCTGCTCGCTCACGATAGTTCCTCGCTTGGCACAACTGTATTGGCAATGCAATACACTAAGGAGATCCTCGGACCTCTAAATCAGCGTGCGGCCCGCGCCAAGCGGCTTTGCGCGGGGGCGGCCAAGATTCTTGCCGCCCGCGCCCCTCAGCCGGCTTGACTTTGCCGCCAAAGCCGCACATTTGCGGCGTCCCACTTGCAAGGCCCGATGGCGGAGTGGTGACGCAGCGGACTGCAAATCCGTGCACGCCGGTTCGATTCCGGCTCGGGCCTCCATTTCTCTCTCCAGACACGTCCATAGGCGTCCGGAGAATGGCTGTTTTCCGCCGTTTTTTCTGATATAACCTCCAGAGCGATCCGGACAGATTTGCACACATCCGAGCCCCCTGATGGCCCGGATGATGGACTCCTTTCCGGCCATCATCGGAGGTCCATCAATGGCAGAGACGGCAGGAACAAAAGGCCTTACCGCAACGGCGGTGAAGAACGCCAGGGCCAAGGACAAGGCCTACAAGCTATCCGACCGAGATGGGTTTTTACAGCCCATGCTTATTCCCGTCGTTGAGGTCCTTGTCTCGGCCAATGTCCGACAATACCCTTAACGCCGCGCTCCGGAGGCTTGGGTACGCGAAGGATCAGATGACCGCGCACGGCTTCCGAGCCTTGGCCGCAACCCTACTCAACGAAATGGGAATCCGGATGCGATCGAGCGCCAGTTGGCTCATGCAGACGGCAACTCCATACGGCGAGCCTATGCCCGCGGTCAGTATTGGGCCGAACGGGGCAGGATGATGCAGCATTGGTCGGATCATATCGATCAATTGCGCAGCGGGGCCAAAATCCTGAGACCTCGTTTCGGCCACAGTGCCTCATGAGGCAGCGGGAATTTGGTTCACCACAATCAAGACAATAATTTCTGTCGGCTATTTCCATCTGCCATAGGCTTTCTTCCTCCCCAACAGGACCTGGGATTTTTCAGCCGCAGTTAAACTGCCATGGATGCGACAGCGGCAAAAGTCGCGATTTGAGTAGGCATCGCCATGCAATAGCTTTAGACTTGCTGATGAGGAAGCGGAGGTATCACCGCCGTGACAATGAACGCCGCCGCACGACTTCTTGCCCGTTGCGAAGATCTGCCGCCTATGCGCACGGCCATCGTGCATCCGGTTTCGTCAAGCGCGATCGAAGCCGTGGCGGACGCGGTTTCTCGGGGGATGATCGATCCCGTCCTGATCGGTCCAGTCGAAAAGATCAGGGATGCGGCAAAGAAAGCCGGTGTGGACATCGGCGAATGGTCGCTGGTCGATACCGAACACAGCCATGCCGCCGCAGCGCAGGCCGTCCGACTTGCGGCCGACAGAGATGTCGAGGCGGTGATGAAGGGGTCTCTCCACAGCGACGAATTGCTCGGTGCCATCCTGCAGTCCAACTCCGGCCTGCGAACGGCACGGCGTGTTTCCCACGCCTATTTGATGAGCATCGGCAGCTACCCCAAACCGTTCATCATCACCGATGCCGCGGTCAACATCACACCGGACCTGATGGCCAAGGCCGACATCGTCCAGAATGCGGTCGACTTGTGGCATGTTCTGTTCAGCAATTCTGCCGTGCCGAAGGTCGCCGCCCTGGCGGCCGTGGAGACAATCAATCCGCGCATGATAGCGACGCTCGACGCGGCGTCGCTGTGCAAGATGGCGGATCGGGGTCAGATCACCAATTGCTTGATTGATGGCCCGCTCGCCTTCGACAATGCCGTGAGCGCGGACGCGGCGCGGGAGAAAGGCATCGTTTCCGACGTGGCCGGCGATGCGGATATACTGCTGGTTCCCGATATCGAAGCGGGCAATATGCTCGCCAAGCAGTTGACCTTTCTGGGCGGAGCCGAAGCCGCGGGCATCGTGCTCGGCGCCCGTGTGCCTATCATGCTCACCAGCCGCGCCGATAGTGAGCGGACCCGGCTGCTGTCCTGCGCAATCGCTATTCTAATGGTCGAAGCCCGCCGGGCGGGTCAGCTCAAGTAGATGATCACGGCTCTCCTTGTCCTCAACACGGGTTCGTCCAGCCTCAAGTTCCAGGTCTTTTCCCGGAAAGGGCTCGACGTATTGATGGCCGGTAAGCTGACGGGCATCGGAGGAGAGGCCCGGCTGAGCTTTCGCTTGGGCCCACAATCGGCAGAATGCGACGGCCCGCTCGATTGCAAGGATCACGGAGCCGCGCTGGCTAGGGTCATCGATCTCGTCGACCGGCATGATGGCGACTGGCAGCTGAACGCAGTTGTGCATCGAGTCGTCCATGGCGGAAACAGCTTCTCGCGGCCGGTTATCATAACTTCGGAGGTGCTGGAGACGCTGCAAGCGCTCGTGCCGCTCGCCCCGCTACACCAACCGCACAACCTTGCAGGGATTGCCGCAGCCCGATCTTTGGCGCCGGACGCGGTGAACATAGCGTGTTTCGACACGGCCTTCCATGCGAACCACAGCCCATTATTCCATAGCTTTGCATTGCCTGGCCATCTGCGAGACAAGGGCGTGCGGCGTTACGGCTTTCATGGACTTTCCTACGAATGGATCGCCACGCTGCTCGCCCGCGCTCGTCCAGACTTGGCGAGCGGGCGCGTCGTGGCGGCGCATCTGGGTAACGGCGCCAGCCTCTGTGCAATTTCCGGCGGTAGCAGCATCGACACGACGATGGGCATGACCGCGCTGGATGGTTTGCCGATGGGCAGCCGCAGCGGCGCGATCGATCCAGGAGCCATTACCTACATGATGCGCCGTTTCGGTTACGATCCCGATATTATGGATACCATCCTCTACGAAGAGTCGGGTCTCAAGGCACTGTCCGGCATCAGCAACGATGTCGAATCGCTGCTTGCCAGCAATGATCCGCAGGCCGGCTTCGCACTCGAATATTTTGCTCTTAAAGTCGCGCAGTTCGCAGCGACAATGACTGTCTCGATGGGCGGAATTGATGCATTCGTCTTCACCGGAGGGATCGGCGAACATGCCGCGCCGGTGCGGGAGCGTATCAGGGCGCGGCTCGGCTTCTTGGGCGACATCGAAACCTTGGTCATTCCCGCCAATGAGGAACGCATGATGGCGATCCATGCCGATCACATCCTGGGGAGCCAGCCATGCGCGGCCTGATTGTAGGCTTGGCCAACGATCAATCGCTCGCCTGGGGTTGCGCAACAACGCTGAGGGCGGCGGGCGCGGAACTGGCGCTGACCTATCTGAACGACAGGGCGAAACGTTTCGTGGAGCCGCTGGCGCAGCAGGTGGGCGCGGAGATGCTCCTTCCGCTCGACGTCACTGCCCCGGACCAGATGGATGCGCTGTTCGACCGTGTTGCCAGCCGGTGGGGCGGGCTCGACTTCCTGCTTCACTCCATCGCCTTCGCTCCGAAGGAGGACCTTCACGGCCGGGTGACGGACAGTTCGGCCGACGGCTTCGCGAGCGCGATGGATGTCTCCTGCCATTCGCTTATCCGTCTTGCCCACAGGGCCGAGCCACTGATGCAGAATGGCGGCGCCATCCTGACCATGAGCTTCTACGGCTCTGAAAAGGTCGTCCCGGGATACGGAATCATGGGGCCGGTCAAGGCTGCACTCGAAGCGAGCGTGCGCTATCTCGCGGCGGAACTTGGTCCGTCGGGCATCCGGGTCAATGCGCTCTCCACCGGTCCGGTGAGGACGCGAGCGGCATCTGGCCTTTCACATTTCGACGCGCTCATGGCGCGCGCGGCAGAAACAGCCCCGCTTCACCAACTCGTGACGATTGAGCAGGTCGGCGAAATGGGCGCTTTTCTGCTGTCCGATCGGGCGCGTTTTGTCACGGGACAAACGATCTATGTGGACAGCGGCTATAATGTCGTCGCCGGCTAAGAACAGCAGCAGGAACGCAGCAAGGAGTACCGCATGAACGATGAGCGTCCGATCATGGTCGCGACAGACCTCAGCGCCCGCGACGACCGCGCAGTTGATCGTGCAATCGCGCTGGGCCGAAGTAGGCACCACCGCGTGCACGTGGTCCACGTCACCCGCCCAACGATCGGCGTGGGCATCGCGGACGTTCGCGCCACGCTTCCGGATCCGGACGCGGATGTGGAGGTCATGCTGCCCGTCGGATCGGCGCCGGAGACAGTCGTCCGCACGGCCGCTGAAATCGGTGCCGCGCTCATCGTCACCGGCGTGGCGCGTTTCAACCATCTGGGCGATTATTTCCTGGGTACGGCGGTCGACCATGTTCTGCGCCATGCGCCCGCGCCGGTGCTGATCGTCAAGCAGAGACCGCATGGCGACTATCGGCGAATGCTGGTCGCCGTCGATCTTTCGGATCATTCCGGGACGACTCTGATGACGGCGGCGCGGCTCTTTCCCGAGGCGGCGATCGATCTCGTTCATTCCTACCATATTCCGTTTCCGAACCGCCTGGACTCGCCAGAAATGCGCGCTTTCGTGCAAGGCGAAGCGCAAACACAGCTGGACGCCTTCCTCGTAACGCTACCCGCGCCCGTGCGTGATCGCCTGCATATTCATATGAAAGCAGGCGAAACCGGCAGCGTCATCGCAAAGGCGATCGACGACACTGGCGCCGATCTGGTGGTTCTGGGCACGCACGGAGTGAGCGGCTTTGTCCATGCAACGCTGGGCAGCACGACATCATCGCTGCTGACCTGGATCAAACAGGATACGCTGGTTGTCGGCCGTCCGGCGGCGGCGTGCTGATGGCATCGGCGTCATCCGCCTGGCATGGTGCGACCGCGGACGAAACGCTCGCCGCCTTTGTGACCCTGCCCGACGGGCTGAGCGGGGATGAAGCCTCTCGCCGTCTCGCCGAAGCTGGACCGAACAGTCTGCCGGAGGAAGCGCCGGTTCACCCGCTGCGCCGTTTCCTCGTACAGTTCCACAACCCACTTATTTACTTCTTGTTCGTCGCGGCCCTGACCGCGTTGTTGCTCGATCACGCGATCGACGCGGTCGTGATCCTGCTTGTCGTCCTGGTGAACGCCATTGTCGGCTTCGTGCAGGAGGGGCGCGCCGAGCAGGCGCTGGGCGGGATGCGCGCACTGCTCTCGCCTCACGCCATGGTCATGCGAGACGGGATGCGCGTTTCCATCGACGTCGCCAACGTCGTTCCAGGCGATATCGTTGCGCTGGAGCCGGGCGATCGCGTGCCCGCCGACCTGCGCCTGCTTCGCGCTCGTGGCCTTGCGATCGAAGAGGCTGCCCTGACCGGCGAATCCGTGGCGGCCGAGAAACGGGAAGACCCGGTCGCTGCAGACGCGCCGCTCGGCGATAGATCTTCGATGGCATTTTCGGGAACGCTGGTGGCCAAAGGCCAAGCGATCGGCGTTGTTGTAGCCACGGGCAGCCGTACTGAAATCGGCAAAATCAGCGGCATGCTCCACGCTGTTCCCCCGCTGGTCACGCCATTGCTGCGCCAGATGAACCGCTTCTCTCAGCAATTGACCGTTGCAATCCTTGGTGCAGGGCTCTTCCTCTTGGCTTTTGCGGTCCTGGTGCGCGGGTTCGACTGGGCTGACGCGCTTATTGCCGTCGTGGCGGTTGCTGCGGGCGCGATCCCGGAAGGGCTGCCCGCCGTGATTACGATCACGCTCGCGATCGGCGTGCAGCGCATGGCCGCGCGAAAGGCGATCATCCGGAAGCTGCCCGCCGTAGAGACACTCGGTGCCACCTCCGTCATCTGCACCGACAAGACGGGCACCCTCACCCGCAACGAAATGACGGTGCGACATGTCTTCACCGCCACCTACGCGCTGGCTGTCAGCGGCTCCGGCTATGCGCCCGAAGGCGCTCTGACCGCCGACCAGGGCGACGATGCGGCCGCTATTTCCGATGCGGCGGACATCCTGCGTTGCGGGATGCTCTGCAACGACGCGCGGCTCGACCACAAAGATGGCAAATGGAGCGTGGCGGGCGATCCGATGGAGGGCGCGCTGATCGCGCTCGGCCGGAAGGCTGGCCTCGACCCCGACCACCTCGCGCGCGAATGGAAGCGCTTGGATGAAATCCCGTTCGATGCCGACTATCGCTATATGGCGACCCTGCATCGCGCGCCGTCGGGCGAGCATGTGGTCTTCATCAAGGGCGCACCGGAGGCGGTGCTGGCGCTGGCGGAGCCTAAGGCCGATCCGGCCCGCTGGGAACAGCTTGGCGCCCAAGCAGCCGGCCAGGGTGAGCGGCTGCTGGGCTTCGCCATGCTGGCACTGCCCGGCGCGCCGGACCGTATCCGCTTCGAGGACTTGAAGTCCGCCCGAATGCTGGGTCTCATGGGATTTATCGATCCGCCGCGCGACGAGGCCCGCCGGGCCATCGCGGAATGCCGTTCCGCAGGTATCGCGGTCAAGATGATCACCGGCGACCATATCGAGACGGCCCGCGCCATAGCGCGCCAACTCGATCTTGCCGACGATCCCAAGGCGATGTCCGGCGCCGACGTCGAGCGGATGGACGATGCCGAACTGGCGCAGACGGTGGACACTATCAGCGTTTTCGCGCGCGCCAGCCCCGAACATAAGCTCCGCATCGTTCGCGCCCTTCAGTCGCGCGGCGCCGTCGTCGCCATGACCGGCGACGGGGTGAACGACGCACCATCGCTCAAGCAGGCCGATGTGGGCACGGCCATGGGCGTCGCCGGCACCGAAGCGGCACGGGAAGCATCGGAAATGGTGCTGCTCGATGATAATTTCGCATCCATCGTGGCGGCCGTGCACGAAGGCCGCACGGTCTACGACAATATCCGCAAGGTCATCGCCTGGACGCTGCCGACCAACGGGGGCGAAGCCATCGTCATCGTGGCAGCGATTCTGGCGGGCTTCGCGCTTCCCATGACCGCGACGCAGATCCTCTGGATCAACTTGGTGACCTCTGTGACGCTGGGGCTGGCCCTCGCCTTCGAACCGCCAGAGCCGGAAGTGATGCAGCGTCCACCCCGCCGCGCTGACGCCTCGCTCCTGTCACCATTCCTGTTATGGCGGGTCTTGCTGGTGTCGGGCCTGTTCTCCGCGGTCATTCTCCTGATCTTCTTCGGGGCGCAGGCTCGCGGCGAGGACATTGCCACCGCTCGAACGATGGTCGTCAACATGCTGGTGGTAGCGGAGATTTTCTATCTCTTCACCGTCCGCTATCTCCATATGCGTTCGCTCACCTTGCGCGGCCTCCTCGGCACGCCCTCGGTGTTGATCGCGATCGCTGCAGTGACGACGGCGCAGCTTGCCTTCACGTACATCCCCGTCATGAACGAGATGTTCGATACGCGGCCGCTTTCCTTGCTCGATGGCGTTGCGATCATGCTGGTCGGGCTTGTGCTGTTTCTGGCGCTGGAAGGCGAGAAACTGCTGATGCGGAAACTCGATCTGTTCGAGGAGCTGCGGTCTTGACGAGGGAAAATACTGAGCGTGGACAGTACCGAAGCGGACCGGATCATCCGCGTTACGGTCTATAGCACACAGAAGCCTGGCTCTTACGATGAGTTCGGCGGACGATGCGCCGACAGTCGGCATAAGCCTGCACGCCAATGCAACTAATCCGATGGCGTAACGCTTACGGGAAAGAGGCCTTCAGGCGTCAGCGGCGGAATCGGTCCGCCGCTGGCGCCTGTTAGGATCAGAGGCGCAAGCCAAAGCCGACGCCGAACACCAGCGGGTCGATGTCCATCTTGACCCTCTGCGTGCCGGCGGCGGCGGTGGTGAGCCGCGCGGTGGTGTCGATGTCAATATATTTGACGTCGAAGTTCAGGAACATCCTGGGGTTGATGTCCACGTCGACCCCGGCCTGTCCGGCCCAGCCGAAGCTGTCCTTCATCGACACGCTGGTGCGGCCGACCGCCGCTTCCAGCCCCTTGGCCGCCGTTTCATCGAAGAAGAGCGTGTAGTTGACGCCCGCCCCGATATAGGGCCGAACCTTGCCGGTCGGGGCGAAATGATACTGCGCCGTCAGCGTGGGCGGCAGCACGCGGGTGGAAGCGAGCCGACCGATACCGCCTGTCGTGCCCGTTACGCCGCTCGCCCGATGCTTGGTGGTCGCCGCGATCAGTTCGAACCCGATATGATCGGTCGCCATCCAGGTGACATCGACCTCCGGCACCACCTGATTGTTCAAGCGGACCTTCTCGCCCGGAAAGCCGGGCAATATGCTGCCGGATTGTTCGTTGGGCGCCACCATGATGGTGCGCAGGCGCAGCAGCAGGTCTCCGGCCTGCACGCCCGTGCGTGCTTCGGTCTGCGCCGCAGCGGGGGTGCTGGCCGCCAGCGCCGCCACGAGCGCCACCGCCGGTACAAGGATCTTCATGTCGTCACTCCTTCATCGATTTCGGGCTCGCCCTAGGTCTTGCGGCGGGGTGCGACACTGACGGCGATCAAGCGCCTGTTTGACGTCGATCAAGGGCGTGAGCGGACCCTTGGCATAGGATGATGGCATGTGGACCTATCATCCCGATCTGCTGGCCCAGCCTGCGCCGCGCTACACCAGCTATCCCACAGCCGCCGATTTCCACGAGGCGGTCGGCCCGGAGGATATGGATGCGGCGCTCGACGGGATCGCGGACGAAGCGTCCATCTCGCTGTATCTGCACATCCCCTTCTGCCGCGATATTTGCTGGTATTGCGGCTGCAACACCGGCGCCGCCAACCGAACCGCGCGCCTCGACGCCTACCTTGCGCGGCTGGAGCAGGAACTGGCGCTAGTCGCGGCGCGGCTGGAGGGGCGCGGGCGGGTGCGACGAATTGCCTTTGGCGGTGGCAGCCCCAACGCGATGCCGCCCGGCGCATTTCTGCGGCTGGTCGAACAGATCGCCACGCGCCTGCCCAGCGGCGGCTCCAGCCTGTCGGTGGAGATCGATCCACGTGGCTTCGACCAGCCATGGGCGACCGCTCTGGCGGATGCGGGCGCGTCCCGCGTGAGCCTCGGCGTGCAGACCTTCGACCCCCCCCTTCAAGCAGCGATCGGCCGAGTACAGCCGGAAGATCAGATTCGCCGGTCGGTCGCCATGCTGCGCGATGCCGGAGTCGAATCGATCAACGTCGACCTGATGTACGGCCTGCCCGGACAAGACGCATCCAGCTTGAGCGCCACCATCGAAACGGCTTTGTCGATGGGCCCGGAGCGGCTGGCGGTGTTCGGCTATGCCCATGTGCCGCATCTGATCCCACGGCAGCGTCGCATCGATGACAGCGCCCTGCCCGATGCGGAAGCCCGCTTCGAACAGGCGGCGCTGGCCCATGCGATGCTGAGGCAGGCTGGCTATGCAGCGGTCGGATTCGACCATTTCGCCCTGCCGACGGATGCGCTGGCGATGGCGGCGGCGGACGGCACACTGCGCCGCAACTTCCAGGGGTTCACGGAAGATCAGGCGGACGTGCTGGTCGGCCTGGGCGCCAGCGCCATCAGCCTCTTTCCCGACCGCATCCTTCAGAATGAGAAGAATAGCGGCCGCTGGCATATGGCGATCGGCGCAGGCCGTTTCGCAACGGCGCGAGGTATCCATCGCACCGCCGAGGATAGGCTGCGCGGCCGTGCCATCGAACAGCTATTGTGCCAGGGCGCTGCGGATGTCGCGCCCCTGCTCGATCCGGCGGCGCTGCGAGCGGCGCTGCTACCATTCGAGCAACGCGGGTTGGTGACGTGGTGCGACGCGCGGGTGGAAATCGCGCCCGATGCGCTGCCCTATGCGCGCGTCATCGCGGCAAGGATCGATCGCTACCGCTCTATGAGTAGCGTGCGGTTCAGCAATGCCGTCTGACCATCCGCACCCTGCCGGCCGCTGCGCCGTCTGCGCGGTGCGCGACAGCGCCTTATGCGCCACCTTCGCCGAGCCGGAGCTCGCCGCCTTGCGCGCCATCGGTCGCCGTCGCACATTGCCCGCCGGGCAGATCGTCGTGAGCGCCGGCGACCCGGCGAGCTTCTGCGCCAATCTCGTGTCAGGCGTGCTCAAGGTAGTCCGCGAGGAACATGACGGACGCACGCAGATCGTCGGGCTGCTCTTTCCGGGCGACCTTGTCGGTGAACCCTTTGTCGAAGAGGCGCGCGACACGTTGGTCGCGCTAACGGAAATCGACTTGTGCCTCTATCCGCGACAGCCGCTCGAAACGCTGCTCACCCACCATCCCGCCGCCACGCATTTGCTGTTGCGACGGGCGCTCGCCACGTTGGCGGAGGCGCGCAAATGGATGCTGATGCTGGGCCGGCGGCAAGCGCCCGAGAAAATCGCCGCCTTTCTGCTGGACATGGAACGGCGGTTGGAGCCCGCGGCGGGCGGCGGCTATCATCTGCCGATGGGCCGGGCCGCAATGGGCGAGGTGCTGGGCCTCACGATCGAGACCGTCAGCCGCCAGTTGAGCGCGATGAAGCGGGCTGGCATGATCGCACTGCCCAGCCGGCGTCCCATCCTGTTGCTGGATCGGCCAAAGTTGGCGCCGATAG
>ENA-ORDG01000757-ORDG01000757.1-marine-metagenome-genome-assembly--contig:-NODE-757-length-14083-cov-2.453234_pt1 | contig 14083 bp, 20 predicted proteins | sample MGYA00248629_ERZ508524 | MGnify/ENA primary metagenome ERZ508524 (study PRJEB26194, sample SAMN05421901) | marine metagenome | isolation source: East of Rio de Janeiro, Brazil, South Atlantic Ocean...
AAAAATAAAGTTGATTATAGATTTTTTAAAACATTTTCTGGCCCTTACACTGGCAAAAACAAAAAAACAATAATTAAAAAATACAAAATGTTTGTAAGAGATTTAAATTTAAAATATTCAGTTATGTCGATATCGCCAAAATACTCTGCATAAACATTTGTAATTTGTTTTTTTAAACCAGGTGGACCACTGATTGTTACTACTCCAGATTCACGATTTTTAAGATTTAGTAGAAAGAAAGGGAGGCCGCCAGAATGATCTCCGTGTAAATGTGAGATAAAGATATAATCAATTTGATTGGGTGAAAGATTATATTTTCTTAATGATTGAATCGCTTGAGGCGAACAATCCAATAATATTTTAGAAGTTCCATCAAGTAGAATAGATGTACTAGCACGGCCATCAGATGCAAATGCATTACCTGTACCTAGAGTGACTATTTTCATCGTAATATTAATTATAAATTTATTTTAAGGATATGTTAAAATTTTGTGATGAATTAGATGGTGATGAATTAGATGGTGCATCATTGTCAATTTCACAAACATGACAGTTATCAACATCAAGTGAAGGTTCTAATTTTTTATGAATATCACATAACATTCGATTGCTTCGGATTATACTACAAGCTTCGTTGAATTTTGCGATGATGTCACTTAATTCATGTTTTTCAATCATCATGGTTGTAATTTCACCGACAATATCTTGGACTCTTTCATCATCACCTAATGAAGTTAGATTGCCTCGTGTTCCTCGAAGATAATTACTAATTGCAGCTTGTGTAACGCCGATTAATTTTGCAGTATCGTTTTGACTAAAATGATATTTCTTGACTAATCTTTTTGCAACAAGAGCTCTAAGTGCAGGAACAGATGTCTTAGTTTCAATCTCAGCAGGTAATAACATCGTATTCATAATATTAGTGATTATTATACTTAAGGGTAATGTGATAAAATTTAGTTATAAGAATTTTTCATAATACTTTTTCTCGGTAATTGCAATTTCGTCCGATGTATTAGCCTTGCAATAATCGTCAAGAATATCAGAATTCAGTTCAAAAAAAGTATGGCCCCATTTGAATTTTGAGAGTACTAATTCTGATTCTTCTTGTCTGCCAGTAATAAATAATGATGCGGCAAGAGCCTCAGATGATGAAAGTGTAAATAGCTTGCTATAGTTAGTGGGGTTTCCAGCTTGTAATATCGGAAGTCTTTTGTTGATTCCTGGAAGTCGTTTTTTAAAGATGCCTGTGCCTTTTTTAAATTTTATACCAATTTCTTCTTTCCATGAACAATCAATAACAACTAAACCGGAATTCAGATGTTTTGCGTCAGTCTTACAGATTATTTCAGTTGACATAGGATTCAACAAAAGAGCATTTTTAGAAACTTGTCTTAATGAGATTTTTTTTACTAGACCTAATCTTACTAATTTTAATGCAGTGCATTTTTTTGGGTCATCTTGGTTCATATGATAAACAAATAGATTTGTATTACTCAATGTCGCAATTAATAAACAAGTTATAATCTTTTAATATTTTCAGAAAAAGAGTAGGTTTGTGTTAAAATTATGAAAATTGCTGTAGATTTAGACGGTGTATTAGCAGATGCATCAAAGATATGGATGAGACTATTGAATGAAAAATTTAATATTTTGATTGATAAAAATGATGTAGATCAATGGGATTTTTGGAAGAAAATAGGTATTTCAAAACAATCATTTGAAAATGTATTTGATGAAGCATGGAAAGAATGGCAATCAATAGATGAAACGGAAACAGGATTGCAGCAAAAAATTCAGATAATTAGAGGGTTTGGAAAAACAGATTTGGTAACAGCTAGAAATAAAAAAACAATAAATGACGTAATGAAATGGCTTGAAATGAGCAAAATTACATTTGATGAGGTAGTGGTAGTGGATGAATATTATTTGAAAGGGAATTTAGATTATGATATATTCGTTGATGATTCACCAATACAAATAACTGAAATCGCTAATTTGGGTAAATTAGCTTTAGTATACAATCAACCTTGGAATAGTCATATAAGTAGTCGTAACAATTTAATTCGAGTGAGAGATTTTACAGAAGTAATTGAAGTGATTAATGATTATAAAATATGAATATAATATTTTTCAATATGATTACCCGTAAACTAAATTAATAAGATAATTATAATGATATTATGGTTAAGGTAGAGACAACATCAGCATTAGAAAGTTTCAGAAGATTTCTTATTAATAGTACATGTGCTTCATATATACCTGAAAGTTATTTGTATGACCCTGAAGTGTTCCCAGAAAAAGATGGAGAAACTGGTTCGATTTACATTGAAGCGGCAGACAAGGTCACATTGAAAAAAGAACGTGATATAACTTTTATCAATGTACGGGATGTTTTAGGAATTATCTATAAATCTAAAAGCGGAAGTACAAACCTCAAATGGCGTCAAATACATGGTAGGGGCGGAAAAGTAACTGGAGAAGCATCTACAAATTCACTCGTAAATCTAATTACAGCAAAAGTAATTGATCAAGAATATGCTATTGAACTTGCGAATGTAAATAACAAATCTAATAATGAAGTAGAAGAAATCGAAAGTAATTAGCTTAAAGACCTAATGCGTTTTTAGTTTCTTTATGAAGTAATCGGCCTAGAGTTACACGTTGAATGTCGTTAGTGCCTTCGTATATCTTAGTGATTTGACTATCACGAAGGTATCTTTCCATAGGGTATTCAGTAGCAACACCTGCAGAACCACATAGTTTTATTGCTGTTAGAGATGCTCGCTCAGCAGCTTCAGTAGCATACATCTTTGCAATAGCAGCAGATGAAACATAGTCCTTTCCTTGATCACGAAGTGATGCTGCCCAATAAGTCAACAAACGAGAAGCTTGTAATTCAGCAATAGCTTCTGCTAACATAAATTGTGGACCTTGAAAATCCATAATTGTTTGACCGAATGCTTTACGCTGTGTAATATATTTAGATGCAGATTCGATAGCTGCTTGCCCTATGCCTACTCCTTGAGCAGCGATTTCAATTCTACCATGATCATAACAGTCCATCGCAACATAGAATCCTTTACCTTCTTCTCCAAGGATGTTAGAATGAGGAACTTTTACATCTTCAAGAATCAATTCAACAGATTTGGATCCTCGTATACCAATTTTTGGTAGAGGATTACCGACTGTAAATCCAGGTGTTTCACGTTCAATAATAAATGCACTTAGTCCCATGTGACGTTTTTGCTCGTCAGATGTACGTGCAAAAATTAAAAATGTATTTGCAATATCTCCATTGGTACACCAAGCTTTTGTACCATTAATAACCCAATCATCTCCATCTTTTGTGGCCTTTGTAGATATTCCCGCAGGATCGGAACCAGCACTTGATTCAGTCATTGCATGTGCTCCTATTTTTTCTCCTTTTGCAAGAGGAATAAGAAATCGCTGTTTTTGTTCTTCAGTACCAAAACTAGTTAGAGGCATTGCAATTAGAGTATGTGCAACAGGAATAACAGATACAGCACAACTTACACGCGCTAGTTCTTCGATAACAATTGTCATTGATAGATAATCCATACCAATACCTCCGTATTCGGTAGGATATGGTACACCAAGAAAACCCAATTCTGACATTTTTTTTATTAAGGAATCAGGTATGTGGTCTTCTGCATCAATTTTATGAGCAATAGGACCAATCTCGTTATTTGCAAAATCGCGTGCCAATTCTTGAATATCTTTATGCTCGTCCTTTAGCGAAATTGAGAAATCATCAATTGTTGGATTTAGAAATTTAGTCAACTAAATTAACTTAAAAGAAAAATGTATTATAAATGTTTAATTGTAAAAAATATTTTTTTCAAAACTTTAGAGATATAAATAATGTAGATTGATAATACTACATGGTTAAAGTACGAGTTCATAGAATCAGTAGTGTATCAGATCCTGAAACTGCGCAACCAGGTAAACAAATAGAATTAGTTGAGGTTCGTGAGAGAAATAACTCAAACCCTATAGGCGGAATGACTGGAACAGATGAATCAAAAATGGTCAAAGGAATAATTTCTCAGTTTCAATCAATTGGAGTTTTCCCTGTTAATTCAAGGGAAATAGTGTTACCAAAAATGACTTTAATTCTTTTAGAAGCAGAATACGATTTATTGGCAGTTAGGTTTGAAGTGAATGATGTATTTGAATTAATTATGAAAGATGGTGCGTTTATGTTAAAACGTGCAACTGAAGGAATCTAAATATATAATAATTAATTAGAATTATCAGATTCTTCATCTTCATATTTTTTGTCCAGAATACTTGAGATATAGGAATCCGTATTGTTAGGATTTGGACTAGTTACATCAAAAACTTTAATGTCTGTCAATTTCCAATTCCATTCAAGTTTTTCTTTAGGAAGGATATTTTCTATCCATTTTGTTTGTTCCGGATTATCTAAATGACAATTCTTTTCGTCGCATTCATGGACAAGAGTAATATTAGCAATTTTTTTGACCATGTAATTAAATATACAGTTATCATTATTTAGTTTAAAGAATCAATTTATCAATATACTTATTACAATAGCGTTAGATAGTGTTAGAAATGAAAACAAGGGAAGAAATGGTAAACGAATTATTCAAGATAAAGATACCTGCTGGATTAATTAACTATATTGCCAAAAAGGAGAGATCGGTTTTAGGTGCAGGTACTATGAATAGTTTGAGTAAAATGAATGATCAAGCAATTCGATCATTATATTCTGCAATTATAGATGATAAAGAAGAAAGAGATGATTATTTGTTAATTAGAACCACAATGTGGTTAGTAAGTAAATTTCAATCAGCAAAGATTAGCATAGATCATCCTGTACCAAATATTGGGGATTTCAGAATAGTTTGTTTAAACGAAGATGATGACATACTTGTAGTTGTAGATTGTAAGATGAATCAATATGAATGGAATCAAATAGATGAATTTATCTCGAAACTTCGAATATTAAAAGAGAGAGAAATGAAGTTAACAAATGCGTTTGTTGTATCAAGAAATACAGATGCCTCTGAGATTGTGAATAAATTAAAAGATGTACAAGGAATGGGTAGCGATGGTACATTCGTTACAAAGGAAAAAAAAGGATTAGGAGGTTTATTTGGTGGTAAACCAAATAAAATTAATTTTTCAATGTTGATAGAGAAATCGAAGGAAAATCACGAAAAAGTTTTTCCATGAATTAATTGAAAGAACTAACACCCATAAAAAGAGAATTCTATAACAGAGATACAATAAAAGTAGCAAAAGATATTCTTGGAAAAGTCATAGTAAGAAAAACCAAGCAAGGAAATATGGCAGGAAGAATTGTGGAGGTTGAAGCATACAAATTTGGTGAACATGACAAAGCTAGTCATGCAAGTAAGGGTTGTACTTTAAGTAACCAGGTTATGTTCGGAGAGAATGGATTTGCATATGTATATTTTACTTATGGGATGTATTTTATGTTAAATGTAGTCGCAAAAAAGAAAACCGATCATGCAGGAGCAGTATTAATTCGTGGAATAGAACCTATTGATGGAATAAAACATATGATAAAAAATAGAAAAGGAAAAGATGATATAAATTTGACTAATGGTCCAGGAAAACTTTCACAGGCATTACAAATTAATAAAAAATTAAATAATTATGATTTGACAAAGAAAGGAAAATTATTTATTGTTGATTCGGAAAAACGAACGGAAAAGGTACTATCGTCGGGAAGAATAGGAATTTCCATGGATGTAGAAAAGGAATGGAGATTTTATTTAGACGGCAACACCTATGTGTCAAAATATAAGTTTAACAAGAAATAGTTCATATAGAATATTGTGAGTCGGTGTGTAGGTATCGGTAATACTGAGGAAACTCCTCTCTCCTATCAGGAATATGATGTTGAGAAACATATCTAGAGATAGATGGCAACGGAGCAGAAACGATATCCAGACCTGTTAATACAATGATGATGAAAATCTGAGGTTCCAGGATTAGGAATGAAACGGTCGTCCCATATGGAGCAAGGCCAAATAGAGTTTATGATTGCCTGATTGAGACTCAGGTAGGCCGCTAAGCTGAATCCTACTTAAAACAGAAAGAGGGTTACAACCGAGACGCATTTAATTGATGGTAATACAAGTTACCATCAATTATGAATTTTATAATTTATTTTTATTAGGTCAATACAATTGTTTTTTTATGCTGAAGGAATCTGAATATGACATTGTAATAATAGGAGCAGGTGTAATTGGTAGTGCGCTTGCTAATAGATTAAGCAAGAGATTTCAAGTTAAGATTGCCATAGTTGAAAAAGAGGGTTCCGTCGGTTATCATGCAAGTAGTAGAAATAGTGGCGTGATACATAGTGGATTTTATTACAGGCCGAATTCGTTAAAAGCGAGATTTTGTGTAGAAGGTAATAAACAACTACAGAATTATTGTGTAGTTAATAATATTCCATACAAAAAAACGGGAACGCTTGTTGTTGGTAAGACTAAAACAGATGAAAATAATTTAGAGGCTTTACTAAAACGAAGTAAAGAAAATAATGTTCAAGACGGAAGAATAATTAATGAAATAGAACTGAGGAAGATGGAACCGTTTACGGATGGAAAGTTTGCACTGTATTCTCCGATGGGAAGTATAGTTGATTCAAGGAGATTAGTCAAGTCATTAGGATTTGAAGCAAAAGAAAATGGTGTGAAAATCTTACTCAATCAGAAAGTTATATCTATTAAATCAAAAGACAGTAAGATTATTATAACAACATCAATGACTGAAATTTCTGCAAAACTTGTAATAAATTGTGCAGGGGTATATGCAGACAATATAGCAAAAATAATGGGATTAAAATTAAATTATCAAATAATACCGTTCCGGGGAGAATATTTTGAACTTCCAGAAAATAAATCTCACATAGTAAATTCGATGATATATCCTATTCCTGATCCAGATCTTCCATTTTTAGGGATTCATTTAACGAAAACTATTGAGAATAAAGTAATTGTAGGTCCCAATGCAGTTCTTGCACCAGGAAAAGAGGCCTACAGAAATAAAGATGTTAATTTTAATGAATTGATGGAAATATTGAGTTACAGAGGATTTTGGAAGATGTTGAAAAATAATCGTAAACGGGTGGAAGAAGAGTTTATACAATCATTAATGAAAACCAAATTATTAGAAAAAGTGTGTGACTTGGTACCTAAAATTGAATTAAATGAATTAATTAAGAGTTATTCAGGAATACGTGCGCAATTGGTTGATGATAATGGAAAATTAGTTGATGATTTAGTGGTTAAAGAACATGAAAATTCAATACATATACTAAATGCAGTTTCTCCTGGAATGACTTGCAGTATGCCATTTGCGGATTATATTATAGAAAATTATGTCAATAAACTAAATTTTAAGGAAAAATAAAATTACAAATACAAGGATTATAGAGATTAAGTAAGAAAAATGATTGAAATAGATGAGAATAAGATATTTGAAGAGATACGTTCAAACAAACCAAGAAGTGTGTGTATAAGTGCCCCTGATGGTTTGATGATATATCTAGAAGACATATCATCAAGAATAAAGAAAGAGTTCAATATAGACGTTTTCATAATGGGAGATTCTTGTTACGGTAGCTGTGATAGTACAAATTTTGAAGCTAAAAGAATCGGAGCTGAATTAGCTTTCAATATTGGTCATACAATTTCGTTTGAGAAACTTGGAGATAGAACCATAATGATAGATGCGTTTGACAATATTGATTTCGAGCCTGCAGTAAAGAAATCAATCGATGCGCTAAAGAAATTTAAGGTCATTGGAATGGTAACGTTTAGTCAGTATTTACATCAGATTGATTCAATAAAAAAGAAATTTGAAGAGAATGGAGTTCGGGTAATTATCGGAAAAGGAAGAGGACAACTGCAAGATGGTCAAGTATTTGGTTGTGAATTTTATCCTGCATTTTACATTAAGGAAAGTGTAGATGCGTTTGTTGTATTAGGAAATAGTAATTTTCACGGAATAGGAGTTTCATTGTCGTCGGGAAAACCTACATTCATGATTGATCCTTATGCTGAAGAGATTATCGATGTAAAGGGAGTAGCAGAGGATCGGGAAAAGAAAGCAATTTTATCAATTTCAAAAGCTCGTTATGCAGAGAAATTCGGTCTTATATTAGGACTAAAGGAAGGTCAATTTGATACAAAGAAGTTACTATCTGTGAAAAGGAGACTAGAAGAAAGAGGAAAAGAAGTGCAATTGATTGCAATGAGAGAAGTTACAAATGAGAGAATGTCTTATTTCAAGTCAATTGATGCATTTATTCAGACTTCGTGTCCTAGAGTTTCGATTGACGGATATACCTTCGATAAGCCAGTATTATCGTCTCCTCAGGCAGAAGCGTTATTAGACTTATTAGATGGAAAAGAAATTGATGACTATCTTGTTAAACCGCATTGGTTATAATACGAGGTTTAAATATTTTCAAAGTTAAAATAAAACATGGAAAATAGCAATAAACGTAAGGAAAGAGTCATTCCAGGAGATGAATTAGCTGTTATTGAAGAATATGAATCTGGAAAAGGCACGCATATAATTGATGGGCAGATTCGTGCTTCTGTTTTTGGAAAGACAAAATTTGATAATAAGAATAAATCAGTTGAAGTGGAAGGCCCAAGAAGCACATCAGAATTACCACAGGCTAATGATCGGGTTGAGGGTGTTCTTCAAAATGATAAAATGCTTAGAATTAAGAAGATTAATGGAAAGATTTCGTTTGGTTCTTTAGTTGGTTTAATGGCAAAAACAAAAATGCCAAATTGGGGAACAAATGACTACATTCGTGCTACAGTAGTTAGTTTGACTAATGGAATAATCCATATCATTGTGAAAAATGATAACGATGATGATGGAGTAATACGATCTACTTGTAATGTGTGCGCGGATAAAGTAGTCAAGGTTCCAAAAGGTGTGAAATGTGTCAGTTGTGGTTTCTTTAAATACAAAAAACTGGCAGCGGACTTTCAAGGATAGAAAATTTTAAAGTTTAACCGGGGAGAGATTTTTGGCAATAGAAGAAACTGAATATATGTGGATGGATGGAGAGTTTGTAAAATGGGAAGATGCGAAGGTTCCTATTTTAACTCATGCAATTCATTATGGAACAGCAGTGTTTGAAGGAATAAGGGCATATCCTTCTAAAGATAATTTAAGTGTTTTTAGATTAAAGGAACACATATCACGTTTATCTGAATCATGTAAAATATTACCGTTGGAACATAAATATTCTGAATCAGAATTAGAGCAAAATATTTTAGAATTACTCAGAAAGAATCAATTGAAACGGCCGAGCTATATTAGACCATTAGTTTACGTAGGATATGGTGGAATTGGATTAAATTTCACTGGATTTCCTGTAAATGTATCAATCGCAGCATTTCCATTTGGTAAATACTTTTCAAATCATGAGATTAAAGTTTGTATATCAAATTGGAAAAGAATTTCTGATGAATCGATGCCAGTTCAAGCGAAAGCAAGTGGAAATTATTTGAATTCGGTACTTGCAAAGTTAGATGCTTTAAGAGCAGGCTTTGATGATGCAATTTTATTAGGTAAAAATTCAATGGTTTCGGAAGGAACAGGAGAAAATATTTTTGTAGTCAAAGATGGAGAAATAGCTACACCTCCTATTACATCATCAATACTAGTAGGAATAACAAGAGATTCGGTTATTCAAATGGCTAGAGACATGGGTATGAAAATTAAAGAGAGGGAGATTTCAAGAATTGAACTTTATCAAGCAGATGAAGTATTCTTTACTGGAACGGCAGCAGAAGTAACTGCAATCGTTGAAATTGACAGTAGAAAAATTGGAACAGGTAAAATAGGTAAAATCACTGACAAAATAAGACAGGCTTATGCAGATATTGTTGCAGGCAATAATGAGAAATATTTGAATTGGTTAACTGAGGTATATTAGATTATTTTGGAAAAAGATATTCCCACGGTTGGATTTCAAGGTGAGAGTGGTGCTTATAGTGAGAAAGCAGTTCAATTATATTTTTCAGAAGTAACTAGTAGGTCATACAGAAGTTTTTCAGATTTATTTTTAGCTATAGAAAATGATCAAATCGATTTAGTAATTCTGCCAATTGAGAATTCAATAGAAGGAAGTGTCATAGAATCTTACGAGTTACTATTAAGATCGGATCTGTCAGTAGTGGGCGAAATTAATGTAAAGGTGGATCATTGCTTAATTTCACATCATAACACAAAGAAAGAGGATATTGATGTGATATATTCTCATACTCAAGCTTTAGGTCAATGTAAAAATTATTTGAAAAAAATGGGATGTAATGCAATTGCTACTTATGATACGGCAGGTAGTGTAAAAATGATTAAAGAAAAAAATATGAAAAGATCAGCGGCAATTGCGAGTAAGGAAGCGGCAGAAATATACGAAATGAATGTAATTGATGAAAATATTCAGGATCATAAAGATAATTTTACAAGATTCTTTTGTTTGTCTAAAAATCGAACTAAATCCACTGGAAATGATAAAACGTCTATAGTATTTTCTGCAGGAGATGTTTCGGGGGCTTTGTACAAGGCTTTGAAAGAATTTGCTAATGGAGATATTAACTTAACAAAAATTGAATCTAGACTTACCAGGAAAAAGGCATGGGAATATAATTTTTATCTAGATTTTGAAGGACATATAGATGACAACAACTGTAAAAAAGCAGTGGAAGGATTAATAAATCTTGGAAGTACGGTTAAGGTACTAGGATCATATCCGAAGTTAAATAACAAGGTTTGAATAGTTGGAATGAGTAGGAAAAAATGAATAAAATGGAAATAAAAATAGATAAACAAGACAATCGAGCGACATTAGTAATAACAGATGAAGACTTAGCCATAGGTTATATTTTACGAAAAGAACTTTTAGAAAATAACGAAGTAGTGTTTGCGGGAGCAGTAAAACCTCATCCCCTAGTAAATAATTTTAAAGTTCAAGTTGAGACAAAGAAAAAAGATGCAATGGCACAGATAATTACAAGTAGCGATAATGCAGTACAAACAAGCAATGAAATATTTGAGAAGTTTAGTAAATCATTAAAAAAATAGTTTAAAAACTAGGTGAATATGATTGGAATTTTGTACAGCATGTGGTGGTAGAATTTTACCGAAGATAGATGCTGAAGGAAAAAGAATTTCTGCATGTGTTGAATGTGGTAAAGAAATGGATACTGATATTAAATCTGTACAACAACTCGATGAGAATAATAAAATTAAAATTAAAGATGAAAAAAATGATATTCAATCATTACCAATTGAGAAAGAACCATGTTCAAAATGTGGTAATGAAGAAGCTTATTCATGGCAGAGACAAACCAGAAGTGGAGACGAACCTGCTACTAGATTCTACCGTTGTGTTAAATGTGAACACACATGGAGAGAATATTCTTAATAACTTATAGATACAAATATTAAGTGAATGCTATGAGTTTTGTTGCAAAAACCAAATCACCTGCCGAATGGAAATTGATAATGAATGTAGTTTCCACTATAGTTGAAGAACCTAGTTTTGAAGCAAATGCGGAAGGGATACAATTTAGAGGAATGGATCCATCACATGTTGCTATGATTGATTTAAATTGGCCAAATGCATCATTTGAAAAATACGAATGTGACAAAGAATTCAAGTTGACTTTGAGAATTGAGGAATTGTCTAAATTGATAAAGAGAGCAAAACAAAATAATAGTATATCTATATCTGCAGAAGATGACGAATATTTAATTGTTAAATTAGAGAATGGTCGTAAAAGAGAGTTTCAAATTCGTTTAATTGAGAGTTCTCAGAGCCCACAACAAGTACCAAAATTAGCATTAGATTCTAAGATTGTAATAGATAAAGGAGTTTTTGAAGATACATTAAATGACGTAGGAGCAGTAGCAGATCATATTACCATTGAAACTAATAATGACGAAATAAAGTTCATTGGAAATGGAGACGCAGGAAAGGCAGAAATTACATTAAATAAATCAGACGAGGGAGTATCCGAAATAAGTTCAAAAGTAGAAAGTAAGGCAACTTATAGCTTACAGTATTTGTTAAGTATTCTAAAAGCAATAGGAACCACAGCTGAAACAATTAGCATTGAATATTCTAATAAAATGCCATTTAAAATTGAATTTAGATTGGGTGAAGTAGGCGGATACATTAATTTTTATCTTGCACCAAGAATTGACGATAGATAATAGACTTTTATATCGGAAAAATTTTTATAAATTAAGCGGGTGAATGGGACATCTCGTCCGTTCCGCTATAGAAACCCCGGTAAGAGATGTAAAAATGGATTCAAAACAAATAGCATTAATATCAATATTTGCAGCATTGTATGCAATTGGAGTAATTTCTTTAGCTCCTTTTAGTTATGGACTAGTTCAAGTAAGAATTGCCGATGCACTATTACCACTTTCCATTGTGTTTGGAATGCCAGCAGTAATTGGTTTGTCGTTAGGTACATTTATAGCAAATATATTAAATCCAACAGGAAATCTAGGACCTATTGATATTTTTGGAGGCACTGTCACGAATTTTATTGCAACATTTGTAGCATGGAAGATATGTGGAAGTAACAAAGTGCCGTTTATAGTCGGTATTGGTTGTCAGATTGTTATTGTTTCTGTGATTGTAGGAACATATCTTTCATATTTACTTGGATCTACTCTGATCGTGGGAATAGGTTATTTGTTTATAGGAACTTTTCTTGCAGTTGGAATACTTGGATCAGCATTAGTTGTAATAATAAAAAATCGTGTAGAGGCAATTGGAATTAAAAGCTAAATAATTTGAAGCGAAAAATTAATAGATTTACTTGAATGGGTAAGTGCACCCATCGATATAATATCTACGCCAGTTGATGCGTAATTTTGGAGATTAGACATAGTAATACCGCCAGAAGCTTCAGTGAGTGGGATTTTTTGTGAAATTGATTTTATTTTATTCATAAATTTTAGAATATCTTCAGGTTGCATATTATCAAGTAATATAATATCAATATCGAGATTAATTGCTTTCATAGCAGATTCCAAAGAGTCAACTTCAAGTTCAATTTTTTTACTTGAACCAATCTGATTTCGAACTGAGCTAATACTTTTTTGTAGATTATTAATTAATTTAGAATGATTATCTTTAATGAGAATCATTTCATTGAGATCGTATCTATGTGGAAGGCCTCCGCCAACTATAACAGAATATTTTTCGTATTTTCGAAGTCCAGGTAGTGTTTTTCTAGTAGCAGAAATATTTGTATGTGGGCTAATTTGTTTCGTAATTTTTACTGCATTATTAGTACTAGTGGCAATACCACTCATATGTCCAAGAAGATTTAATGAAACGCGTTCAGATAATAAAATTGATTTTGACAATCCATTTAATTTTACTATTTGAGAATTATCACTGAAGGAATTTCCGTCCTGAAATAACCAATTGGATTCAATATTAAAGTGATTAAATATTTGGGTTATTTCACTACGTCCAGAAAGAATTCCAGGTTCACGACTAAGAATTTCGGCGTTAGAGATTGATGTTGCATCTATGAATAAATCAGAGGTTATATCTCCATTAGATATATCTTCGTTGAGAAATCGTTCTATTTCTGAATCCAAGGTATCCTCTATTACAAAAGTACACACAAAATATAAAACAAGCGAATCATTGCTTCATATTGGTATAAATAAACAAAAGGTGAATGATTATAACACAAATAAATACATCAGAAATTAATTTTCGAGAGGCAATTAATGAGTTAAGGGAAGAAAAGAATGCTCTGATTTTATCGCACAATTATCAGATACCAGAGATACAGGACTTGGCGGATGTAGTTGGAGATTCGCTTAATCTCTCATTACAAGCTTTAAAGTCGGACAAAGATTTGATTGTATTTTGTGGTGTGACTTTCATGGCTGAAACGGCTTCGATTTTAGCTCCTAACAAGAAAGTAGTAATTCCTGATTTAAAGGCAGGTTGCTCATTGGCAGACACAATTAATGTTCAACAATTACG
>ENA-ORDG01000758-ORDG01000758.1-marine-metagenome-genome-assembly--contig:-NODE-758-length-14082-cov-3.890468_pt1 | contig 14082 bp, 11 predicted proteins | sample MGYA00248629_ERZ508524 | MGnify/ENA primary metagenome ERZ508524 (study PRJEB26194, sample SAMN05421901) | marine metagenome | isolation source: East of Rio de Janeiro, Brazil, South Atlantic Ocean...
CACCGACATAATCGATTGAAGTATGGTTACAGGAAAGTAAACCTATAAAAACAAATAAAATACTAAAGATCCTAAACTTCATCATATTGTAATTCTATATAAAAATGTTCGCTAAAATTTGCTGAACCTTCATTTCTTGATGTCGTTACAAACCCATCTTCATCGTATTCTAATTCATAAGAGTATGTATCTTCTACACTCCCAGCAGGTTGAGAATAATTTATTGTTGTAGGATTATTAGCTGAAACTTTCAATTTAAATACATCAAAGTATTGGCTAAGTTCATATTCCATTCCACTACCGCTTGGGTCTAATTTCTTTCCGATATCAAAATCTGAATACTGAAAAATATCTCCTCCCGTATTATTTTCAACTAAGTTATTTTCAGAATTTCTAGTAAAAGTTTGTTTAAAAACATTTGTAGGATTAATCGGATTATATGTTTTTGTTGAATCTACATATTCCCCAGAAAAATAAATTTCAATTATTTCATCATCAGAAACTAATTCAATTTTATTTTGAATGTAATTTACTTCGTCGTAAAGAGTTATTTCTGTTGAAGAATTATAATCGCGCCACCTACTTTTTGTGATTTGTTCAACTTGATCGTTATTGTATTCAATTGAAAAATGATCAGTGATAGAAGCCGGAACAAAATTTCTAATCGAATCTATTTGAAATGATTCATTATAAAAGTATTCGTTAGAAACATAAGTATTCCCATCTGAAGTAAATTCAGATTTACTGTAAAGTTTAATGCCTTGTTCTCCCGGTTCTTGCTCTTGATCATCAACGTTTACCGAGTCATCTTCAGAAGAACAAGAAATGAACATCGCCAAGAAAATTAAAAACAGATATTTCATATTTTAGAATTATTTCTTCAAATATTTATCATACTTTCTTTTCGCAAAATGCCCGATAATTAACCAAGCAATAAAAGAACCTACGATAAATTTATAGCTAATAATTTGATCTCCGCTGGCGTAAGAGTGTAAACCGGTAAGGTAAAAATTCACTCCAAAATAGGTCATTAAAATCGAAGCAAAAGCAAAAACTGAAGCCCAATTAAACGCGAATCTTCCACGTAAACCAGGTACCAATCGCATATGGATCACAAAAGCGTAAACCATAATACTAATTAATGCCCAGGTTTCTTTAGGATCCCAGCCCCAATATCTACCCCAACTTTCATTAGCCCATTGACCTCCTAAAAAGTTACCAATGGTAAGCATTACTAAACCTACGGTTAGTGAAAGTTCTGTAATGATGGTGAGTTCTTGTATGTTTAAACTCATTTTCTTTCGGTTCTTCTCGTTGGTTAGAATCATTAAGATCAACGAAACTAAACCAAGAATCATCCCCAAAGTAAACGGACCGTAACTGGCAACAATTACCGCTACGTGAATCATTAACCAATAAGAGTCTAGTACCGGTACTAAATTAGCGATTGAAGGATCCATCCAATTCCAATGAGCGACCATTAAGATCATAGAAGATACAAATGCCGTTGATGCAAAAGTTAAATCACTTTTTCGACCAAAAGCTAATCCAAAGAACATCGTTGCCCAAGCCACATAGATCATACTCTCGTAAGCATCACTCCAAGGCGCGTGACCAGAAATATACCAACGCGCAATTAAACCTGCGGTATGCAATGCAAACAATACAATAATAGCGACTTTACTTATCGTCACTACAGCTTTTAAACCTTTCTTATCGTAAAAGATTTGAAGAATTACAAAAATGAACATGAGCGATCCTGCTAACATATATTGCCAGAATAAACCACGAAAAACATCGTATTTATTGTACATGATTTCCCAATCGACTTTGCGATCTGATGGCATTACTTGCTCCCCATATTTTTTCTGAAAGCCTTTAATACTTTCTAAAACTTCATTAGCTTTTTTGTAACCACCCGTACCTTTTGCCGTTTGAATGGTTTGCATATAAAGTGGCAAAACTTGAGTTACGTAAAGCGAATCTACTCCGGTAAATTTACCTTCAGACTCCATCACTTCAGGATACGAAAGCCATTTGTTATTAGAATCGTTGGGTATTGGGAAGATTTTTAAAACTTTTCCTTCCAAAGCACTGTAAAGCAAATTCACTTTTTCATCGGCAGAAATAAAATCTTTTTGAAATTGATTTTTTACCTCCGCTCGGTAAGCTTCTTCTAAATATGGAGAAAGTTTATACATTCCTGTCTGATCGAAAAAGCTTGCTAACGGAATATGTTTTGCGCCTTTTTCAACTCCTAAAATGTTATGTAAACTGTCATTTTTTCGCTTCACATAAATTAACGGAACATTGTACCAAAGCGTAGGATTTTCAAACATCGAGAACAATACTTGATCGCTACTTAAACCTTCGTAGTTATTGCTTTTACTTATTTTTCTTAATAATTCTGAAGAATAAGTATTGGCAGGTTTCATTCTTCCGCCGGCATCCTGAATAATTAATCGGCCAAATTTTGAAGCGTGTTCATCAGAAATCGCATTTTTAGTCACCATCTCGTCTACCTTTTCTTTTGAAAGATTAGTAGGCATTTGTGTTTGATGATTGTGATTTTCTGCGGAATGATCGTGAACATCGTGAGCGCCTTCAGCATCTTCTGTTACTTCGTGCGTATGATCGTGTTCTTCTGAAGTGAATTCTTGTTGATGAACGTGATCTTCTTCATTAATTTTCCCTGAAGTTACATCTTGTTGCGCAAAAGCATTGAAGCTTAATAAAATTGCTACAACCCCTAACATTTTGGCTTTTTTGGCTTTTACTTTCTCTAATTTTGCTTTTAATTCTCCAAAACGAGAACCTTTGTCAAATAAAATCCACATTAAACCAATATATAATAAGAAATAACCAATGTAAGTTACCCAAGTTCCCCACCAGTCGTGGTTAACAGATAAAACAGTTCCCTTTTCATCGGCATCAAAAGAAGACTGAAAAAAGCGATAACCTTTATGATCTAAGACGTGATTCATATAAATATCGTAAGGCTTCGACTCGCCATCATCGACCAACTCTACTTTACTTTTAAATGCTGAATAACTAGGTGTTGGATTATTTTCTGTCCCCGGATATTTTTCAGCAATAAAATCGTTTAATTTCAGTGCAAATGGTAATTCGTATTCTTTACTTCCGTAGCGTGCGTAAATCTCGAAATCTCCTACTTCAACTTCTTTCAAATCATTAACAATTCCTTTAGCACCTAAAAGTTTTAATTGTTTGGTTTCGCCACCGGTCGTAATTTGTAAAACTACTCCATCGGCTTGCCCTTTTTGTTTCGGTTCTGAAGGCACCATATCGTAACGACCTTTTACCACAGGATCTGGAATTACAAATTGCATCCCTGCCACATTGTAAAGTGAACGTAAATTTAAATTTTGAAGCGTATCTGCTAAAACTGCTCCTTTTTTCTGATCGGCCATTCGCATATAATCACCTTCGAACGGAGTAGAAACTTTGTATTCTCCATTTTCTACGATAAAATTGATCGCACCTTCTGTTTCTTTATTAAAGGCGAATAAAATATTATGAATACTCGCTACTTCACCTTCTTTTAAATAATGATCGTGACGTTGGCCACCACCGGCTTCAACAATTTTTAAAAAGTTTTCTCCGTTTTCATCTTCCACCAAACCTTCTTCAGCACCATCTATAAATTCTGTGACTTTAAATTTAATTTCTTGTCCTTTAAAATCTGTTGTTACGGTTTTATGATTATCGATACCGGGAGCTAGATTTAAGGGTAATTCTACCGAGCGTCGTAAAGGTTCGCTATTAAATTCACCATCTATTTTTAGTGATAAATAGGTTTTTTCTGAAAGCATTACGTTAGATACTTCGCCTTCACGAATAGGCATTACGCCTTCGTAACCAATATATCGTGTAATCGCAGCGCCAATAATTATTAAGAAAAACGCTAAGTGTAAAATTAACGTACTAGCTTTTTTCCAACTCCAAAGACGGTAACGCTTGATATTTCCTAAAAAGTTGATGGCAAAAACGAGCATAATCGCTTCGAACCACCAGGTATTATAAATCCATTCACGAGCAGTTGCTGTGGTATAAGAATTTTCGACAAAAGTTCCTACGGCCATTGCTAAGGCAAAAACAATAAATAATATGGCCATTAATCGCGTAGAGAATAGAATATTCGCAATCTTTTTTTGAATCATGAGGAGTGCTTTAAAAACGCTGCAAATTTACCCATTTTATACCGATTAGCCTTCAATATTTCTTTCAAAATCTCAATTAAATGTTAATTTTAAGAAGCTTAAAGAATTTAATATTTTAGCCGAATGATAAAAGTTGTAATTCTTGGCGCAGGAAATGTCGCTACACATTTTTTTAAAGCTTTTAAAAAGGCTGAAAATGTTGAAGTAATTCAGGTGTATAACCGTAGCGAAGCATCACTTGAAGTGTTTAAAAGTAACACGCAAACTACAAGCGATTTAGCACAATTAAAAAACGCCGATGTATTTCTAGTTTGTGTAAAAGATGATGCGATCGACCCCCTAATTTCTAAGCTTTCACAACTTTCAAATCTTGATGGAATCGTTGCACATTCTTCGGGAAGTGTTCCGCTTTCTGCTTCCGCAAAAAGAAATGCCGTGTTTTATCCGCTGCAAACTTTTTCAAAACAGACCGAAGTAAATTTTAAAGAAATACCGATTTGCATAGAAACTTCAGCAGCTGAAGATTTTCCGGTTTTAAAACAATTAGCCCATTCAATTTCAGAAAAAGTATTTGAAATTTCTTCTGAACAACGCAAAAAATTACACCTGGCAGCCGTTTTCGCTTGTAACTTCAGCAATTATATGTATTCGATCGCAGAAGATCTGTGCAATCAAAATGAAGTTCCGTTTGAAGTTTTGAGTGCTCTAATAAAAGAGACCGCGCAAAAAGCTACGCTTAATTCTCCAAAAAGTGTACAAACCGGACCTGCAAAAAGAAACGACCAAGCCACCATAAAACAGCATTTAGCGCAATTAAATAATGCCGATTATAAGGAAATTTATAAATTGCTCACCCAATCAATAATTCAGCAAGATGGAAAGAAATTATAAAGAAATACTCAACGATATTACCACTTTTGTTTTCGATGTAGATGGCGTTCTTACCAACGGCTCTGTATTAGTTTCTACCGATGGAGAAATGCTACGATCGATGAACGTAAAAGATGGTTACGCGATGAAAAAAGCCTTAACAAACGGCTATACGGTTTGTATTATTTCTGGCGGAAAAAACGAAGGCGTACGCAAGCGTTTAAGAGGTTTGGGCATTACCGATATTCATTTAGGCGTAGAAGATAAAGTAGAATGTTTAGATGAGTTTTTTGATATCTATAATATTAATGCTGAAAATGTAGCGTATATGGGCGATGATATTCCTGATACGTTCCCTATGAAATTAATCGGCTTACCGGCTTGCCCTCAAGATGCTGTTGCTGAAGTGAAAGCGATCTCGAGCTATATTTCTCATAAAAAAGGCGGCGAAGGTTGCGTTCGTGATCTTATTGAACAAGTAATGAAAGTTCAAGGAAAATGGGTAGATGAAGTCATGAGCAACGAATAATTAGGTGTTAGGTAATAGGTATTTGGTTTTAGATAAAAAAAACTGCTAACCGAACACTGCTAACTGAATACTGAATACTGTCAACTGTCAACTGTCAACTAAAAAAACTGTCAAACAACTCCATGAAATACCTTCAACTTATACGATTTCCAAACTTATTAATGATCATTCTTACGCAAGTACTTATTAAATATTACTTGTTTGAGCCTTTTGGGATCGCCATTACGTTAAATAGTTTTGGTTTTGCTTTATTGGTTATTGCTACCATTTGTTTAGCAGCCGCAGGAAATGTGATCAATGATATTTTTGATGTAGAAGCCGATCTCATCAACAAACCTAATAAAGTGATCGTTGGTAAGAAAGTTTCAGAAAAAGCAGCTTACAATTTATATTTCGGCCTAACGATTATCGGAGTTCTTCTTGGGTTTTATCTATCGAATATGATTCAGAAACCATCGTTTACAGCCATTTTTATTTTAACTTCTGCTTTGCTCTATTTATACGCTAAATCTTTGAAAAGTTACCTGGTTCTCGGCAATATTCTCATTAGTCTTTTAGTAGCGATGACGATAATTATTGTTGGGCTTTACGATTTAATGCCGGCGATCACTCCGCAAAACAAAGTCTCTCAACAAACCATATTTTCAATTTTAATCGATTATGCTGTTTTCGCTTTTTTACTGAATTGGGTTCGAGAAATGGTAAAAGACCAGCAAGATATTAATGGCGACCACAAAGCAGGTATTCATACGTTACCTATTGCGCTCGGCCAAGATCGAACCAACAAAATAATCTTTGCGGTTGCGTTATTACCTTTAGTTGCTGTTTTATATTATTTATATGAATATTTATACCATCACACCTATTCGTTAATGTATGCGTTGGTGTTAATTGTGGCTCCACTACTCTACGTGATGATTAAAATTTGGGCAGCAACCGATAAAAAACACTATAAACACCTACGTTTTGTGTTGAAGTTAATTATGTTTTTCGGACTTATTTCTATTGGCTTGTATCAATTTATTTTTTTATAATTTTTTAAGATGCTGAAAGAAAAACTTACGCAAAAGAAACTCGTACTCGCCTCTGGTTCGCCACGCCGACAACAATTTTTAAAAGATCTAGACTTAGATGTTGAAATTAGATTAAAACCGGTGGAAGAAGTTTATCCAGATGAATTAAAAGGAGAAGAAATCGCTCTATATTTAGCCGAATTAAAAGCAAAAGCTTTTGAAAATAATTTAGCTGAAAATGAAATTTTAATCACCGGCGATACCATTGTTTGCATCGACGATCAAGCTTTAGGAAAACCAAAAGACAAAACTGAAGCTACAAAAATGCTTCAGAATTTATCAGGAAGAACGCACGAAGTAATTTCTTCGGTTTGTTTAAAATCGACTCAAAAAACAAAAACTTTCTGCGACAAAACAGTAGTTTACTTTAAAGAACTTTCTTCAGCAGAAATTGAGTATTATATTGAAAATCATCAACCTTTCGATAAAGCCGGCGCCTACGGAATACAAGAATGGATCGGTCAAATCGGAGTTCAAAAAATTGAAGGTTCTTACTTTACCGTCATGGGAATGCCTACGCATTTACTCTACGACGAATTATTGAAATTTTAACCGAACTTACAGAATTTTCAATGTGGCAAACGTATATATTTGTATGAAAATCCGAATATATGTCAGCGCTTTTCGATAAGTTTCACGATGAGTTTATTTATACGCTAGCGGCGTTTATTTTTTTAATTGTTTTTCGTTTTATACTAACTACAGCAGCCAATAAAGTAGGAAAACGATCGAACATTAATTTGGCGCGCGTACAATTAATGGTAAGGTACATTAACTTCTTGGTGTTCTTTCTGGCAATTTTTGTTTTGCTCTTGGTTTGGGGCGTTCAAGTTCGAGATGTAACCTTAGTATTTTCATCGGTTTTTGCAGTAATCGGGATTGGTCTTTTCGCAGTTTGGTCTATTCTTAGCAATATTACTTCCGGAGTGATTATGTTCTTTTCGTTTCCTTATAAAATAGGAGACGAAATTAAGATTCACGACAAAGATTTTCCAGTGATCGCCATTATTGAAGATATTAAGGCTTTTCAAATACATTTAAGAACTTCAGAAGGAGAATTAATTACTTACCCGAATAATTTAATACTTCAAAAAGCAGTTTCATTAGTAAAAAAGGATGCCTTTATCGATTCTCCAGATGAAGGGAAAGATGCATTGTAAATTGTAAATTTTGATTATATCAATTTTTAAATATGAAATATCCAAAAGAAACGATAAGATTAATTCAAAGTCATAAATATTTTCATCGATTTGATTATAAAATTGCTGTTGATTGGGCTATTAATTTAATTTGAGAAGGAAATAATGATGATTCGATTTTAATGTTGGCTTCATTTATTGAACCTTATTTGAGAGAAGATATTGAGCCATTTTTAACCGAAGTTTTAAAATTTCTTAAATTAGAAGAACTCAAAAAAGATGATGCATTAATTGCTGTAACTCATTACTATTTATTAGAAATTTTAGAAGATAATTCTAAACGTAAAAATTTGAACGAATTAAGTAGATTATGCGTTGACAACAATTACGAACCAAAACTTTATGACTTTTATCGAATAAGTAATGCTTGGGAAGAACTTACAGAAATTGGAGTAAACTTTTATTATAAAGATGCTACTCTAAATAATATTGATTTTTATATAAAGGAAGCGGCAAGAAAATGGATTAATGACTATACTTAAAAATATTTTTTCATTCTTTAAAAACTTTCCTTTGCTTTCAACTTCTTATATTTGGGAGATTTCTAAAAAAGACGCTCCCAGATGAAAAAAATCATTCTGTTATTTTTACTTATTACCTATCAATTTTCAAACGCACAAAATCCCGAAAAACTTAACAGTTCAGAAATTTTTGAAAGCATACAAAAACTCAACTTCTTAGGTTCGGTTTTATATTTTGCAGCACATCCCGATGACGAAAATACCCGACTCATCTCCTATTTTTCTAACAAAGTTCACGCAAGAACAGCATATCTTTCATTAACGCGTGGTGATGGCGGTCAAAACTTGATCGGACCCGAAATTAGAGAGTTACTCGGTGTAATTCGTACCGAAGAATTACTAGCTGCTCGTAAAATAGACGGTGGTAAACAATTTTTCTCGAGAGCCAACGATTTTGGTTATTCTAAAACCCCAAAAGAAACTTTAGCCATCTGGAATGAAGATGAAATTATGCGCGATGTGATCAAGACCATTCGTAAATTTCAGCCCGATATTATAATTAACAGATTCGACCATCGTACGCCGGGAAGCACACACGGGCATCACACGACATCTGCTATGTTAAGTGTAGAAGCTTTTGACAAAGCAGCTAATAAAAATGTTTATCCTGAGCAATTAGAAAACTTTTCTACTTGGCAACCTAAACGCTTATTTTTCAATACTTCGTGGTGGTTTTACGGTAGTCAAGAAAAATTTGAAGCTGCCGATAAATCTAACTTTCTCAACTACGATATTGGCACGTATTACCCAACTCGCGGAATGTCTAATTCTGAAATCGCTTCCCTAAGTCGAAGTGAACATAAATCACAAGGATTCGGGAATACTTCTGAACGTGGAAAATCGACTGAATATATTGAATTAATTAAAGGAGATTTCCCTAAAAACGGAGATATTTTTGCAGGCATCAATACCACTTGGTCTCGTGTAAAAGGCGGAAAAAAGATCGGTAAGATCTTAGCAGAAGTTGAAGAAAACTACAATTTTGAAAATCCTTCAGAAAGTCTTCCGCAGTTAATGGAAGCTTACCAACTCATTCAGGAATTAGAAAATAAGCATTGGCGAGTCATTAAAACTGAAGAAATTACACATATTATTACCGCTTGCGCCGGTTTATATTTAGAAGCAAACACTTCCACTGAATTTGCTACGAAAAATTCAGCCATAAAAATTAATCTGGAAGCCACTAATAGAAGTTCGGCGAAAATTCAACTAGAAAAAATTTCATTTTCAAATTTAAATGAAGAGGTTCTAATCAATTCAACATTAACCAATAACGAGCCTTTTTATGAAAGTATTTCAGCCAAAATTCCTTCCTCGATCAATTACACCAATCCTTATTGGTTAAACGCACCGAGTAGTTTAGGAATGTATGCAGTTGAAGACGAATCGTTAATTGGTTTACCGGAAACACCGGCGCCAATTCAAGCGGAATTTGTGTTGAAAATTGATGGAGAAAACATCAGTTTCACCAGAGATTTGGTTTATAAAACCAACGATCCTGTAGATGGTGAAGTGTTTGAACCTTTGGCAATTGTTCCTGAAGTTTCTGTGGCTTTAGAAAATTCAACCTTAATATTTAAAGACAATCAACCCAAACAGGTAAATGTAAAAGTGACCGCTTATAAAAACGATCTAAACGGAAAATTATCGCTAGATCTTCCTGAAAATTGGCAAGTGAGTCCGAAATTTATCGAAGTGAATTTAGCTCAAAAAGGAGCTTCTCAAAACTTCGCTTTCACTTTAACTCCACCAGAAAATGATGATGAAGCGTTTATACAACCCGTTTTTCAAGACGGTGAAGAGCTGTTTAGCAAAGAAGTAAATGTAATTAGTTACGATCATATTCCGCAGCAAACAGTAATGTTACCGGCAAAAACAAAAGTGATCAAACTAAATATTCAGAAAAAAGGAAATAAGATCGCTTACATTCAAGGTGCCGGCGATGTGGTTCCTGAGAGTTTACAAGCGATTGGTTATGATGTAGAATTGCTAAAACCTTCAGAAATTACGACTGCAAAACTTCAAGATTTTTATGCGGTTGTTGTTGGTATTCGCGCTTACAATACGCAAGATGAATTAGCTTTTAAGCAACAAACGTTGTTCGATTATGTAAAAAATGGCGGAACGATGGTGGTTCAATACAACAAACATCGAGGTTTAATTACCGAAAACATTGCTCCTTACCCGCTTCGGATTTCTTACGATCGCGTAACCGATGAATTTTCTAAAGTGCATTTCTTAGCGAAAGATCATCCGGTTTTAAATACGCCAAACAAAATCACCAAAAAAGATTTTGAAGGTTGGGTGCAAGAACGCGGATTGTATTTTCCTGATGAATGGAGTGAAGAGTTTACGCCAATTTTAGGAATGAAGGATGAAGGCGAAAAAGAATTAAAAGGAAGTTTATTGGTGGCCAATTATGGTAAAGGACATTATGTATATACCGGTTTAAGCTTTTTTAGAGAATTTCCGGCAGGAGTTTCGGGAGCTTATAAATTATTTGCAAACCTTTTATCGCTTGGGAAATAATGCAAGAAAAACCTGAAAAATATCACTGGAAAAAATCTTACGGCTGGCTTTTAATTGCCAATGCGATTTATGTGGTTTTGTTCTATTTATTTATGAATTTATTTCTGTAAAACCATTATAAATGCACATTTTAGATAGTATTGTTTTAGTCGCTACGCTCGCATTTATTGTGATCTTTGGGTATTACCAAACTCGCGGAAGTAAAAATGTAAGTGATTTTTTAAAAGGCGGTAACGAAGCTCGCTGGTGGACGGTAGGTTTATCGGTGATGGCAACACAAGCCAGTGCAATTACATTCTTATCGGCTCCCGGGCAAGCTTTTCATAGCGGGATGGGTTTTGTGCAATTTTACTTGGGTGTTCCCATTGCGATGATCGTGATCTGTATGGTTTTTATCCCTATTTATCATCGCCTAAAAGTTTATACCGCTTACGAATATTTAGAAAGCAGATTCGATTTAAAAACTAGAACCTTAACAGCTTTCCTTTTTTTAATTCAGCGTGGTTTAGCGGCGGGAATCACCATTTTTGCACCTTCAATTATTCTTTCAGCAGTATTGGGTTGGAACTTGATCACCCTCAATATCATCATTGGTAGTTTGGTGGTGATTTATACCGTTTCCGGCGGAACAAAAGCGGTAAGCGTTACCCAAAAACAACAAATGGGAGTCATTTTTCTTGGTCTAATTATCGCATTTGTATTGATTGTTAACGATCTTCCGCAGGATATTACTTTTTCAAACGCTTTAGAAATCGCAGCAGCTAATGAGAAGCTGAACGTACTCGATTTCTCGTTCGAATGGGATAATCGTTATACGTTTTGGAGCGGACTCATTGGCGGGACGTTTCTTGCCCTCTCCTATTTTGGCACCGATCAAAGTCAAGTGCAACGCTATCTTTCGGCTAGTTCATTAAAAGAAAGCCAAATGGGACTTATTTTTAACGGTTTTCTAAAAGTACCCATGCAATTTTTCATTTTGCTTATTGGCGTAATGATGTTTGTGTTTTATCAGTTTAATGCTTCACCGCTCAATTTTAATCCGGCCGGAGAAAAGGAAGTTCTAAATTCTGAATATGCAGATGAATATCGAAAACTTCAACAAGAATTAGAGAAAAATCGTCAAGAAAAAGCTCAGTTGAATTATGTATTGATCAATACCGAAGATAAAGCACCAATTCAACAAGAAATTCAAAATTTAAATAAGAAAGAAGAAAATTTACGAGCCGAAGGGGTAATACTTATCGATAAAACAGAAAAAGATGTAGAAACCAACGATAAAGATTATGTATTTATTCATTTCATTCTGAATAATTTACCCAAAGGTTTAATTGGTTTGTTGCTGGCGGTTATTCTTTCTGCAGCTATGTCTTCCACCGCTTCAGAGTTAAATTCTTTAGCTTCAACCACGACCATCGATCTTTATAAACGTAATGTTTCTTCAGAAAAAAGTGATCAGCATTTTCTAAATGCTTCTCGTCTATTTACGCTTATCTGGGGTATTTTGGCGGTGATCATTGCGTGTACGGCAGACTTGTTTGATAATTTAATTCAGTTGGTCAATATTATTGGTTCCATTTTCTACGGAAATGTATTAGGGATTTTCTTACTCGCCTTTTTCGTAAAGTTTGTAAGAAGTAATTCAACTTTCATTGCAGCCATTATTACACAAATTATTGTCGTTATTGGTTGGTGGAACGATTGGATGCCTTATTTATGGTTAAATATGTTTGGTTGCGCATTGGTGATGTCGATCGCTATTTTAATTGAAGTGCTATCAAATTCAGAAAATTACGCAAAAAGCTAAACTGTTTTAATTCTGAAATAGACTTCGGAAACTCATCCTGAAAATTTTAATCATTTCTACGTAGAATTAAACGATTACAAAATCTTGATTTTTATGAAAACGAATTACAACTGGGGAATTTTAGGTTTAGGAAAGATCGCTAAAAAATTTGCTACCGATTTACAAAGTGTTGAAGGCGCAAACCTAAAAGCAGTTGCTAGTCGATCTTTGCAAAAAGCAGAAGAATTTGCGGAAGATTTTCGCGCTGAAAATTACTACGGAAGTTATGCTGAATTGATCGAAGATCCGGAAGTAGATGTCATTTATATCGCCACGCCACACGTTTTTCATAAAGAGTTAACCATTGCTTGCCTCAAAGCAAAAAAAGCGGTGTTATGCGAAAAAGCTTTCGGAATGAATAAAGCCGAGGTGGAAGAAATGATTTCAACTGCAAAAGCTGAAAATGTTTTTTTAATGGAAGCTTTGTGGACGCATTTTGTACCGCATTACCAATACGTTTTAGAGATAATTCAACAGAAAAAATACGGAGAAATAAAATCGCTAACAGCAGATTTTGGTTTTAAAGCTCCGTACGATTTAGATAAACGTTTATTCAACAAAGATTTAGGTGGTGGCAGTTTATTAGATATTGGTATTTATCCCGTTTTTGCTGCGATGACACTTATCGGAATGCCGCAGAAAGTCGAAGCTTCAGTAAAATTTAGCGAAACCAAAGTTGATGAAGAATGTTTTATGACATTTAGCTACGCAAACGGCGTAAAAGCCCATCTAAAAAGTACATTGCTTGAAAAAACACCCACCGAATGTATTATTGAATTGGAAGAAGCAACCGTAAAACTTACCAGTCGTTTTCACGAACCACCAAGCTCGGTAGAGATCACAACTAAAGACGGTAAAAAAGAACTCATCGAATTTCCTGTAGCTACCTTAGGTTATAATTATGAAGCTGCTCACGTACAACAAATGCTTAGCGAAAATAAAACCGAAAGTACTGTTATGACTTTCAAAAAAAGCTTACACTTAATTTCTTTACTCGATCAAGTTCGTGAGAAGATTGGATTGGAGTATTAAAATAAAAAGGTGCTTTGAGAAAAGCACCTTTTTTTATATAAGTTTATAAAGAAGGGAGAAATTTACTTAGCTCCCCACTCTTTTAAAGAATCTTCATTCATTTTTACGTAATCATCATTTCCGGCAGCTTTTGCAGCTTTTAAAGAAGCTTTAGCCGTTTTGATGGCATCTTTCTTCTTTCCTAATTTGGCTTCAATTAAAGACTTTTTACGTAACATCCAGAAAGTCGCATTATCTTCCGTAGCTTTATTGATCCACTCTAAAGCTTGCTCAAGATCTTTCCCGCTTGAGAAATAATAATCGGC
>ENA-ORDG01000763-ORDG01000763.1-marine-metagenome-genome-assembly--contig:-NODE-763-length-13989-cov-4.257763_pt1 | contig 13989 bp, 9 predicted proteins | sample MGYA00248629_ERZ508524 | MGnify/ENA primary metagenome ERZ508524 (study PRJEB26194, sample SAMN05421901) | marine metagenome | isolation source: East of Rio de Janeiro, Brazil, South Atlantic Ocean...
GTTGACCTATTGATTTTGCACATCTAATAGTGGCGCTTTGACGCCGATCTCAACAAGAGGTGTTCATCCCATCATCCATGTGCGCTTCTCTCCGGCCATCCATGGCCTCCGAAATTTTTGGAAAAGGGATCCCGACACTGCCCCTCCATACATTGCAAAAGCCTGTCCCACACCGCCCTACCAAACATTGTGCAGACCGCGTAAGCACTAACCTATCAGCTTGGCGAAATCCCGTTCTAACAGAGCCAGGTCCCCCAGCTGACTGGCAACCAACCGCTCGAGATTCTCAGTACTTTCAGCGTCTATGTAATCACACCGAAAACCAAGCCGTTCATCATCTGTATGCCTCAGCTCAACGGCCATAACAATGCCAGTTGCATGATCGTCTACGTGAATCACCACCTCAAACGGCTTGTTATACGGCAACGCCTCACCTTCCGGACGTTTGACCATCACCCCACCGAAAGAAATATCCAGTACCTCGGACGACCAGACCTGGTCTTCACAGAACAATTCACAGGGAGCCCCGAACTCCATTCGGCTGAATTTACGTTTCTCTTTATTTGACGGTGCCAAGGCAAAACTCCTGATCGGTTGGCTCTGTTTTGACTATAGACCCGACACAAACAGAAGCACAACAAGCCAAAGGTCTTTGACTGCGTCAAATAAGGTAAAACGGTATAAACCAAAGAAAAACAGCGAGAACACTCAGACTATTTCACGGAGCGGGAACAGCGGGCTGGTGGGGGAGCCTCCAAAAAATGTGCGGAGCCATGGATGGCGGAGCCCAAGCGCCACAGGGATGTGCCGCAGGAGCGTTTTTTTGGAGGCTCCCCCACCAGACCGCCTCCCCCAACCCAAGCAGGCTAGGGAAGGCAATCACCCAAGTAAGGCTTTACCGGTGATACTCGGCACTCAATTCGACAACGGCATTGATGAACGCCCCGGCATGCTCCGGATCCACATCCGGGGTAATACCATGCCCCAGGTTGAAGATATGCCCGGAGCCGGAACCATAGCGGGACAGGATGTCTGCCACTTCCTGCCGGATGCGCTCTTTTGGCGCATACAGCATCGCCGGGTCCATGTTGCCCTGCAGGGCAACCTTGTCACCTACCCGGGCGCGGGCGTTGCCGATGTCGGTGGTCCAGTCCAGGCCAACGGCATCGCAGCCGGAATCGGCGATGGACTCCAGCCACTGACCGCCGTTTTTGGTGAACAGGATTACCGGCACGCGGCGACCTTCGCTTTCGCGGATCAGGCCGGCGACGATTTTCCTCATGTAACGCAGGGAGAATTCTTCGTAGGCCCAGCTGCTCAGCACGCCGCCCCAGGTATCGAAGATCTGCACCGCCTGGGCGCCGGCCTTGATCTGGCCGTTCAGGTAGTCGATAACGGCATCCGCCAGGTGGTCCAGCAAGCGGTGCATCACTTCCGGCTGGCCGTACATCAGCTTCTTGGCTTCTGAGAAGGTCTTCGAGGAGCCACCTTCAATCATATAGGTCGCCAGGGTCCAGGGGCTGCCGGAAAAGCCAATCAGCGGTACCCGGCCGTTCAGTTCACGGCGGATGGTGGAGACCGCGTTCATCACGTAGTCCAGGTCAGACTCTGCGTTCATTTTCGGCAGTGCGTCTACGTCTGCTTCGGAACGGATCACTTTGCGGAATTTCGGGCCTTCTCCGGTTTCGAAGTACAGACCCAGCCCCAGCGCATCGGGAATGGTCAGGATGTCGGAGAACAGGATGGCGGCATCCAGCGGGTAGCGTTCCAGCGGCTGCAGGGTCACTTCACAGGCCAGCGGGGTGTTCTTGCACAGGCTGAGGAAGTCGCCGGCCTTGGCCCGGGTTGCGCGGTATTCCGGCAGGTAACGGCCGGCCTGGCGCATCATCCACACCGGGGTGCGGTCTACGGGCTGGCGCATAAGGGCGCGCAGGAAGCGATCGTTCTTCAGCTCAGTCATAATTCCAGTCTTCTCGTCGGTAAATGGTCAGAGACAATGGGAAGCAATGATACCCCGTTTGCGCCAATAAAAAAGGGCGGCTTTCCACTAGAAAGCCGCCCTTCTGACACCGGTCAAGCCGTTAATCAGACATCCAGGTAATCCAGGATGCCTTCTGCTGCCTGACGGCCTTCCCAGATGGCGGTCACCACCAGGTCAGAACCGCGCACCATATCGCCACCGGCGAAGATTTTCGGGTTGCTGGTCTGGAACGGGAATTCCGCCTGCTCCGGCGCGGTTACCCGGCCGGAGTCGTCGGTGTTTACGCCGAACTCGTCAAACCAGGGCGCCGGGCTCGGGCGGAAGCCGAAGGCCACCAGCACCGCGTCTGCCGGGATGATTTCCTCGCTTCCGGGCACCACTTCCGGGCGGCGGCGGCCGTTTTCATCCGGGGCGCCCAGCTCGGTGGTGACCACTTTCACGCCTTCCACCTTGCCGTTACCCACGATTTCAACGGGCTGGCGGTTGAACAGGAACTTCACGCCTTCTTCCTTGGCGTTGGCCACTTCACGGCGCGAACCCGGCATGTTTTCTTCGTCCCGGCGGTAGGCGCAGGTCACGCTTTCCGCCTGCTGGCGAATGGAGGTGCGGTTACAGTCCATGGCGGTATCGCCACCGCCGAGCACCACGACATTCTTGTCTTTCATGTCGATGAACTCGGAGGGTTTTTGCTCGAAGCCCAGGCGGCGGTTGACGTTAGACACCAGGAACGGCAGGGCATCATACACACCCGGCAGGTCTTCGCCCGGGAAGCCGCCCTTCATGTAGGTGTAGGTGCCCATGCCCATGAACACGGCATCAAACTCGTCGATGATTGCCTTCAGCTGAACATCCTTGCCCACCTCGGTATTGAGGCGGAATTCCATGCCCATTTCCTCGAACACCTGCCGGCGCCGGGCCATCACGGATTTTTCCAGCTTGAACTCGGGGATGCCGAAGGTCAGCAGGCCACCGATTTCCGGATACCGATCAAACACCACCGGTTTCACGCCATTGCGCACCAGGATGTCGGCACAGCCAAGGCCCGCCGGGCCAGCGCCAATTACCGCCACTTTCTTATCCGTCCACTTCACATTGGACATATCCGGCTTCCAGCCCAGGGCGAAGGCGGTGTCGGTGATGTACTTTTCAACGGAACCGATGGTGACCGCGCCGTAGCCGTCGTTCAGGGTACAGGCACCTTCACACAGGCGGTCCTGCGGGCACACCCGGCCGCAGACTTCCGGCAGGGAGTTGGTCTGGTGGCACAGTTCTACGGCTTTCATGATGTTGCCTTCCGACACCAGCTTCAGCCAGTTCGGAATGTAGTTGTGTACCGGGCACTTCCACTCGCAATACGGGTTACCGCATTCCAGGCAGCGATGCGCCTGTGATGCCGCATGGGTTTCGCTGAACGGGTGGTAGATTTCCCCGAACTCTTTCTTGCGCTTCTTGGCGGGCACCTTCTTGGGGTCTACCCGCCCTACTTCCACAAACTGAAAGTCATTATGGAGACGTTCTTTCATGTTGCTGCTCTCTTCATCTCGATTTCGACGGGGGCTGCGCCTGCCGGCAACAGCCCATCAACCTTTCTGAACCCGGGGTTATTCCGGGCGGGCACGGGTATTGGCCAGCAGGCTGCGCAGGTTCGCGGCCTTGGGCTTGACCAGCCAGAACCGGCCGATGTAATCGTCGAAATCCTCCAGAAGGTGCTCGGCCCAGGCACTTCCGGTTTCTGAAATATGCTCCCGGATCACACCTCGCAGGTGGTTCCGGTAGGCTTCCATGTCTTCCCGGGAGATCCGCTGGATATCCACCAGCTCGTGGTTGTACTTGTCCACGAAGGTGTTATCCAGGTCCAGTACGTAGGCAAAGCCGCCGGTCATACCGGCACCAAAGTTGTAGCCGGTGGAGCCCAGTACAGTCACCAGGCCGCCGGTCATGTACTCACAGCAGTGATCGCCTGCGCCTTCCACCACTGCGTGGGCACCGGAGTTACGCACGGCAAAACGTTCGCCTGCGGTACCGGCGGCAAACAGCTTGCCTCCGGTGGCACCGTACAGACAGGTGTTACCGATGATGGAGGTTTCCTGGGTGTTGAAGTCGCTGCCACGGGGCGGCTTGACCACCAGCTTGCCACCGGTCATGCCCTTGCCCACGTAGTCGTTGGCGTCGCCTTCCAGCACCATGTTCAGGCCACCTACGTTCCAGACACCAAAACTCTGGCCAGCCGTGCCGGTAAGATCCAGCGTGATGGCGGCATCGGCCATGCCCTGGTTGCCGTGCCGGGCAGCGATTTCGCCAGACAGGCGGGCGCCGATGGAACGGTCGCAGTTGGTGACTTTGTAGCTCCAGGCGCCGCCGGATTTCTCGGCAATGGCTGCCGCAGTGTCTTTCACCATCTGTTCTGCCAGTTTGCCCTCATCGAAGGGCTGGTTGCGCTCAACCTGGCACACCTGCGGCTTGTCGGCCGGAATATGATCGTTCTGCAGCAGGCGGCTGAGGTCCAGTTTCTTCTGGCGCTCAGTGTCGCCCGGCAGGCGTTCCAGCAGATCTACGCGGCCTACCAGCTCTTCCAGGCTGCGCACGCCCAGCCTGGCCAGCCACTCCCGGGTTTCTTCCGCCACAAAGCGGAAGAAGTTCATGGCCATTTCCACGGTACCTTTGAAGTGCTCTTCCCGCAGGTAGTCGTTCTGGGTGGCCACACCAGTAGCGCAGTTGTTCAGGTGGCAGATCCGCAGGTATTTACAGCCCAGGGCCACCATGGGCGTGGTACCAAAACCGAAGCTTTCAGCCCCCAGAATGGCGGCTTTCACCACATCCAGGCCGGTCTTGATACCGCCATCGGTCTGCAGGCGAATCTTGCCGCGCAGGTCGTTGGCACGCAGGGCCTGCTGGGTTTCGGTCAGGCCCAGCTCCCACGGGGAGCCGGCGTAACGGATGGAGGTCAGCGGGCTGGCCGCAGTACCGCCGTCGTAGCCGGAAACGGTGATCAGGTCGGCGTAGGCCTTGGCCACGCCGGCGGCGATAGTGCCGACGCCGGGCTCGGATACCAGCTTCACCGACACCAGCGCTTGCGGGTTTACCTGCTTCAGGTCGAAGATCAGCTGAGCCAGGTCTTCGATGGAGTAGATATCATGGTGCGGCGGCGGCGAAATCAGGGTCACGCCGGGCACCGAGTAACGCAGCCGGGCGATCAGGTCATTCACCTTGCCACCGGGCAGCTGGCCACCCTCACCGGGCTTGGCACCCTGGGCAACCTTGATTTGCATAACATCGGCACTGCGCAGGTATTCAGCCGTTACGCCGAAACGACCGGAGGCCACCTGCTTGATCTTGGAGCGCTTGTTAGTGCCATAGCGGGCCGGGTCTTCCCCGCCCTCACCGGAGTTGGAGCGGCCACCCAGGGTATTCATGGCCACGGCCAGGGCTTCGTGGGCTTCCGGTGACAAGGCACCGAGCGACATGGCGGCGGAATCGAACCTGGGGAAAATGCTTTCCACCGGCTCCACTTCGCTGAGATCAATGCCCTTGATGTCTTTCTTGAAGGTTAGCAAATCCCGCAAGGTCGCCACCGGGCGCTCATTCACCAGGCCTGCGTATTCCTTGTAGTGACCATAGTCACCGCTGATAACGGCATCCTGCAGCTTCGCCACCACATCCGGGTTGAAGGCATGGTATTCCTGGCCGTGCACATACTTCAGCAAACCACCGGGAGACAGCGGTTTGCGGGGCTTCCAGGCCACAGCGGCCAGCTGTTCCTGGTCCTGCTGGAAGTCATAGAAGTCCGCACCCTGAATACGGCTGGGTACGCCTTTGAAGCAAAGGTCCACGACGCTGTCTGCCAGGCCGATGGCCTCGAACAGTTGGGCACCCCGATAGGAGGTAATGGTGGAGATCCCCATCTTGGACAGGATCTTCAGCAAGCCCTTGTTGATGCCCTTGCGGTAATTGTTCTTGGCCTGGACCGGGTCCATCAGCATTTCGCCGGTGCGGATCAGGTCGTTCAGCACCTGGTAGGCCAGGTACGGATACACCGCGGTGGCACCAAAGCCGAACAGCACCGCAAAGTGGTGCGGGTCCCGGGCCCAGCCGGTTTCCACGATGATGTTGGAATCGCAACGCAGGCCGTTACGCACCAGGTGATGGTGCACAGCGCCGGTAGCCATCAGGGAGTTGATGGGCAGTTCACCTTCCGCCAGCCCCTTGTCGCTCAGAATCAGCAGTACCTTGGCACTGCGCACAGCATTGGCCGCCTGCTCGCAGATGCGGCGAACCGCCTGCTCCAGCCCCTCTTCCGGGCGGTAGCTCAGGGCAATGTGCTCAACCTCGAAGCCCGGGCGATCGTTGTTGCTGATCTTCAGGAACTTGGCCGGGGACAGCACCGGCGTGGTCAGGATGATCCGGTTGGCGTGGTCCGGAGTTTCCTGGAACACGTTCTTTTCGGCACCCAGACACGTCTCCAGAGACATCACAATGGTCTCGCGGAGCGGGTCGATGGGCGGGTTGGTTACCTGGGCAAACTTCTGCCGGAAGTAATCCGCCACGTGGCGAACCTTGCTGGACAGCACCGCCATGGGGGTATCGTCACCCATCGAGCCAACAGCTTCCTGGGCGCCTTCACCCAGGGGCCGCAGCACCTGGTCCCGCTCTTCAAACGAGACATTGAACATCTTCTGGTGCACCAGCAGGTCGTCCGATTCCATCAACCGGAACTCGGGGGTGGCCTGGTCCAGGGTGGTTTCGATACGCAGGGAGTTGCCCCGCAGCCAGCGCTTGTACGGCTTGGCGTTTTTCAGCCGCTCATCGATATCCGGGGTGTGCAGTACTTCGCCGGTCTCGGTGTCGATGGCGAGCATCTGGCCCGGCCCTACCCGGCCCTTGGCAACCACGTCGTCCGGGGTGTAGCTGTAGGTGCCGACTTCAGATGCCAGTGTAATAAAGTCATCCTTGGTAACCACCCAGCGCGCCGGGCGCAGGCCGTTACGGTCGAGCATACACAGGGCGTAGCGGCCGTCGGACATAACCAGACCGGCCGGACCATCCCAGGGCTCCATGTGCATGGAGTTGTATTCGTAGAAGGCGCGCAGGTCCGGGTCCATGGTCTCAACGTTCTGCCATGCCGGCGGAATCATCATCCGCACAGCACGGAACAGGTCCACGCCACCGGCCAGCAGGATTTCCAGCATGTTGTCCATGCTGGAGGAGTCAGAACCGGTCAGGTTCACCAGCGGCTGCAGGGTTTGCAGGTCCGGCAGGGCCGGAGAGCTGAACTTGGCTGCCCGGGCAATAGCCCAGTTACGGTTGCCGTCAATGGTGTTGATTTCACCATTGTGGGCCAGGAACCGGAACGGCTGCGCCAAGGGCCAGCGCGGCATGGTGTTGGTAGAGAACCGCTGGTGGAACACGCAGATCGCGGTTTGCAGGTCCGGGTCGTCCAGATCCTTGTAGAAGTTAGCCAGGTCTGCCGGCATCATCAGGCCTTTGTAGGCCAGGGTGCGGTGAGACAGGCTGCAGATGTAGAACTCGGAGTCATCCGCCATATCCCGCTCGGCATGGCGGCGGCCAACAAACATGCTGATGGCAAAGTCTTGCTCAGACTTTCCGGCCGGCAGCACGAACACCTGCTCAATGCGGGGCATACAATCCCTGGCCATCGGGCCCAGGCAACTGTCGTCTACCGGCACTTCCCGCCAGCCCATGATTTCCAGGCCCTGCTCGGTCAATCTTTGTTCAACCGCAGCCCTTCCGGCCGCAGCCCTGGCTTCCTCCGGAGCTAAAAAAACCTGGCCAACTGCAAACAAGTCGCCAGGTTTTTTTCCGAACGCCGCTTCCGCAGCTTTATTGAGGAAGGCCTTGGGGCTCTGCAAAAGGAGCCCACAACCATCGCCGGTTTTACCATCTGCTGCGATGCCTCCGCGGTGGGTCATACAGGTGAGGGATTCGATAGCAGTTTGCAACAGCTTATGGCTGGCCTCGCCCTTCATGTGGGCAATCAGGCCAAAACCGCAGTTGTCCCTGAATTCATCGGGATGATACAAGCCTGTTGTCATAAGCGTTCTCTCGTGTAAAAAGGCTTCCCGCCAGCCCCTTATGCACTGCCTTAGTGCACAAAATGAACTGACACCAAAAAAAAGGGGGAAGGGAGTCTACGCACGTATTTGTACCTACGCAACACCTTTTTATACGGGAGAGGCTACTTTTTGCAATTTTGCACCGGGATGGTGCAAAACCGGGGGTCTAAAAGAGGGCAGAAAGGCCGCAGGGCACCATAATCGGCCCCTGCAGCCGGGTATGCAGAAAACAGGTCAGCGGATAAAGGCGTTCAGTGTCGCCTGGATATTGCCGGCGGCCGCTTCGTCGGTTACATAGGCATCACCAAGTGCTTTCATCAGCACCAGGCGGAGCTTGCCGTCGACATTCTTTTTGTCCACCGCCATCAGGCTCATGAAATCGTCTTCGGTCATGCCTTCCGGAGCCAGCTCCGGCAACCGGGCACGGCGGATCAGTTCCGCTGCACGGTCACGGTCCGCAGGCGTGATATTACCTTCACGAACCGAAAGATCAGCCGCCATCAGCATGCCGGTACCCACTGCTTCGCCATGCAGCCAGTTGCCGTAACCCGCAAAGGTCTCGATGGCATGGCCAAAGGTATGCCCCAGGTTGAGAATCGCCCGCAGGTCGCCTTCTTTTTCATCCAGCGCCACTACCTCGGCCTTGCACAGACAAGAACGGTAGATAGCTTCACCCAGGGCAGCCGGCTCCAGCCGGACCAGCTCATCAATGTGCTGCTCCAGCCAACCCAGGAAAGATTCTTCTCGGATCAAACCATACTTGATGACTTCCGCCAGCCCCGCAGAGACTTCCCGGGGTGGCAGGGTGGCCAGGGAATCGGTATCAATCAACACAGCCTGCGGCTGATGGAATGCACCCACCATATTTTTCCCCAAGGGATGGTTGATGCCGGTTTTTCCGCCTACGGAGGAATCCACCTGGGACAACAAGGTTGTGGGAATCTGGATAAAGGGCACGCCCCGCTGATAGCAGGCCGCCGCAAACCCGGCCATGTCCCCCACTACACCGCCACCAAGGGCCGCGATGGTGGTTTTTCGGGTGTGCCGGTTCTCCAGCAAGCCGTCGAAGATCAAGTTCAGGGTTTGCCAGTCTTTGTATTTTTCACCATCCGGCAGGGTAACCACATCCACGGTTTTACCGGGGAAGCAGGCACGGGCTTTTTCGAGGTACAGGGGCGCGACCGTTTCGTTGGTAACGATCATCACCTGATTGCCGGCCACCCAGGGGGTCAGGTCAAAGGAGCCAAGCAAACCCTGACCGATAATAATCGGGTAGCTGCGCTCCCCGAGGTCAACGTCAAGTTCTCGAAGTACCTTGTGCATAGTCACGACCTTCTTTGCGTCTTTGCCGTTTGTGCCGGGGGGTTCTGGGGTTGATACGGTTAACCAGCTGCCGAACCACCAGCCGGGGGCTTTTCCGGTCTGTGTACATCACGATATCCGCCAGCCTGGTATACAGCGGATCACGGATGTCGAACAGCCTGCGCAGGACGGCCTCCGGATCATCATTCTGCAGCAACGGGCGGTTACGGTCTTTGCGGGTGCGCTCCACCTGTTGCTCGATGGAGGTTTTCAGGTACACCACCACAGAGTTTTTCTTCAGTAACGGATGGTTTTCCGGGCGCATTACAGCGCCACCACCGGTGGCCAGAACGGTACCCTGTTCGCCGGTAAGCTCATCCAGCATGGCAGTCTCCCGCTGACGAAAGCCGTCCTCCCCTTCCACATCGAAGATCCAGGGAATATTGGCGCCGCAGCGTTCTTCAATAATGCGGTCAGAATCGAGAAAACGGTACCCGAGTTCCTTGGCTAGCATCCGGCCGATGGTACTTTTTCCGGCCCCCATGGGCCCGACCAGTACTACGCGTTTGGGCAAAGACATAATTTCCGCTCAACAGATTTCAAGCGGGTGAGAATAGCACAGGGCGCACCTTTCCATAAGTCACCGGCACCAGAAGCACTACTCCAGACACGAAAAAGCCGCCGGGGTTAGCGGCGGCTTTTCGGTTTACTGGCCGGATCAGTCGATCAGGTCGTTCTTGATGATCTTCGGGGTGATGAAGATCAGCAGCTCACTGCGCTCATTGATGTGCTCAGTACGCTTGAACAGGCGGCCAAGGTAGGGAATATCACCCAGGAACGGAGTCTTGGTGGTTTGCGTGGCCACCTCGGACTGGAAGATACCACCCAGAACCACTGTCTCGCCGTTCGCCACCAGCACTTGAGTCATAACTTCATTGGTGTTGATCGACGGAATACCGGCCGTGACCTCGCCCCGGGAATCCTGGTTGACTACCAGATCCATAATGATCTTATCATCCGGGGTAATTTGCGGGGTCACTTCCAACGATAGCACAGCCTCCTTAAAAGAAACGGAAGTGGCACCACTGGACGCAGCTTTCTGGTACGGAATCTCTTCACCGGACTTGATCGACGCAGTCTGGCGGTCCGCAGTCACAACCCGCGGCTGGGAGACCACTTCTGCACGGCCGTCGCTTTCGAGGGCAGAAAGCTCCAGGTCTACCAGGAAGTCATCACTGCCCCAGCCGATTGCGAAGGAGGATGCGCCCTCGCCAGACACCCCTAGATCAACACCCAAGGCACCCGGGAAGGAAATGGTATTGCTGCCACCGCCAGCTGCGTCGCGAGCTTCCTGCAGGGTGCCCAAGGAACCGCCTATGGTCACAACATCGTCACCATCAACATTGTAGGCCGCACCACCCCAGCGAACACCGATGTCTTCGGCCACACTGGTTTGGGCCCGAACAATACGCGCTTCGATAGAAACCTGGCGCACGGGCACGTCCCAAGTCGTTACTAAGCGACGGATTTCTTCCAGCTTGTCAGCGGTTTCTCGAATGGTAATTGTGTTAGTACGCTTGTCAGACGAAACAAAGCCTCTGGAAGAAATCAGCTCTTCGTCTGCCTGAATCAGGGCTACCACATCCGCGGCCTTGGCGTAGTTCACCTGAATGATATCCAGACGAACCGGCGCCAGCTCAGCGATCTGCTTGGAGGTTTCCAGCTCAAGCTTTTCACGGGCGGCAATTTCATCCGCTGGGGCTACCAGCAGCACGTTGCCAATCTGGCGCTTGTCCAGACCCTTGGTTTTAAGAATCAGATCCAGCGCCTGATCCCAGGGTACATTCTGCAAGCGCAGGGTAATGCTGCCACCCACAGTGTCACTGGCCACCAGGTTCAGGCCGGTGAAATCGGCAATCAGCTGAAGTACAGAGCGCACTTCAATATCCTGGAAGTTCAGGGACAGTTTCTCACCGGTGTACGGGAACTTCTCTTCACGGCGGATTTCCGCTTCTTCCTGGGAAAGCTCTTCAACACTGACCGTAAACTCCCGGCCAGACTGATAGGCAATGTAGTCATAATCGCCTTCCGGACGGATTTCGATCACCGCATTGCCATCTTCAACAAAGGTATCGATACGGGTTACCGGAGTGGCGAAGTCGGAAACATCCAGGCGACGGCGCAGGTTGGCCGGCACCTCCAGGTCCGGCATGGTCAGCCGGATACGGCCACCAAGCTCAGTGAGGTTTACAGCGGCCTTGGTGCTGCCGAGATCCACAATCACCCGACCTTCACCGTCTTTGCCCCGGCGGAAATCCACATCCGCCAGCGCATTGGAAGATGAGGTTGAGGCAACTGGCGCTGACTGGGGCTGTGCCGGGCGGGAGCTCGCCACAGGCGCTGAACCGCCTCCACCAATGGTCATTACCAGCGAGTTATTGTTGCGAACCGTTTCATGAGGCACCAACTCCACCAGATTGAAGATCAACCGGGTGCGGTCCTTGGTTTCCACGACCGTCAGGCTCTGGGCATTTCCGCTACCCAGCGGAATGCTGCGCTGATTGAGGCCGCTGGTGGTATCCGACAGGTCTACGGCGATCCGTGCAGGACGCTCGATGGTATAACCCTTAGGTTCGGGCGGGGCACCATCGAACTTCATGGTCACCTCGAGACCTTCCCCCGGCAGCGACGTAAACGATACGTCTTCCAGCGTGACCGCTCCGGCCAGGCTACTCCATAACCCGATGGCAATCACGCCGACACAGACATTGAGTTTTTTGAACATCGCTAGCCTCGATCCCACAACTTTTTGTTCATGCATGTTTCTTTCAATCATGTTTTTGCCGCTCCCCTGCCTCATCCTTCATCCAGGGACAGGGAACGCGGGCGCTCGACCCAACCACCCCGGCCGTTCGGAACGATTTCCACCAGCTCAATCCGGGTGTCGCTCACGCCAACCACCCGGCCATAATTCTGGCCCATGTAGTTACCGGTGCGGACCCGGTGAATCCCGCCTTCGTTGTCCCGTATTAACGCGAACAGGCTGCCATCCACGCCCTGCAGAGTACCAACCATTCCAAGTGATTTAAGGTCAAAGTTCTCCAGCACTTCTTTCGGTCGATCGAGGTCCGGCTCTACGTCACTCACCGGCTCTTCATCGGCCATGGTCAGCTGAACATCGATGGGCGGCTCGAACGGCGCTCTCCGATCGGCTGCCGAATAACTGAACGCCTCGTAGGCTTTGAACTCCGGCAGGGGCTCAACGTGGCCCCGGGGCTTGGCCCGGGTATCCGCCATAAACTTGTCCAGGTCAGAGAAACCGTTTCCCTGGGAACAAGCCGTCAGCAAAGAGGCCAGACACACACCCAGCCAGGCTTTTCCCGCATGCTTTCCTGTCATGCTCACTCTCCAGCCCGGTAGCGGTAGGTACGGGCAACAACCTGCATATCAAGCTGGTCACCCGCTCCGCTGATTGGTTTGATGGTTAAATCGTGCAATGTAACGATCCGCGGCAGGCTGGCCACACTGCTCACGAAAGAGGCAAGCTCGTGGTAGGCTCCCGAAACCCGGATGTTAATCGGCAGCTCCGAGTAGAAGTCCCGGCGCTGTTCCGGCTGCAGTTTCACTTCCTGCAACGACAGGCCATTGCCCAACGCCGTGTTGGTAATGTCCTCAAGCAGGCCCGGAACTTCCGTCTCGCTGGGTAGCTGACGCACCAGCGCTCCGAAGGTTTCCTCCATCTCGGCCATCTGGGCCTTGAACACGTCCAGGTTGGCCACCTGGTAGGCCTTCTGCTCGTACTGCTGCTTGAGTTCCTGCTCCTGCTTTTCGACACGGTCGAGCTGAGCGTACTGATCCTTGATAAAGAACCAGTAGCCACCACCAAGAATCAGGCCGAAGACTATCAGCGCAACAATCGCCTTGACCGGCGCAGGCCAGATACCCGCGTTATTGATATCAAGGTCATTGATATCGAATTCATTCAGGCTTTTAAGTGAGTCCGCGAGGCTCATTATTTATCCTCCCCTTCGGGCTCTGGAGTTTTTTGCTGCACAGAGAGGTTGAACTGGCTGTATCCGGCACGGCGGTTGTCTGCAGCCGCCACATTGGACAGGTTCGGGCTAGTGTCCCTTAACAAAAGTCCGCTTACTTATTGAGCTTGTCTGATAATCTGGCGATTGACTCAATAATCTGGTCGGCAGATTTATGCCATTCAAAGGGCTTCGGGTCTTCGTTGTAAGTCTTCAGATAGTCTTTGATCGAGCTCTCAAGCTCTCGTGTACTGCGATGTGAATTTCGCTTGATCCAGCGCTCTGAAATCAACCCGAAGAACCGCTCGACCTGATTAATCCAGGACGCTGAAGTCGGCGTGAAATGCACGTGGTAGCGAGGTCTAGCGGCAAACCAGGCGCGCACCTTTGCTGTTTTGTGTGTGCCGTAGTTGTCCATGACGAGATGAACGTCCATATTCGGCGGAACGGCGCGATCAATCTCTTTTAAGAAGGCCAGAAATTCCGTTGCACGGTGTCGGCGATGTAGCCTGCCGATCACTTCCCCGGTTGCTATATCAAGTGCAGCGAACAACGTCGTGGTGCCGTGCCGGACGTAATCATGTGTTCTGGTTTCTGTGTGTCC
>ENA-ORDG01000774-ORDG01000774.1-marine-metagenome-genome-assembly--contig:-NODE-774-length-13903-cov-2.216404_pt1 | contig 13903 bp, 10 predicted proteins | sample MGYA00248629_ERZ508524 | MGnify/ENA primary metagenome ERZ508524 (study PRJEB26194, sample SAMN05421901) | marine metagenome | isolation source: East of Rio de Janeiro, Brazil, South Atlantic Ocean...
AGCTATATAACTTAATTGTAGTATACTATATATAGTATTACCTTATAATATTATAATTTATGAAAATTGAAAGAAGGTTTACAAAAAAGGGAGAAACTCCCTACAGAGGAATATCCTTTAAAAAAGTTAGATCAGAAATCAGAGAACCTGATGGATCTATAATATTTAAATTAAATGATGTTGAGGTACCAGTTAAATGGTCCCAAGTTGCAACAGATATAATCGCACAAAAATATTTTAGAAAAAAAGGGGTGCCAAAATATCTCAAAAAAATATTTGAAAAAAATATACCTGATTGGCTTTCAAAAAGCTGTCCAGATGAAAACAAATTAAAAAAAATTCCTGAAAAAGAAAGATTTATAGGTGAAACTTCTTCAAAACAACTTTTTGATAGAATTGCCGGTACATGGACATACTGGGGTTGGAAAGGTAAATATTTCGATACAGAAGAGGCTGCTAAAACATTTTTTGATGAATTAAGATTTATTTTATGCCAACAAATGGCAGCACCTAATTCACCTCAATGGTTTAATACCGGATTAAATTGGGCGTATGGTATTGATGGCCCAGCTCAAGGACATTTTTATGTAGATAATCAATCAGGAAAATTAAATTTATCTGAAACAGCTTATGAACATCCTCAGCCACATGCATGTTTTATACAAAGTGTAAGTGATGAACTTGTTAATGAAGGTGGAATAATGGATCTATGGGTAAAAGAAGCAAGATTATTTAAATATGGATCCGGAACTGGGAGTAATTTCTCACAACTAAGAGGAGATGGCGAAAGTTTATCAGGAGGTGGAAAATCTTCAGGTTTGATGAGTTTTTTAAAAATTGGGGATAGATCTGCTGGCGCTATAAAATCAGGAGGTACAACTAGAAGAGCTGCAAAAATGGTTGTGGTTGACGTTGATCACCCAGATATTGAAGATTTTGTTGATTGGAAAGTAAAAGAAGAACAAAAAGTTGTATCGTTAGTTGTCGGTTCAAAAATTTGTGAAAAACATTTAAAAGAAATAATGGAAGCTTGTTGGAACAATAAATTAGATAATGAAAAAAGATTCGATCCAAAAGAAAATTCTATTTTAAAAGGAAAAATAATTGATGCAAAAAAATCAATGATACCAGAGAATTATATTCAAAGAATTTTAGAGTTTGCAAAACAAGGGTTTAAATCCATAGAGTTTAAAAAATATGATACTGATTGGGACTCTGAAGCATATCTAACAGTTTCAGGACAAAATTCAAATAATTCTGTAAGAGTAACTAATGATTTTTTAAATTCCGTTTTAGAAAACAAAGAATGGAATCTTATTAGAAGAACTGATCAAAAAGTTCATAAATCAATTAATGCAAAAGATCTTTGGGAACAAATAGGTTACGCAGCATGGTCATGTGCAGATCCAGGAATACAATATGATACCACGATTAATGAATGGCATACATGCCCTAAAAGTGGAAGAATAAATGCCTCTAATCCCTGCTCTGAGTATATGTTTCTTGATAATACTGCATGTAACCTAGCTTCTATAAATTTAATTGAATTTTTGGATCATAATGGAAAATTTCAAATAGAAAATTTCAAACATACAATAAAACTTTTTACAATTGTATTAGAAATTTCAGTAATGATGGCTCAATTTCCTTCAAAAGAAATTGCTGAACTTTCTTATGAGTTTAGAACTTTAGGGCTTGGATATGCAAATATAGGCGGTTTATTAATGCTACAGGGATATAGTTATGATAGTGATGAAGGAAGAGCAATTTGCGCAGCTATAACTGCTTTAATGACTGGTGAGTCATATAATGTTTCTTCAAAAATAGCAAAAGAACTCGGTCCTTTTAATAAATTCAAAGATAATAAAAAAGATATGTTAAGAGTAATTAATAATCATAGGATGGCAGCTTATGGTGAAAAAAAGAATTATGAAAATTTATCAATTCTTCCAGTGCCAATAGAAGAAGATCATTGTCCAAATAAAGAATTAGTTAAAGCTGCAAAGAAATCTTGGGATGATGCTTTAAATAATGGAAAAAGATATGGATTTAGAAATGCCCAAACAACAGTTATTGCGCCTACAGGTACAATTGGTCTTGTTATGGATTGCGATACAACTGGAATTGAACCTGATTTTTCAACCGTTAAATTTAAAAAACTGGCTGGAGGAGGATATTTTAAAATTATTAATAGATTAATACCTATTTCTCTAAAAAATCTTGGTTATAGTAAATTTCAGATTGATGAAATAACTAAATATGTTGTTGGAAATGGTACGTTAGAAAATTGTAAAACAATTAATCATAAGACTTTAGAAGAAAAAGGTTTTAATAATGAAATAATAAAAAAAATTGAAGAAAATTTAAAAAATGCTTTTGATATAAAATTTGCTTTCAACAAATATATTATTGGTGAAGATTTTTGTATAAATAATCTAAAATTAAAGCCAGAAGATTTAGATGACCCATCTTTTAATATGCTTCAACATTTAGGTTTTAATGAAAATGAAATAGATGTTGCAAATACATATTGTTGTGGATCAATGACATTAGAAGAAGCCCCACATTTAAAAGAAGAGCATTTACAGATATTTGATTGTGCTAATCCTTGTGGAAAAATCGGAAAACGTTTTTTATCAACCCAAAGTCATATAAAAATGATGGCTGCAGCACAACCATTTATTTCTGGTGCTATTTCAAAAACAATTAACATGCCAAATAAAGCAACAATTGAAGAATGCAAAAATTCTTATATCCAATCCTGGAAATTAGGATTAAAAGCTAATGCTCTTTATAGAGACGGGTCAAAATTATCTCAACCTCTAAGCTCTGCTATTATTGAAGAAGAAGAGCTTTTTAGTGAAAATAATTCTACAAAAGAAAAGATTGTCAAGGTAGCTCAAAAAATTACCCAAGATTATGTAAAAGAGATAGTTAGAACAAAAAGAAACAAAATGCCTGATAGGAGAAAAGGTTATACTCAAAAAGCAATAGTTGCTGGTCATAAGGTTTATTTAAGAACCGGAGAATATGATGATGGATCTATTGGTGAAATATTTCTTGATATGCATAAAGAAGGAGCAGCTTTTAGAAGCATGATGAATAATTTTGCAATTGCAATATCTATAGGCCTTCAATATGGCGTGCCTCTTGAAGAATTTGTTGAAGCGTACGTAGGTACTAAATTTGAACCATCAGGTACAGTACAAGGTAATGATTCAATAAAATTAGCAAGTTCTATTATAGATTATGTTTTTAGAGAATTAGCTATATCATATTTAAACAAAGAAGAACTTGCACATTTCAATCCTGATGAAAAAATATCTACTAGTGAAAATAATAGAAGTAAAATAGAAGAGTTAAAAGCTTCAGTTTCGAACGACTCAATAGCAAGATATGCAAGCACTGGTTATGTAAGAAGCAATTTTTATGTTCTTTCAGGAGGTATGGAAGGTTTACAAAATAAAAATAATCAGGAAATTGAAAAAAATACAGTAAGAAAAAAAATAAATTCCAAAATAAAAATAAATGGTCTTATAAAAAAAGCAAAATTAAAAGGTTATGAAGGTGATGCATGTGAGGAGTGTGGAAACTTTACCTTAGTAAGAAATGGAACATGTTTAAAATGTAATACCTGTGGTGGGTCTACTGGATGTAGTTAAAATATATGAAAAATTCTATAGAACAAAACCTAAATTCCATGGGTTTTTCTTTACCAAAAAAAATTAAAGCAGCTGGATCTTATGTTCCGTTTTTAAAAGAAGGTAATTTTTTATTTATATCTGGTCAATTACCAATAAAAAATAACAAGGTTTTATTTTCAGGAAAAATTGATAATAAAAATAAAGATTATGGATATAAAGCAGCGCAATTATGTGCTTTAAATATTATAGGATTAATTAATATAGTGATAAAAGGTAATTTTAGTAAAATTAAACGATGCGTTAGAATAAATGGTTTCGTTAATTGTGGAAAGAATTTTATTGAACAACCTTTTGTAATTAACGGCGCTTCGGATCTAATTAAGAAAATTTTTAAAAAAAAAGGATTACATACTAGAACCGCTATTGGTGTTAATAGTTTACCATTAAATGCGAGCGTTGAAATTGATGCAATCTTTTTAACTAAATAATTTTTTCTTTCCTTTTTTCAGTTATGAAATTGAATTTTAATTTATTATTATTTCCTAGAATAATCTTTATTAAAATTTTTGATTTAGAACTATTAGATAATAAATAATCAGCTATTGGCTCTTTAATTTTCAATTGTATTAATCTTGCAAGAGATCTAGCTCCATATATTTCGCTATAACCATTTTTCACTAAAAAATTCTTTACATCTTTCGAAAGTTCAATTGAAATATTTTTTTCTTTCAAGCTGTTACTAAGCTGTCCTATAAATTTATTAACAATTTTATGAACTGTCGAACGGGTTAAAGAATCAAATGATATAATAGAATCTAATCTATTTCTAAATTCAGGTTTAAAAAAAAATTTAATCTCTTCTTCGTTATCCATTTTTTGTTTTTTTGTTGCAAAACCTAATTTATCTTTTGTTAGATTTTCACCGCCAATGTTTGTTGTTAATATCAAAATTGTATTTTTAAAATTAACTGATTTGCCGTTATTATCTGTTAATTTTCCATAATCCATAACTTGAAGTAAAATATTGAAAAGATCCTGATGAGCTTTCTCAATTTCATCAAACAATAGTACTGAATGGGGGTTTTGATCAACAGCATCAGTAAGAAGGCCACCTTGATCATAACCCACGTAACCAGGAGGTGAGCCAATTAATCTAGCAATGCTGTGTCTTTCAGAATATTCAGACATATCGAATCTAATAAATTTTGATTCTAAAGAATTTGATAACTGTTTTGCCAATTCAGTTTTTCCAACACCTGTCGGGCCTGTAAATAAAAAGCAACCAACTGGTTTATCTGGCTCAGATAATCCAGCTTGAGAAACCTTTATCGAACGTGTTAGATTTTCAATAGCTTTATCTTGTCCATAAATTAATTTTTTTATTTTTTTATCTAAATTTTTTGCTAATAAATTACTTTGATTATTAACACTTTTAAGAGGAATTTTTACAATTCTTGAAATAGTATTAAATATATCTGGGCCATTAACTAACTTCGTTTTATTTTCAAAAGTTTTTTTATATGCTCCAGCTTCATCAATAATATCTATAGCTTTATCTGGTAATTTTTTTTCAGTAATATATCTACTTGCTAAATCAATTGCCAACTTCAAAGCTTCATCTGTATATTTTAAACCATGAAAATTTTCGTAATATTTTCGAATACCTTTTAATATTTCAAAACATTCGTCTATAGATGGCTCTGCAACATCTACTTTTTGAAATCGTCTTGAAAAAGCTTTATCTTTATCAAAATAATTTCTATATTCTTTATAGGTTGTTGAACCTATACATCTAATTTGTCCGTTTGATAAAACTGGTTTTAAAATATTTGAAGCATCCATTGAACCACCGGTCGTAGCACCCGCGCCAACTATGGTATGTATTTCATCAATAAACAAAATATTGTTTTTAGATAAACTCATATTTTTTATAACTTTATTCAATCTTTCTTCAAAATCTCCTCTATATTTTGTTCCAGCTAATAACCCTCCTAAATCCAATTGATAAATTACTGATTTATGCAAAAATTTAGGAACTTCTTTATTAAAAATTTTAAGAGCTAACCCTTCAACTATTGCTGTTTTCCCTACTCCTGATTCTCCTACATACAAGGGGTTATTTTTTAGACGTCTTGATAGTATTTGTATTGTTCTTTCAATTTCATTATTTCTACCTATTAATTGATCAATTTTTTTATTTTTAGCTTTATCTATTAAATTAATAATGAAATCGTCATTACTTTTTTTATCATTCTGTTTATAGGTATTTGGATATATAAATTCATCTTCTTTGCTTTCTGTTTCTTCTTCTATTTCTTCTTCTGTTTCATTTTCATTTTTTTTAATACCATGTGAAATAAAATTTAATGCATCTAATCTTGACATGTCTTGTTTTTGTAAAAAATAAACCGCGTGAGACTCTCTTTCTGAAAAAATTGAAACTAGTACATTTGCACCAGTGATTTTATTACTATCAGATGAATAAACTTGTGATGTAGTTCTTTGTAAAACTCTTTGAAAACTTGCAGATGGTTCGGACTCTTGAGCAGCTGCTGATGTTATGTTTTTTAATTCTTGATCAATATATTTTAGTAAACTTATTTTAAGATTTTTAATATTTATATCGCAAGCATTTAATACGCCTAATGCATCCTTATCATCTATTAAAGCTAGCAATAAGTGCTCTAGAGTTACATATTCTTGCTGTCTATCAATCGCATATGAAATAGCTCTTTTTATAGTTTTTTATAAATTATCTGATAACATTTTTTTTTTTAAATTTTTTCCAAAGTACAAAGTAATGGAAAACCATTCTTCCTAGATGTGTTAACAACTTTTAATATTTTTGTTTCAGCAATTTCATATGTAAAAATACCGCAAATACTAGAACCTTTGTTATGTACTTCTAACATTATTTTAGAAGCCTCGTTGTGGTTTTTTTTAAAAAAAGTTTTTAGCAAGTAAACTACAAAATCCATTGGTGTATAATCATCATTTAACATAATAATTTTATATAAAGATGGTCTTTTTAGTTTTTTTTTAGTCCTTTTCTTTATTAAAACTTTATTATCTTGATCTGTATTTTTTATAAATTTTGACATCAGTTATTATTTATTAATAAAGAAATTATAAATATAAAAAAAAAAATAGTCAAAATTTTGGAACTTCAAAACAACATTTTTTTAAATTTTTTCTTAAATTTAATTTAACCTTTTTAAGATTCTCCTTAGAATAAGCCTCGCATCTTGCAACAATGATATTTTGAGTATTAGATGCTCTAACTAACCACCAACCTTCTTTAGTTGAATATCTTACACCATCTATTGCAATAAATTTTTTTTTTTCTTTTTTTAAAATCTTTTTTAATTTTTTGACAATCATAAATTTTTCAGTTTCTGTACTATTAAATCTTAATTCAGGTGTATTAAAAGATTTTTCCATATTATTAAAAATTTTAGATAAAGACTTATTAGAATTAGAAAAAAGATTTAAAAATCTAATTGATGCATAAATAGCATCATCGAATCCATAATATTTATCAGCAAAGAAAATATGGCCGCTCATTTCTCCAGCGAAAGTTGCTTTTATTTCTTTCATTTTTTCTTTTATTAATGAATGACCTGTCTTCCAAAAAATAGGTCTTCCTTTTAATTTTTTGATTTCATTAAAAACAATTTGGCTAGATTTTATATCCAAAATAATCTTGGAATTTGGTTTACCTAAAAGAACATCTTTAGCTAAAAAAGCAACTATTTTATCTGCAAATATTATTTTACCTTTATCATCAACAACACCTAGCCTATCTCCATCTCCATCAAAAGCAAAACCTAAATCACATTTTTTTTTTTTTACTAAATTTATTAATTGCTTTAAATTTTTTAGCACTGTTGGATCTGGATGGTGAGCAGGAAAAGTTCCGTCAATTTTTTCATTAATAAGATAATGCTTGCCATTAAGTTTTTTTGTTAAATAGGAAATAATTTTACCACTAGATCCGTTTCCAGGGTCCCAAGCAACTTTAACATTTTTTTTTATATTCGCAGAATTAATTAAGAAAAGTAAATATTTATTCATCATAGATATTTTTTTTACTTTTCCTTTTTTATTTTTACAGAACTCTCCTTTAGATGAAATTTTTGCTATATCTAAAATATCTTTTCCAAAAATATTTTTATTTTTTAATAACATTTTAAAACCATTGTAATTAGGTGGATTATGTGAACCAGTTATCATGATTCCGCTATCTAATTTTCTTGAATACATAGAAAAATAAAGCAATGGGGTTGGAACAAGGCCAATTTTATAAACTTTAATTCCTTTTGATAATAAACCTTTTACAAGTTCCTTTTCAATTTTAAGCGAACTAATTCTTCCATCATATCCAATTACTACGTTTTTAAGTTTTTTTTTTTTTAGTAAAGTTGCAAAAGATTTTCCCAAAAATAAAGCATCTATTAAATTAAGATCTTTTTCAAATATTCCTCTTATATCATATGCTCGTAATATTGTTTTATTAAAAGTATGGTTTTCCATTTAAATTTTTGAAATTATTAAACACCAAAAAGTTTTAATAAATTTGGAAGAATGTTTCTTAAAAATGCAAGTAAATAACTTATTTTACCTGTGTAAATAAAATAAATAATTACTGCTATAACAAACAAAATAAATAAATGTGAAGTTTTTAAATGTGGATTTTTAAGAAATTTAATTAATAAAAAAATTAAAGAAAGAATTAATAATGAAATTAATATAAACTTAATCATTAAATTTTATTGATTTTAAAGTTTTATTCTCTTTAGTAAATTCACTTATTGATGTACAAATTTTTTTTATATGCCTCAAATTAAAAAAAGGATTAAGTAAAACTGCTCTTAACCATTTAACGCTATTGTATTTTACGATTGAAAAGAAAATATTATGTTTGTTGAATAAAAACTTTTGAAAATTTAAATTGATTAAATCATTCTCTTCTTGATTTTTATTTCTTGTTTCATATCTGAAGCAAATAATATTCATTTGAGGCTCACAAGCTATTTTAATATTATTTATTTCTAACAATTTTTTCTTTAACAAATGAGTATATTTAATTGTGTCTTCTATAATTTCTGAATAACTAAAATTTCCCAGATGTTGAAGTGATAACCATAATTTTAAAATATCGGGATATCTTGATCCTTGCAAAGTTATTTCACCTTCATGGTATTCATCTTTGTTTTTCTTTACATAAGGCAGAGGGGTAAAAAAATCTGAGTAAAGATATTTTTTATTTTTTAATAGTAGTACTGAACAAGTTTTAGTTATATATAACCATTTTTGTGGATTGAATGAAATTGAATCTGAGTTTTCAATACCATTTAATTTATTTTTAAATTTATGTGAAAAAATTAATGCACCTCCATACACTGCATCTGTATGCATCCATAATCTATATTTATGAGCTATTTTTGATACTTCATTTAAATCATCAACGCTTCCGGTAATAGTTGTTCCAGCAGTAGCAACAATACAAAATGGAAAACCGTTATTATTAATCTTTTCTCTTATTGATTTATCTAAATTAGATATTTGTATCATTCCATCTTTGTTTGTTTGAATAGGTACAACTGAATTTGTGCCTAAACCAAGAACCATTGCTGCTTTTTGTATAGAAGTATGTGACTCTTTAGATGCAAAAATATAGGGTTTTCTTTTAAGCCCCATTAAACCTTTCTCAAAGGAACCCAAAATACGGTTCCTAGCTAATGCTATTGCTTGTATATTTGACAACGAACCGCCTGAAAGCATAATTCCACCCGAATCTTGGCCCAAATTAAATTTATTTGCTAAATTTTTTGTAACTTTTCTTTCAATTTCTATAAGAATTGGTGCTGTTTCTTTACTAAGCATATTATTGTTAATTGTTGAACATATTATATCTCCAACAATAGACATAGTTGTTGGCAACGAATCCATGTGTCCTAAGTAATATGGATTTGAAGCGTTCATTGAATTGGTAATTATAATTTTTATTTGTTTTAAAATTTGAGATTCACTAATAGGTAAATCATTAAGATTAAATTTATCAAAATTTTTTATTTTTTTTGGTAATGGAGGAAATTTTTCAGCGTTTGAAACTTTTTTTAAAAGTTCATCGATGATTTTGTAGATAAATTTTTTTACATGTTTAACATTTTTTCCATAAGGATCTACAAATGCCATTTTTTGAATGCTTTTTTTTCTCATTAAATTTTCTTAATTGTTGATTATTAAAAGTAATTGAAAAAATTTGTAAAACAAATAATATATTATAATTATAATTATGATAATGATAATGATTATCATTATCAATAAATAGCAAAATCTTCAATGTTTAATAAAAAAAAAATTTTTTTAACTTTTATACTTATTTCATTTTTTATTAGTTTTGCATATTTTATTCTGGAATCAAAAACAGAAAATGAATTAAATATATATTCAGGTAGAAAATTATATTTAATAGAACCTTTAATAAATGAGTTCGAAAAAAATAAAAAAATAAAAGTAAATATAATAACTGGAAAATCTGATGAATTTATAGAAAGGTTAAAACTTGAGGGAAATAATACAAAGGCAGATATTTTACTAACAACTGATGTTGCTAGACTATCAAGAGCAAAAAAAAATAATTTATTTGAAAAAGTTAATTCGGATATATTAAGAAAAAATATTCCAAAAAAATATGTTAGTAAAGATAATGACTGGTTTGGATTATCAATAAGAGCTCGGCCAATAATTTTTTCAAATGAAAGAGTAAATATAAATGAATTAAAAAATTACGAACAACTTGCTAATAAAAAATGGAAAAATAAAATTTGTATGAGATCTTCAAGTAATATCTATAACCAATCTTTGATTGCATATATGATTTTAAATTTGGGAGAAGAAAAGACTGGAGAATGGATAAAAAATTTAGTGAAAAATTTTGCGAGAAAACCTTATGGAGGTGATAGAGATCAGATAAGAGCTATTGCATATGGACAATGTGATATTACTGTTGCAAATACATATTATTTAGCAAATATGTTAAACAGCAAAAATGAAAAGGACAGGAAAGCTGCTGAAAAAGTATCTATATTTTGGCCAAATCAAGATACCTTTGGAACTCATATAAACTTAAGCGGTGCAGGAATAATAAAAGGTTCAAAAAATTTTAAAAATGCAGTTATTTTTTTAGAATTTTTATCTTCTAAAAAGGCACAAGAAATATATTCAAAAAACATAAATGAATATTCTATTAGGAAAGATGTTGAGCCTTCAGTAATAGTAGTTAAATTTGGAAAATTTAATGCAAATGATTCAAAATTAGAAGAAATAGGAAAAAAAATTAAGATTGCTATATATTTGGCTTCAAAACACAATTGGCGTTAAATTAGAACTAAAGAAAGAAGTAAGGAACCAACTATATTTGAGGGAGAATTAATGGCTCCTTACTTGATTTTATAGAAATCTATATAAAAATTAACGAAGCTTACAAAATTTTGTTCCACTTTAATTAAAAATTATTATCTAATATATAATCTAATTGAATTATTTAATTGTGAAATTTTTTATAAAATTATTAAACTTTTTTCTAGTAATACTATGCTTTAGTCCAAGCTTACTTTCTATAGATTTTGAGACTGCAAAAAAAAAATTAGATAATAAAGAATACAGTGAAGCATATGATAATTTCAATAAATGTACTATTAATTGCTTAAAGACTGGTAACTGTTCATCAGAACACTTCTTGTGTATGCTTGAAATTGGAAGAATGTTAGAACAAGGATTGGCTGAAAAAGATCAAACCAAAGAGCAAAGATTAAACAAAGCAAAATTCTGGTATAAATATTGTTCTGATAAAGGATCAGAGATATGTGCATATAAAATTTCAACATTAGAACCAGAAAATGCAGTTTTTGTTGAAGAAGTTCAACAAAAACTATTTGATTTGGGATACCCAATTAAAAGAGATGATATTCCAGGTATTGAAACTTTTGCTGCTATTAAAAAGTTTCAAGAAAAAGAAAACCTTCCTGTTGAATTCCCTACTAAACCTGGAGAATGGCTGAAGTTAAACGATATGCTGACAAATGCATTAGTTAATAGAAAAAACAATGTAGATACCCCTGTAGGAAGACCATCAGATTATGCTACTGGAATATGGATAGGTGAAAATAATAATTTATATGTTTTGACTGCTGGACATTTTGCAAATGGATGCACAAAAATAAGATCAAACAAAATAAGTTTAAGAGTCTATAAAATTGATAATAATGATGATCTTGCTTTGCTAGAAAGTGACGATGTAATAAATAATAATCACATACCCGCTAAATTACCTTCGAAAGGAGTATTTGAAAATGAAAAAATTTATGTTTTTGGATATCCAAGGCAAACAATTTTAGGAAAAAGTGAAACATCTGAAGGGGAAATTATTTCATTAAAAACTAGAACAGGAGATAGAAGTAAAATTGTTATTTCAGGAGATTTACGTGTGCATTCAAGTGGTAGCCCTGTTATTAATGAAAAAGGTTTAATTGTTGGAAGTGTTCACGCAAAATCATCACTTAGAAAAAAATTAACAGAACTATTTAAATTAGGTGTTACATCTGAAGGTCACAATTGGGCAACTTCTATTTACACTATCAGAAGCTTTCTTGATGAACATAATATTGATTATTTAACTATCAATAAAACGGAAAAAAAAGATAGAGAAAAAATAATTTCTGAAGCAAGGAAATACACAATACCTTTAGAGTGTTGGGGTAAAAATTAATGCAATAAAAATTCATTACTATCGTTATATTTAAGTAGAGGACAAATTAAAAATGAGGGAGATATTCAAGAAAAGAAATAGAAAAGCAATAGTAGAGGAAGTTGTTAAATGTCATGGAGATTTATTTGCTTTTAGTAAGTTTAAAACCAAAAACCATCATGATGCACAAGATCTAGTTTCAGAAGCAGTTATAAGATTTTTTAATTCATATGATAAAGGAACAAACAATTATAAAGCAGGAACTAATATACTGGGATATTTAAAACTCATTGTTTTAAATTTATATAGAGATAGAAAAAGAAAAGAAAAAATATCCCCAAATATTATACCTCTTCATAGAGAAATAGATGGCGAAGAGGTTAAAAATTTTAATGAATATGAATCACAAAAAATGGAAAAAGATGAAGAAAGTTTAAAAGATCCATATGCTTTACATGTAGATTTTAAAAAAACTAAAAAATTAATGGATGAAAAATTATCTGAAGTAGATAGTGAAATATTTTATCTAAGATATGAAGAAAAATATAAATATAGTGAAATAGCAAAAAAACTCAAAATTAAACAAGGAACAATAGGAAGCAGGATAAATAGGGGCAAAAAAAGAATTAAGCAAGAATTAAAGAAAATTAACGTTATTAAAACTAAGGAAAATAAGAATGAAGATTAATGATATTATACTAGACAGGTTTCTTAATAATGATCTTTCCAGATCAAAAATAAATAAGATTAAATTATTAATAAAAAAAGATCCGAAATTAAGATCTAGGGTTCAAGAACTTAAAAATTTTGAGTCTGCTTATGAAAAAGAATATAAAATTGCTAAGAAAACAAAAATGCCTAAAAGTTTATACGAAAAAATTTCTGTTGAACAAAATAGTAAGGAAAACTATTTTTCAAAAAAATTTAATAATTTTTATAAAATAGCTGCTAGTATTCTTATTATTTTTTCAATAGGATGGGTAATTACTTTACCAAATAAATCTTATTTATCACAAAATCCTCTATCAAAAATAAATAAAAGTAATCGCATACATATTTTTTATGATCAAAAAACTTTAGATGAATTTCTTTCCAAAAATGATAATTGCTCTGACCCTGAAGAAATTATTGATGAAAGATTTTCTATATCCCCTGATGAAGGGGCTGCACATCTTTTTGCTGGAGATGTAACTCTAAATCATATTGGCGGTGGATTTCTTTACACTAATCGTGATACACTTTCAGTAGGAGCTGTCTATCACCTTGATTCACTAATAAGAAATCCAACAGAACCATACACACTGATTGATACTTTACTGAAAAATCCAATGGTTAGTGAATTTATCAAAGATAAAGGTCTAACTGATAAAGTTTTTATTGGTGGTTCGCTACTTTTACCTTACTTTAGTTTTCCAAAGCCTGATGATTCACAATATATAGAAGAAGCTGCTTCTGCTGATAGTTTTTTACAACAAGCAAGAGGTGCACTTGATTATTATCACAGGGA
>ENA-ORDG01000776-ORDG01000776.1-marine-metagenome-genome-assembly--contig:-NODE-776-length-13892-cov-3.789866_pt1 | contig 13892 bp, 8 predicted proteins | sample MGYA00248629_ERZ508524 | MGnify/ENA primary metagenome ERZ508524 (study PRJEB26194, sample SAMN05421901) | marine metagenome | isolation source: East of Rio de Janeiro, Brazil, South Atlantic Ocean...
GCAGGGACTTCATTAAAAAATGATTCAAAATCACTGATCCACCAGTCTTCTACAGCAAACTGTAAAATGTGCTTGTTCCCTAATTCGTCTAAATAATAGGCAACCAAACAGCCTTTTACGACAAAGTATTCTTCGGTAACGACATCACCGGGACGAATAAGAAAAGACTTTTTAGCAATTTTTATTTCTTTTAAAATACTTAAAAATTCGTCTTGCTCTTTTTCAGATAAATCAATGATCGCTAAAACGTGTTCCAATATTTTATTACGCATTAGTCAATTTTTAATAGGTAAGCATTTGTAGTTAACCAATTTACTAAGGCTTCCGGCCATTGGGTGTGTGAACCTTCTCGACCCAAACCAAAACCGTGACCTCCATCTTGATAAAGATGCATTTCTGAAGGTACGTCAAATTCTTTCAGTTGTAAGTAATATTCGATGCTATTTTCAACAGGAACAGCAGTATCATTCGTAGCGTGTACTAAAAAGCTAGGCGGAGTTTGTGCATCGATCTGTGTAGCGTTTGAATATTGCTGAATGAGTTCTTCGGAAGCATCTTTTCCTAATAAAGCATTTTTAGAACCTTGGTGAGTTACGCCTGCTTGCATAGAAACTACCGGATAAATCAATATTGAAAAATCGGGTCTTGCAGAATACTTGCTTTCAACTTGGTAAACTTCCCGATCGTAATGCGTCGATAAGGTAGAAGCTAAATGTCCGCCGGCAGAAAAACCTAAGACTCCTACTCGATCGAGCTTGATGTTGAGTTCACTTGCTTTTGCTCGTACCAAACGCATTGCTTTTTGTGCATCTTGTAAGGGGCCAATCGCTGTTTGTTGCATCGTTTCCGGGCTCGGCATCCTGTATTTCAATACAAACGCGTGAATGCCTAAGGTATTCAGCCACTCTGCTACTTTATAACCTTCTTTTTCCAAGGCTAAATGGGTGTAACCACCACCGGGGCAAATAACAATTGCAGTGTTCGATATGTTTTCGGTCGCTAAAAATGCGGCAAGAGTTGGTTGAGAGACATGACTTACACTGCGCATTCTTCCGTTTTCTATTTCGGCTTTTTCTTTATAATTGATCGCTTTTTTTGAATTGGGAATTTCCCCTTCCCAAACCTTAAATGTTACATCTTGAGCGAATAAAGTTATCGTGAAACATAAGCTGCATGCGCTTACCAATAGTTTTCGAATAATCATACTTCCAAATTTATAGCAAAATAACATTTCTTTTTGAAAGCATTGCCCGCCACAAGTTTTAAAATGAAATTAAAGTGGTGTTAAATGGCGTTAATTCGCTAGAACGCTTCATCTTTTCTCGTTAACTTGAAAATAAAAATATGAAAACGAAAGAAGATCAATACAACTCAGAGATTACCGAACAAGAGAAAGAAATGTTGAATCAAGAAAACCTTCATAACGATGGTGGCGATGATGAAAACTTAGTAGAGCGCGAAAGGGATATCGATTTTACGGGAAATGACCTTGATGTGCCCGGCAGTGATCAAGCAAAGAAAAATCAAGGCCCAAGCGGACTTAAAGACGAAGAAAACGATCTTTACAGCCAAGGCGGAAATAATAATGACTTAGAAGAAGATCATAGTGCAAAATAAATTTTTGTGAATTGTGTGTGTAAAAAAGTGTTGCTGCTGCAGCACTTTTTTTGTTTAGAAAAAACAAGTACACAGATAATTATATTCAATTTTGTATTTTCGGCATTTCATTAGTTAATCCCCAATGGCTAAAATTAAAGTAATGCTCATTACCGAAGGTACTTACCCCTACAATGGCGGTGGAGTTTCTACGTGGGCACATATTTTATGCGATCGGGTGAATAACGTCGATTTTACGCTATATTCCATCAATGCTTTTTTTGAAGAAAAACCAAAGTATGAACTTAGCGAAAACGTAGAAAAAGTAATTCAGGTACCACTATGGACGCCAGATGAGCCTTACGACTATGTAAGTTATGGCGAAGAATATTATAAAACGGTAGGTAAAAAAGAATGGACGACCGACGAATGTGTAAAAGAGAAATTTTTACCCTTATTTGAACGTTTACTTACTTTTGTCTATGAGGAAGATCAAGATATGAAACTCTTAGATCTTCTTTTTCGGGAACTTTGGCTTTATTTTGAAGATTACGATTATAAAGAAACCATGCGTAATCAGCACGTTTGGAAAACTTATGTCGATATCGTAGCAAGTCATATTGTGAAAAAAAATAATCCATCGGCGGCGTTGATGGATATTACGGTAGGAATGCGCTGGATCTATCGGTTTTTAATTCCGCTGGCCATTGTCGATCTTCCCAAAGTAGATATTTCACATTTAACCTTAAGCGGTTTTCCATTAATCCCGGCACTTATCGCCAATTACAAATACGGTACGCCTATTATGCTTACCGAACACGGTGTTTTTATTAGAGAACGTTTATTAGCGATTAATAATTCTGAATATCCTTTCTTTCTAAAAAATATGCTGATCAAGTTTTCTGAAACGATCGCTCGCTTGGTCTATTACAAATCGGAAGCGATCATCTCTGTAAATATATTCAACAAAAAATGGGAAGTGCTTTACGGCGCTAATCCCGATAAAATTAAGGTGATCTATAATGGGATCGATCATACCTTATTTAAACCTCGAGAAAAACCCGCGCCTTTAAAAGACGTTCCTACGGTTGTGGCCGCGGCAAGAATTTTTGAACTGAAAGATGTGTTAACCATGATCAGAGCTTGTGGTGTGGTTGCAAAAGAAATACCGCAAGTTCAATTTTTGGTCTATGGTGACGATCAGGCTGTACCCGACTACACCAAAGAGTGTACCGATTTAATTGAAGATTTAAAACTGAAAAATAACTTTCAGTTAATGGGACCAAAAAGTGATCCTCATCTTATTTTTCCGGAAGGAGACCTTTCTATTTTAACCTCTATTTCTGAAGGTTTTCCATATACCGTCATAGAATCGATGAGTTGTGGGATTCCTGTCGTGGCTACCGATGTAGGTGGTGTGAAGGAAGCTTTAGATGAAGGTTCAGGTTTTGTTTGTAAACCTAAAAATCACGAAGAAATTGGACAGCGAGTTATTCAGCTTTTACAGAATGAAGAATTACGATTTCAAATGGGAGAACACGCCAGAAAACGCGTGGTAGAAAATTTCACCTTAAAGAATTTTATAGAACAATACGAAGAAGTATATCAACAAGTAAACGCCCCCAAAACCGGCAATAGGTAATCGATGAGTACAAAAAAAGAATTACTTCAACAGCTCATCTCTTCAATTAAAGAGCGAAACGGTAAACCGGTTAATCCGCGAGTGGTTTCAGCAACGATCGAGTCTCTAGGTATTCGAGACATAGATGTTGTTGACGATTATGGTTTTGAGTCGATCCCTCACTTGGCAATTTATATTTACGAACAACTTACCCAAGAATCCGAATTAAAAAATAAATATCAAAAAGCGGCAGAAGCAAAAAACCTCAAAAAAATATCACTTAATGCCTATACTTCTGTTCGCCGAAAAATGTTGATCAAAGAATATAGTACGGGTATTTTTCATCTCTTTCCGGTGTTTTTGCAAGTCATTTCGATCATTATTTTTGGAATTTCCCTATGGACGTATGTGGGTTTTAACAATTTGCAATCGACCGCGGTGGTTTTGGGAGTGATCATTGGCTTGGTAACGACCGGCGGTTTTGTACAAGTAATTGGTAAGCAAGTTTCTTTTTATTGGTACAACGAAGATTATTTAATGACCAAAAGAACGACGCAAAAAATATTGTGGACGGGCGTAAAAACCCTGATCATTACGTTTTTAATTATCTCGGGACTTAACTTTTTTATACACCTTTACCCCTATCAATTTGTATTGATTGTTTTTATTTATTCGTTACTCATTGGGGTGTTATTATTGGTCTTATCGCCGCTTTACACCGTAAAGCAACGTTGGGTGATTTCGGTATCGATCGTAGCAGGAACCGGAACGACATTAGCACTATACTTTTTTAGTAGAATCTCTATCTATTTCGTGCATTGGATCGGGATTTTGGTAGCCATAGGTATTGCTGTGTTCTACTTAAATTACTTTTTTAAACGAACGGTAAAAGTTAAAAAAGGACTCTACCATGCGAGGCCAAAAATGATGCTTTCGGTGTATCGTAGTTTCAACTATTTTTTCTACGGAATATTAATTTACACCTTCATTTTTACCGATAGAATTTTAGCCTGGTCTTCTACGCTCAATCGAAACTTACCCTATGTGGTCTATTATGAAAAAGATTATGAAATCGGGATGGATTTAGCGATTCTTGTTTTTTTCTTACTTGCCGGCGTTTTAGAATATAGCATTACTTCTTTTAGTAGAAATATGGATTACTGGCAACGAAAATTAAAGTATAACAAAATTGAAGTTTTTAATAGCAATATGAAAAAACTCTACTTTAAACACCTTCGTATTTTTGCGATTAGTGCCGTGATCATTGCTCTATTTTTATACGGAATAATTACCAAACCTTGGGGTTACGAAGCAGGTTTTGACGAAACGCTTTCACCCCTAAGCATCAAAGTATGTTTAATTGGTAGTTTTGGGTATTTATTTTTAACCTTAGGCATGTTAAATGTACTTTATTTGTACACTCTTAATCAACATAAAAAGCCTTTAAAAGCAATTTTAATTGCATTCTTATTAAATTTAGCCTTCGGAATTAGTTTAAGTCGAATGGTCGCCTACGAAGATAGCGTGATTGGTATGCTAATTGGTTCATTGTTTTTTATGGGCTACACCACCGTAGCTACTTTAAAATTTTTAAAAAACTTAGATTATTATTTTTATGCAGCGTATTAACCTTATGATGATGGTACTTAGCTTATTGTGCGGCTTCGGAGTGAAAGCTCAGGATCAAAAAAATGATGTGCTTTTTTGTTATGGTGATTTTTACCCGGAACAAATTAAGGGTTATTCGATCGTCGTTTTAGAAGGCATTCATTTTTCGAAAAAAGATATTGAAGTTTTAAAACAGCAAAATAAAACTGTTTTGGGCTATATTAGCTTAGGTGAAGTAAACAAAGACGCTGCCTATTACGATAGTTTAAAAGATTTTACCCTGGGAAAAAATGAAATTTGGGATAGTTACATTCTGGATTTGGAAAATGAACCCACTTACGATCAACTTCTCGATTTATTTGAGGAAGCTATGATTACCAAAGGTTTAGACGGACTTTTTCTTGATAATGTTGACAATTACGGTCCCTACGGTCCTACTCCAGAAAAGAAACCTGCACTTCTTAAATTTTTAGCTGAAGTAAACACCACTTATCCTGAAATGTTTTTACTGCAAAATGCCGGTGTTTTTATTGCAGAAGACACTCATCAATATGTCGATGCGGTAGCGATAGAATCGGTAGCCACCAATTATAATTTTAATACCAACAACTATAGACTTCGAAATAAAAAAGAGTTTGAAGAGCAAGTCAATCATTTAAAAGAGATTGAGAAAAATTATAATTTACCCATTATTTTAATTGAATATGCCGATACGCAACGCCTTCGAAATAAAGTCTTAGACCGTATCAAACCCTTTTCTTGGCCTTATTTTATAGGACAAATAGAATTACAAAAAATTCCGAAATTTAAATAGAAAAAAGCCTTACCCCACTACTCATGTTCGCTAATCTAGATCTTTTTTTAGGACCTTTACGTTTTGCCATCTTTTTGGTATTCGTTTACCTATTAAACAGATTGGTGACCTTAAAGCTTTCTAATCAGGTAGGCTTAGATTATTTTATTCCGCGCTACACGATGCTTATCAGCGTATTGGTGATTGCAAGTTTCTTTTTAACTCAGATCAACGCATACGATTTAATGACCATTTTGGTCTTATTGGTATTTTTCATTGTTCTTTCATTTATCAACTTAAAACGAGATAAATCGTTTCGACTTCAGTTTAAAAAAATTAGAAGCCGACTTATCATCTATACGATTAGAAATTTTGAGAATCGTAAGAAGATTATTAATAAAGAAAACTTCCGAAAAAATAAAGATCGGCAAAAAACCGACCAAGAGTTTATTTCTAGAAAAGAAAGACGTTGGCAAATTGGTATAGGTTTAGGGTTAGCAATGGTAGCTTTCGCATCACGCTATTTCTTTTTTGAATACGACACCTTCTCCTTATCTGATCCTTGGTACAACAGCTTAGAGAATATTAAAGACATTAGCAGCCAAAACTGGTTTTTTCATAAAGGAACAATGATGGGCGATTATGCGATTATGAACTTTTATGGCGCGCTCACCGATATTAGTGATCTTATTATTATTGAATCATTTGGACTCTTAGAAAGTTCGCTATTAACCGTAGTGATCTTTTGGGTGCTTTTTAAAATTACTCATACCAAATTTATCCCGGGCTTAATTGCAGCCTTGTCTTTTTTATTTTTATATGCCTTTTTACCGCTTAATTTAAATTTATTAGTTCAGCATAAGCCTAGCTTTTTAGCGCTAACTATGGTGTTGCCTACGGTAATTTTTATTTTGAATCCTACATTTTTACGAAAGAAAAAAAGCAGTTATTTTATTTGGATCAGCATAATTTTTACGGCTTGCTTTTTTATTGATTTGTTTGTTACCATCATCGTTTTATTACCGTTACTGTTTCTTTCGGTTGTATTTTCATTTAAATGCAACAAACATTACCTGTTAAGAACCTTTGCTGCCTTCGACCTTTCGTTGCTGTTTATTTTAGTAACACATTACCTAGCCAGTTTGGTGAAAGAAGTAAGTTTATTCGATTTTTATGCCTCTAACTTATTTTCATTAAATATCTATTCTTACAGTCCGCAGCTAATAACTTCGCTTGATCAACTTATTTTTTATTATCAAATCTTAGCCGGAATTACCTTACTATTTGCTTTGATATTATTTATAAAAGACCGAAAAAAATGGCTGCAAATTATGGTGTTTTTAATCTATATCAATATGCTGTTGGTATTGAATAGTTTTGAAGATTCGTTTTTAGATGTCGATTTACTCAACCAATTGTATGCGGTTTTTATTCCGATTTTGTTCGGGATCAGTTTTTTTGTCTTGTTTAGGTTTATTTCGTTGGTGATCCCAAATTTTAAAATGAAGTTACCTTATAAAATAACAATTACCGTGAGTGTGGTGATCGTCATTATTTTCTATTTAAGTAAAAATCCGCTTTCAAAAGTACCTTTTCATCAAGATAAAATTAAAGAGCAGATTATACAGGCTTACGATCAATTAGACAGCAACTTATTACCTTATTCGTATGCGGTAAGCAATACTTATCAAAACGTGGCGATTAGTAGAAATAGTCATTATTTTATCGATTACAGCTATTTTAATTCAGACTATTTGGTGCAAGATTCGTTATACCATGATCATCGCTCAAACACCTTATTCTTACAAGAACATCCTGAACTTATTTTACCTAAAAGCACTTTTGTGTTTGTGTATGAAGAGAGTTCGAATTCAAAATATTTTACAGAACCTCAGGTACAACAGCAAACCTTACATACCATTGAAGTATTAAAACAACGTGGAAGAAAAATTTCACTCTTCTTTAACCAACCGGAAGTAAAAGTTTACGAGATTGAAAATGAACCTCACGCTAGTAAAATTAACGATCTTATTTTTTAAATGAAGCAACATTACTCGAACATCCTTATTCTTTTAAGCGTTTTGCTTTGCCTGATGAGCTGGTCTTGCCGAGAAGAAGATCAACAATCGGTTTTCAAAGCTAGTGATCCTACCGCGCGTGTTCAATTTGATGCATTAAGTGATCAACCCTTGGTAGAATATATTTTAAATCCTAAAAATGAAGAAAGTGAAAACTGTCATCTTCATATTCGAAAGACGCTCGATTATGCTAAAATACCTTTCGGAGTTATTTCATTGAAGGGTTTTAACGGAAAAGCTACACTATCCAAAACCACAAAAGTAGTAGTGATTTATGATGTTGGGGTGCTTAACGATACGGCTTACCAAAAAATCTTAAAATTTGTTTCAGCGGGAGGTACCATTTTTTTACCGGGTTATGCCAATGATAAAAAATTTGGCTTTTTAGCCGGTGTAAAGTCCGATGCGCCTTATAGTGTCGATCAAACTGCTACCGGTTATCGTTTTCAAATAAATATGTTACCGGGAGTAAAAGATAAGACCTTTCAGAATAAAATTCCGCATTACGGACTCAAACGTGAAAACTTCAATGAAGATGTTGAAGTTTGGGCAACCGCTTACAACCAACCGGATTATCCTACAATTATTCATCATCGATTAGGCGAAGGTCAGATCATTGCTTTTAATTCATCTCAATTTGCAGAAAAACAAGATCGTGGTTTATTTTTCGCAGCTATTTTAAAAGGCTTACCCAATATTCCCTATTCGATCGCGAATGTTTCCAGTATATTTTTAGACGATTTTCCGGCGCCACTCTACGATGTATATGCCGAAACGGTAAAAACAGAAATGAATTTATCGCAAGCCCAATTTTATAAGAATGTGTGGTGGCCAGATATGATTCAACTTGCTAAAGAAGAGAATGTTGTTTACTCTACCTATCCTTGTTTTGATTACCGTAACATTACACAACCCCCTTTTTTATATAAAGAATGGGAACATCGATCTTCAACCTTAAAAGAACATGCCGGCGACGCTCCCGATCATTTGATGAGCTTGGCTTTAGCTGAAAATCAAGAGATTGGATTACATGGTTACAACCACGTTTCGCTAGTAGCTTCAGATTGGCCCAACGAAGATTTTATGATCTTATCGCTCAATTCTGCTGAAAAAAAGTGGATTTCTTCCGGCTACGGAAAACTACCAAGAACTTACGTACCTCCATCAAATAACATTGATAGTCTCGGTTTTTCGGCATTACAAAAAGCGCTTCCCAGCATTCGTTACAACTGTAGTTTATACATTGGCGATTTTGAAGATGGTGGCGGCCGAGAGTTTGACCCGGAACCTTACAACAATCATTTTTTTAATTTTCCTCGCATAAGTTCTGGTTACGATATCGAACCCGAAGAAGAATTTCATCAGCATTCCCTTTATTTATACACCGGTATCTGGTCGCATTTTATTCATCCCGACGATGTTTACCAAGTGCCCAGCGATAAAAATACCAGTCACGGGAGTTACGCTTATCGCAATGCTAAACGTTTGGGTTGGCGAACTTCGCAAAATAGCGAGTTAGGTTTTCTCCCTTTATTTAAAAAGCACCTTCAGAAAACAAAAAAACTCTATCCGTTTGTACGTTACCAAAAGGTAGTTGATGCCGGGAAGCATACCGAAAAATGGAGAAAAAGTAAGGTGAATTATATACTGACTGCCGATAGTATTCAACTCAAAACCACTTTTGAAGTAAATAAAAATTATTGGTTTGTTTACCTGCCACAAGCTCAAGTAAAACCTATAGAAACTTACCTAAAAGAGAAAAAGATACCTTACTCTAAACGGGGCTTTTTAAAAGGAAGTTTACTAAATATCAAAACCAAATCAAAGCAAGTACAACTCCCCTATCTCATAGAACCTGCCAAAGAAATTGTATTTGCTGAAATTTTAGCTTCTTACGAAGATTACCTCGATAATTACGAAGAATTGAGTGAGGAACGTTCAGACCTTCCGGTAGCGCTTCGAATAGAGACGTTTCGTTTACAACATCAAATCTCAGGTTTAAGTCAGAACGACTGGTTAACGCTTTACAAATATTTAGGTTGGGAAAATCGAGCTTTAGAAATTTGGCCCATGTTAGAAAGTTCATTTCAGCAACAAGCTTCTCGCCTTTTAGTAAATTTATCGCTTCAATTTATTAAAGACAGTGATTATCCCGATGATGAAACCCGCCAGCGTTGGATGCTTCGCCAAGCGAAATATGTGGAAGAACAACCCGATTTAAAGCTCAAATATTTACTTCAATTTAATACTGAAAAAAATCTAGATGAATTAGGTATTTCTAAGGAAGAAATTGCCACGATTATCCAGGCTGAAGAAAATGCACAAACACAAGAAGAATATATGTATGGGTTAATTGAAAAAGATCCTGAATTAGCCCTCGAAGTCTTAACTAAAATTGATGCTTGTGCTAATTTTAGCGATGCTTTAAGCGAATCGGTGGCTTGGTTTTATAAAACCCATAAGCATTTAGAAGAAGCAATTTCGTGGAGCCGATGCACCACAAAAATTAATCAAGAAGAAGTGACTGAATGGCGTTTAGAAAATGGAGAATATTTGTTTTTAAAGCAACAAAACTTCTCACGCTACATCGAGTATTTACTTCAAAAAAATGCAAAATACGCTTTAAAACAAGTCATTAATTTAACGCCTTGTGAAGATAAAAAATTACAAAGCCAAGCAACAGATTTAGCCTATGCGTTCGGCGATCAAGGGAGTTTTAGAAAAGCCTTGCAATGGTCTGCTTGTGTGCAAGATTTTCCGGAAAAAGATCGTTTGCAGTGGTTGTACGAGCTAGGAGATCTTCAAAAATTAGAGGCTGAATATTTCAGTTATATCAAAACGCATCCTGAAGATGAAGCCATAAAAGCTACGATGGCGCAATTGTATCTGTATGCTAATCAATTTGATAAAGGCTGGAAGTTAGCTTCCACTTTAAAAGATTCACCTGAAAAAGATCAACTACAAACTGAATTCAATAAAGAAGTTCTTAATATTCCAGAGAAAGATCAGTTTGCTTTGCTTGACGTAGAACCCGATTTCTTCCTGCCGGAAGTTCGTAAAAAGATCGAAAAGAAAAAGCGAATTCAGCAAAACGATTTTATCGAAACTAATTCAGAATTAATTAGCGATCTTTTAATGCCAACATCGCTCACCAATATCGTGGCTTATGGCGTAAGAGACAAAAAACAAAATACGCATACGTTCGGACTTACACAATACAATGCTTATGCATTAGATGTCGACACTTCGGCTGTAAATAAAGATCATTATTTATACGGAATTCGATATGCGTTTAAAACCAAAGAACGCTATGAAAAACTAAATTACGGAGCCAAAGCTCGAGTAGAATTTGACCAAGATCAAAAACTTTTCTATCACTTAAGCGCAGAAGCTTCAATTTCTAAAGACAGTTTATTTAGTTCTTTACAACTATTTTATCGTCCTGCGATCACAGGACCGGCGTACAGTTTAGGGATTTACCAAACCCAGTTAAATGTTTACGAAGAGTGGAAAATTAATGAACATTGGAATGCCATTGGTAACCTAGAAGCCAATCATTACGACGATAAAAATGTGATCGATGCGATGATTTTGGCGAACCTTTCTTACAACATTCCGGTCACTAAATTTAGCAGTTTTAATCCTTACGCAGAAGGTTCCGGTTTGGTAGGAAATACAGATCTGGAGCAAGGTTATCCTTACTGGTCGGCCAAAGAACGTTTGTATGGTGGTTTGGGAGTTTCATATAATATTAAAAATGAAACTAAGCAGATTGACATTGGGATTGGCGCAGCGATGTTTTTAGATACTTTTTCTGATAATTTTCAGCGTTATCGAGGGACTTTAAGTATGCCGGTTTTTGACTATCTATTTGTCAATGCCAATGCTGAATTTTTCACGATTGAAAATTTCTATTCCAACAGTTTTCAACTCGGTTTAAAATATTACTTAAACTACGATTAAGTTTTCGTGCTCCTTTCATTTTAGCTACTTTTGTAAGTCCTAAATTTTTCTTGACGATGGCTGAAGCAATTTTACACGAACACCTCTATCCTACTTTAAAAAAATATTTTGGTTACGATCAATTTAGACCGCAGCAAAAAGAGATCATCACCAATGTACTCGAGGGCAACGACACCTTAGTGATTATGCCCACCGGTGGCGGAAAATCGATTTGTTACCAACTTCCGGCTTTATTGTTTGAAGGGGTTACGCTGGTCATTTCACCATTAATCGCTTTAATGAAAGATCAGGTAGATGGTTTAAACGCCAACGGAATTGAAGCAGAATACTTCAACAGCAGTCAAGACAGCCTCAAACAACAAGAAATTTTAGATCAGGTTGCGCAAAAGAAACTCAAATTATTATATGTAGCTCCAGAAAGTCTTTCAGCATTAAACGATATTTTAAAAGAAAGCTATATTAGTTGTATTGCGATCGATGAAGCCCATTGTATTTCTTCTTGGGGGCACGATTTTAGACCCAGCTACCAACAATTGGGTTTTCTAAAACGCTCTTTACCGCAAACGCCGATCATCGCTTTAACGGCTACGGCAGATAAAGCCACGCGCCAAGATATTTTGGAGCAGTTAAATATCCCCAATGCACAACAATTTTTAAGTTCTTTTGACCGTAAGAATATTAAACTTGAAGTACGTCCTGCAGAAAATCGAGTGAAGCAAATCTTAGATTTTGTTGAAAAAAGACGTGAAGAATCGGGTATTATTTATTGTTTAAGTAGAAAAGGAACTGAAAAACTTGCCGAAAAACTTCAGCATAAAGGAATCAAAGCAACTGCTTACCACGCCGGCTTAAGTTTTGAAGACCGCTCTAAAGTACAGGAAGATTTTATTTTTGATAAAACAAAAGTAGTTTGCGCCACGGTAGCTTTTGGGATGGGGATCGATAAATCGAATGTTCGCTTCGTGATCCATTACAATATGCCTAAAAATATTGAAGGTTATTACCAAGAAATTGGACGTGCCGGTCGTGATGGTTTAGCTTCTAATGCTTTGCTTTTTCATACGTATGCCGATGTGATTCAACTAAGAAGGTTTACCGCAGGAGCTTCTAATGAAGATTTACAAAATGCCAAACTCGATCGGATGAAAGAGTTTGCAGAAGCGACCGATTGCCGAAGAAAAATTTTATTGGGTTATTTTGGCGAATATCTAGAAGAAAATTGTGGGAATTGCGACGTTTGTGAAAATCCGCCTCGTTTTTTTGACGGAACCATTTATGCTCAAAAATTATTATCCTGTGTGGCGAGACTTCAAAATAGTGAACCCGCAGGTATGGTGATCGATGTGCTGCGCGGTGCTCAAAATGCAGGTGTTCTAGCCAAAAATTACCAACACATCAAAACCTATGGTGTTGGTAAAGATACGGCCTGGCGTGATTGGCAGCATTACCTTACCCAACTGATCAATCAAGGTTTTTGCGAAATTGCTTTTCACCGTCAAAACGCTTTGCAATTAACCGAAGTGGCTAAAAAAGTTTTATTTGAAAAAGAAAAAGTCTGGCTAACCAAACCTAAAGATCTTAAAGAGCAAGCTAAAAAATCTAACGCTCCAACTGCTAAAGAGAAAAAAGTTAAAAAAGAAAGTCTTTTTGAAAAATTGCGTCAGCTTCGGTATCAAATCGCGCAAGAAGAAGACATCCCGGCCTACTTGATTTTTAACGATGCTACGCTTAAAGAGATTGAACGTGAACGCCCGTTAAGTGAAGATGATTTCTTAAAAATTAGCGGAGTTGGTGAGCGTAAATTAGAAGTTTACGGAGATTTATTTATGGCTGAAATTAAAAAATTCAACCAGCAGAAAAAGAAAAAAGCCAATACGCATAAAGTGACTTTAGACCTTTACCAACAAGGTTTAAGTGTCGAAGAAATTGCTGAAAAAAGAAACTTGGCAGCAACTACGATTTATTCTCACGTCGCAAAATTATATACTGAAAATAAAGGCATAAATATTTTAGATTTTGTTGAGCAAGCAACCATCGATCAGATCAAGAAAGCAAAAGCTGCCTTAGATTCACCTGATGGACTAAAACCCTATTTTGAATACTTCAAAGAAGAAATACCATATTATAAAATTAGGTTAGCCTTGAGCGCGATCGAAAAAGAAACCACCCTATAAAAAAACAAGCTTCAAAATTAATATTTTGAAGCTTGTTCGCTAAGTTGATCGATTAGTAA
>ENA-ORDG01000780-ORDG01000780.1-marine-metagenome-genome-assembly--contig:-NODE-780-length-13843-cov-4.110199_pt1 | contig 13843 bp, 7 predicted proteins | sample MGYA00248629_ERZ508524 | MGnify/ENA primary metagenome ERZ508524 (study PRJEB26194, sample SAMN05421901) | marine metagenome | isolation source: East of Rio de Janeiro, Brazil, South Atlantic Ocean...
TTAGGATCAATTTCAATAGCATTTTTATAATATTTAATTGCTTTTTCTGGGGCATCCATCTGCATGGCTGTAACTCCTAAATTATAATATAATGAAGCATTGTTAGGATCTTTTTCTAAAACCTTTTCAACAATTTCAGAATACTTTTTCTTATCACCAGATTGGTAAAAAATATCAGCTTGCGCTAACATCAATGAGGTATCGTCTGGATTTTCCTGCATTGCTTCATCTATAGCTTGTAAACCTTTTTCTGTTTCTCCTTGTTGAATATAGATGAGAGCAATATTTTTAGTGATTTCTGCTCTTTTAGAAGGAACTTTCTCTTCTGTAGGATTGCTATAATCTCCAGATTTCATATATAACTCTCGTTGCTTCTTATCGGTAAAGCTTTCTTTCTCACCTGTTTTTTTATTAAGAGCAAAATATTGAATTCCAGCACCTGAATAATTCATATCTGCTAATTGCTTATAGTACTTGATAGCTTTATCGTATTGCTTAGCATTTGTCGCACTCGAGGCTGCATAGTATAAATGAATCGTATCTTTCTTATTTAATTCGTAAGAAGTATATAATTTATCTGCAGCTGCATCGAATTTTTGAGAATTTTGATCGGTAATAGCTGAATTTACTAAAGCATTTCTTAATTTTCCTAAAGACTCTTTAGCCTCAGAATTACCCAATTCAATAGCCATATTAAAAGCTTCTCCGGCAATTTTTAAGTCAGCTACAGATTGCTTTTGGGGTTGTTTCCCCATATAAGCATTTCCTTTAGCCATATAGTAATCTTCTTTGACCTTATCTTTTTCACCAGCTACTTGGCTTTCAACAGAAGTTAAAATGCTTTTTGCTTCGCTATAGTTTTCTTTATCGATAGCTTTTTCAGCATTTTTAATTTCTTTTTTTTGTGCAAAAACTGCAGTTCCCGCTAATAATAAGCCCACTGCTAAAATTTTTGTTTTCATTTTTTTATTGTTTTGGTTTAAGATTATTTATTCTTCTTCTCCACTTGTATCAACAGCTGTGCCATCTTCATTTACATCAGAAATTTCATCGTCTTCATCATCTTCATTCATCACCTTAGCAACTGCTGCAATAGAATCGTTACCTTTTAAATTGATCAATCGAACTCCTTGTGTTGCTCTACCCATTACGCGTAAATCTTCTACAGCGATACGTATAGCAATACCCGATTTGTTAATGATCATTAAATCATCATTATCGGTAACAGATTTAATGGTCACTAACTCACCCGTTTTATCGGTTACCGAAATAGTTTTTACTCCTTTACCACCACGGTTGGTAATTCTGTAAATCTCATCTCCGGTTTCTGGATCGTTAATGTACGTACGCTTACCATAACCATTTTCAGAAACAACTAATACGGTTTCTTCGTCTGGATTTTCAACAGCGATCATTCCTACCACTTCATCTTTATCGTGTGCTAAGGTAATTCCTCGAACACCACTGGCATTTCTTCCCATTGGTCTAGTTTTCGCTTCTTCAAATCGAATCGCTTTACCAGATTTAAGCGCTAACATAACTTGGCTTTCACCTGTAGTTAATTTCGCAGAAAGAAGCTCATCACCTTCTTTGATGGTAATCGCATTAATACCATTGGTACGCGGACGTGAGTACTGTTCTAAAGAAGTCTTTTTCACTTGACCTTTTTTAGTCGCCATAATCACATAATGACTGTTGATGTATTCTTCATCTTTCAGATCTTGCGTACAAATAAAGGCTTTTACTTTATCTTGTGGTTCAATATTGATCAAGTTTTGAATAGCTCTTCCTTTTGAAGTTTTACTTCCTTCAGGAATTTCGTAAACGCGCATCCAGAAACATTTTCCTTCTTGAGTGAAGAAAATCATGTATTGGTGATTAGTCCCAACAAATAAATATTCTAAGAAATCTTCATTTCTCGTTGTTGAAGCTTTAGAGCCAACGCCTCCTCTATTCTGTTTTTTGTATTCTGAAAGCGGCGTACGTTTAATATAACCGGCGTGAGAAATAGAGATCACTACTTGCTCATCTGGGATCATATCTTCAATACTTAGATCTCCACCGGCAAAATTGATGGTCGATCTACGCTCGTCACCATATTTTTCTTTTACTTCTAGCAATTCATCTTTAATGATTTGCATACGACGTTCTTTACTTGCAAGAATTTCTTTTAAATCTTTGATGGTTTCCATCAATTCATCATATTCTGCTCGTAATTTATCTTGCTCAAGACCGGTAAGTTGTCTTAAACGCATTTCTACAATCGCTTTGGCTTGAACTTCTGTTAATTCAAAACGATCGATTAATTTTTGTCTTGCTTCTTCGGCATTGTTAGAAGATCTGATTAATGCAATTACTTCGTCTATATTATCAGAAGCAATAATTAATCCTTCTAAGATATGTGCACGATCTTCAGCTTTCTTTAATTCAAATTCGGTACGTCTTACTACTACTTCGTGACGGTGTTCTACAAAATATTGAATCATATCTTTTAGATTCAACATTTCCGGACGTCCTTTTACTAAGGCAATATTATTAACACTGAAAGAAGATTGTAATGCAGTATGCTTGTAAAGCGTATTTAAAACAATATTTGGGATGGCATCTCTCTTCAAGATGTAAACGATACGCATACCGTTTCTATCCGATTCATCACGAATTAGAGAAATCCCTTCAATTTTCTTATCGTTTACCAAGTCAGCAGTTTTCTTGATCATATCTGCTTTATTAACTTGGTAAGGAATTTCAGTAACTACGATACATTCTTTACCATTAACTTCTTCAACATTGGCTTTTGCGCGCATAACCACACGACCACGCCCTGTTTTAAAAGCTTCTCTTACACCATCGTAACCATAGATAATTCCACCGGTAGGAAAATCTGGAGCTTTTACGTGCTCTATAAGTTCATCTACCTCAATATCGTTATTGTCGATATAAGCAACAGTACCATCGACCACTTCAGATAAGTTATGTGGTGGCATATTAGTAGCCATACCTACCGCAATACCACTAGCTCCATTGACTAATAAGTTTGGAATTCTTGTAGGTAAAACTGAAGGTTCTTTTAAAGTATCATCAAAGTTTAAGGTATGATCAACCGTATCTTTATCGATATCGGCTAACATATCTTCACTAATCTTTCTCATTCTAGCCTCGGTATAACGCATTGCTGCGGGACTATCGCCATCTACCGAACCAAAGTTACCCTGACCGTCGACTAACATATAACGCAAGCTCCACTCTTGAGCCATACGTACCATCGTATCGTAAACAGAGGTATCACCGTGTGGGTGATATTTACCTAAAACTTCTCCAACAATTCTTGCTGATTTCTTATATGCTCGATTAGAAAGTACGCCTAATTCGTACATTCCAAATAATACTCTTCTATGAACTGGCTTTAAACCATCACGCACATCTGGCAGCGCACGTGACACAATGACCGACATCGAATAATCGATGTATGCCGATTTCATTTCATCTTCAATGTTGATAGGAATTAACTTCTCTCCTTCAGCCATAAAATTAATTTTGGTTAATTTATATTTCTAACGTGGCAATTTACGTAAAATATGAGTAATTTAAAGCCATACTTGGTAAGTTTACGTATATTTTATTAACAAAAATTTATTACAGCCCGGTTAATAAGAAAACTTGCAAAAGCTTTGATTTTAGCAGATATTTTTGTCTATTAGCTTGGTGCTTGTAAACAGGCATGGTTTTTGAAACCATTAAAATGTTTAATAATTAGAGGAGATTAGAGATGGATGATAATTTTTCACCTAGAGTAAAAGATGTAATCACATATAGTAAAGAAGAGGCTTTACGCTTAGGTCACGATTTTATTGGAACCGAGCATTTAGTACTTGGACTCTTACGTGATGGCAATGGTAAAGCCATAGATATATTAGATACCTTAAACATAGATTTAGATCACTTAAGGCGAAAGGTAGAGATTTTAAGTCCTGCTAATCCTGAAAGTGCAGTAGTTTCTAACGATAAGAAAAACTTGCATTTAACAAGACAAGCAGAACGTGCTTTAAAAACTACTTTCTTGGAGGCTAAATTATTTCAAAGCTCATCTATTAATACAGCACATTTACTTTTATGCATTCTTAGAAATGAGAATGACCCAACTACCAAACTTTTAAATAAGTTGAAAGTAGATTATGATAATGTGAAAGATGAATTTAAATCGATGATAACACAAGATAAAGATTATACAGAAGGACCGACTTCAGAATCATTTTCTGATGACGATACTGCTTCTGGCGATGCTACTCGAAACAATCCGTTTGGAGGTAGCGGCAATACAGGAAACACAAAAACCAATAAAAAATCTAAAACTCCGGTATTAGATAATTTTGGTAGAGACCTTACCGCAATGGCCGACGAAGGAAAACTAGATCCTGTAGTTGGTCGTGAAAAAGAAATTGAACGCGTTTCTCAAATTTTAAGTAGACGTAAGAAAAACAACCCATTACTTATTGGTGAACCTGGTGTTGGTAAAAGTGCTATTGCTGAAGGTTTAGCATTACGCATCGTAAAAAGAAAAGTAAGTAGAATTCTTTTCGACAAGCGTGTAGTAACCTTAGATCTAGCAAGTTTAGTTGCCGGAACTAAATACCGCGGACAGTTTGAAGAACGCATGAAAGCGGTAATGAATGAATTAGAGAAGAATGATAACATTATTCTTTTCATTGATGAAATTCACACTATCGTTGGAGCCGGTGGCGCTACCGGAAGTTTAGACGCCAGCAATATGTTTAAACCTGCTTTAGCTAGAGGTGAATTACAATGTATTGGTGCCACAACATTAGACGAATACAGACAGCATATTGAAAAAGATGGAGCTTTAGAACGAAGATTTCAAAAAGTGATTATTGAACCAACTTCGGTTGATGAAACCATTGAAATCTTAAACAATATCAAAGAAAAATACGAAAGTCATCATAACGTTAATTATACTCCGGAAGCAATCGAAGCTTGTGTAAAATTGACTAACCGTTATATGACCGATCGTTTTTTACCAGACAAAGCTATCGATGCTTTAGATGAAGCGGGATCTCGAGTACACATTACTAATATTGAAGTACCTAAACGTATTTTAGATTTAGAAAGAAAACTTGAAGAAGTTCGTGAAACAAAGAATTCTGTGGTTAAAAAACAGAAATATGAAGAAGCAGCGAAACTTCGTGACGATGAAAAAAATCTTGAAAAAGAATTAGAAATCGCTCAAGAACGTTGGGAAGAAGAGTCTAAACAACATAAAGAAACCGTTTCTGAAGATAGCGTTGCCGATGTAGTTTCCATGATGACAGGCATTCCTGTAAATAGAATTGCGCAAACAGAAAGCAACAAATTGGCGAAATTACCAGAACTTATCAAAGGTAAAGTAATTGGTCAAGACGAAGCGGTAAATAAAGTTGTAAAAGCAATACAACGTAACCGTGCAGGACTTAAAGACCCTAACAAACCAATTGGTTCGTTTATTTTCTTAGGTCAAACCGGTGTTGGTAAAACGCAATTAGCAAAAATTCTTGCTAGAGAATTATTTGATAATGAAGATACACTCATTAGAATCGATATGAGTGAATATATGGAGAAATTTGCCATCTCTAGATTAGTTGGAGCACCTCCGGGATATGTTGGTTACGAAGAAGGTGGTCAATTAACCGAGAAAGTTAGACGTAAGCCTTACGCTGTAGTTTTATTAGACGAGGTTGAAAAAGCTCACCCAGATGTCTTCAATATGCTTTTACAAGTCTTAGATGATGGATATTTAACCGATAGTTTAGGTCGCAAGATCGATTTTAGGAATACGATCATCATTATGACCTCAAATATCGGAGCCAGAAAACTAAAAGACTTTGGTCAAGGAGTTGGTTTTGGCACACAATCTCAGAAAAATCAGGCAGATGCTAATGCTCGAGGTGTAATTGAAAATGCGCTTAAAAAAGCATTTGCTCCAGAATTTTTAAATAGAATCGACGATGTTGTTATTTTCAACGCTTTAGAAAGAGAAGATATTCACAAGATCATCGATATCGAATTAGAAAAGCTATTTGTAAGAATTAAAGATCTTGGTTACGATTTAGAATTAACTAAAGAGGCGAAAGATTTTATTTCAGATAAAGGTTTCGATCAGCAATATGGAGCTCGACCATTAAAAAGAGCAATTCAAAAATATGTTGAAGATGCTTTAGCTGAAGAAATTATCACTTCTAAAATTGAAGAAGGCGATAAAGTTGTGATGGATTTAGATAAAGAAAAATCTGAATTAATTATTGATGTCAAAAAATCTGAAGCTAAAACCGAAGAATCTTAAATAATTTTATTAAATTTAAAGACAAACCCCATATTTTTCAAAAAGTATGGGGTTTAATTTTTTAATATATTAAGATGAAAGAAGTAATTCAGGATAGCTTTACGATGAAGTTATATGCTCATCATATCGAACTTTTCATCAAACCAGAAACACATTTAGAGAATAGTGTTTTCTTCCAAATATTACACGTAAAAATTTCTCATTACGATGATCCTGTAGGACTAATTGTGGTTCGTGAAGCTCAAAACCACTACTACTCTATCGATCCATTAATTTTTTTGAAATTTAAAACGCAGTTCGAAACCCATCTTAAATGGTACGCATTAGTATCTCCTAATAAATCCGGATTTCAAAATTTAGTCTACTTAAAGCAAATGACTAATTTAAAAGTCTATTCTTTCACAAATTACGAAGACGCACTAAGCTTGATTGAAGAATAATTCAGACTTAAATAATTTTTGAATAAATCTTCAATTAATCAATAACAAATATTATTTATCATTATATATTTTTACTCAAAAGAATTATCCTCAACAACAAAAAAATAAACTAATAATTTCAAAATTTACCTTGAAAACTTATCAACTAACTAATGCTAATTTAATTGTTCATCACGATCATTTAGAATTATAACTATTACACGAATGCCATTTTGATGCTGAATTACTTCAGCAATCATTTCAAATTAAAAAGAATCATTTCAACGATCATAAAGTTGGTGTCTTAATTATTAGGCAAAATCTTGATCATGCCTACTCTTTCGATCCTTCTATTCTTATTAATGAAAAAGAAAAATTAGAAAATCACGCTAAATGGGTAACGGTTATTTCTGAAAAAGGAAACGATTTTCAGAACCTAGAATTTGTAAAAATGCTTACCACCATACCTTGCTGTTCCTTTGAAAGCTACCAAGATTTTGAAAGTAGTCTTGTAGGCAAAGTGTTACAATTAAAAAACGGCAATTAAATCTAATTGCCGTTTTTTAATAATCTTTAATTTTCAAATAAGATTTCTTGATCGATACTAAACTGATTGATATAGAGTTTGGCCTTGGCAATTTCTTCTGCCATTACTTTATCTTGCTTCACTACAGGAACTTCTTCTCGAAAGCTGTTTACCAATTGCATAATAAAATTAGAAGATTGTAATGGCTCGCGATAATACAATGCTTGCGAAGCGTTAAACAATTCGATCGCTAAAACCGATTTTAAATTCTCTACGACTTTTATCAATTTCGTAGCAGCATTTGCGCCCATACTCACGTGATCTTCCTGTCCGTTTGAAGAAACAATCGAATCTACACTCGCCGGCGTACATAATTGTTTATTTTGGCTTACAATACTCGCCGCGGTATATTGCGGAATCATAAACCCGTTATTTAAACCGGGATCGTCTACCAAAAACATAGGTAAATCACGTAAACCGGAAACTAATTGATAAATTCTACGTTCAGAAATATTTGCCAATTCTGCTAAAGCGATTGCTAAATAATCCATCGCTAAGGCAAGCGGCTGACCGTGAAAATTTCCGCCGGAAATAATTTTATCTTCTTCAACAAAAATGTTCGGATTGTCGGTTACACTATTAATTTCTGTTTTTACCGTTTGATGTACAAACCGAATCGTATCTTTTGAAGCTCCGTGAACCTGCGGTATACATCTAAATGAATAAGGATCTTGCACACTTTCTTTCACTTTTTCTGCAATTTCGCTTCCTTCTAAAAACTCTAAGATTCGCTCAGCAGTTTTTACTTGTCCGCGATGTGGTCGTACGTAATGCACTAGCGGATCGAAAGGCGAAAGATTACAATCAAAACCATCTACAGAAACGGCTCCGATCGCATCTGCTAAATACGATAATTTATACGCTTCAATTAAAGAAAATACAGCGTGAGCACTCATAAACTGCGTTCCGTTTAATAAGGCCAAGCCTTCTTTAGAACGTAAATTTATTTTCTCCCAACCTTTTTGCTGAAGAATTTCTGCGGAAGAATAAATTTTTCCATCTACTTCAACTTCACCTCTACCCAAAAGCGGAAGCGATAAATGTGCCAATGGTGATAAATCTCCTGAAGCGCCTAACGAACCTTGTTCGTAAACTACCGGCAATACATCTTCATTAAAAAAGTCGATGAGGCGTAAAACCACTTCTTGGGTAATTCCTGAATTTCCGTAGCTTAAGGATTGTATTTTCAACAACAACATTAGCTTTACGATTTTCGAATTCACCTTATCGCCGGTTCCACAAGCATGAGAAATCACTAAATTTTCTTGCAACTGAACTAAATGTTCTCTAGAGATTTTCACATTACATAAAGAACCAAACCCGGTATTAATTCCGTAGAAAGGCTCCTGAGAAGCATCCATTTTTTGATCGAGGTAATTTCTGGCTTTATCGATACTTAATTTTGCTTCGTCACTTAATGCCAATAATTTATTTTCTTCTAGAATCTGCTGAATTTGAGGTAGATCTAAAATTTCTCGACTTATATAATGGGTTTCTCTCATTTCTTTAAACAATTGTTAATATTGAGCTTCAAAATTGAAGATATCTTACAAAATATCCAAGTCTTTTCTCAACTATTAAGTATTATTCAAACAAACTTTTATACGCTTCTCCCAAATGCTGAATAAGATCATCGGCGATTACCGCTTCAAAACCTAGTTTTTCTGCTGCCAGATCACCGGCTTTTCCGTGTAAATAAACTCCGAAAACCGCTGCGATGGTTGCATCATAACCTTGAGCCACCAATCCAGCAATTATTCCCGACAAGGTATCGCCACTTCCGGCAGTTGCCATTCCCGGGTTTCCTGTAGAGTTTATATATAAATTTTTATCGGCGATCGTGATCGTATAAGCGCCTTTAATCACTAGAATCACTTTATATTTTAAAGAAAATGCTTTAGCTTTTTCGAGTTTATCAAAATCGTCTTCCCATTCTCCTAGCAAACGTTTCAATTCTCCGGGATGCGGCGTTAAGATTGATTTCTCGGGTAAATATTTTAATAACTCTTGGTTTTCAGCTAAAATATTAATTCCGTCTGCGTCGATTAATAGCGGAGCTGTTCTTTCTTTTAAAAGCTGTTCTAAATAATGTTTCGTGGCTTCCTCTTTCCCGGCTCCAATTCCAAAACAAATACTTTCCGGTGTAAAATCGGTTTGGGTATTTATTAAATGTTTGTCGTTTTCAGCAGTGATCACCATCGCTTCCGGAATGCCTAATTGTAAAATATCGTAACCACATTTCGGGATTAACGCACTCACTTTCCCTACTCCAACTCTTAACGCTGCTTTGGTCGCTAATAAAACACTTCCCATTTTGCCATAACTTCCGCCGGCCACTAAACAATGCCCAAATGTACCTTTATGAGAAAATTTTCCTCTAGGTTTATATAAACGTTGCGCATCGTGTTGTTGAATTAATAAAGCTTCTGAAGCTGTTTTGGCAATAAAATTCCGGTCTAAACCAATATCTGCGATCTCTACACGACCTGCAAATTCTGCGGTTTCCGGTAAAAAGAAAACTAATTTTGGTAGTTGAAAAGTAATGGTTGTTTCTGCTTTTATGATCGCTTCAGGATCTTCGGGAGCTTTATCTAAATATAACCCGGAAGGGACATCAACCGCAATTACATAAGATTTTGACTGATTGATATGCTGAATTAATTCTTTGATCCAACCTTCTGCCGGCCGATTTAAACCGATCCCGAAAATAGCGTCAATTACAATTTCCCCTTGATTTAATTCCGGTAGATCTGAATTTTCATTAATAAATTCCGGCCAAAATTGATGTTCTTTTAATCGGTTTAAATTCAACAGAAAATCATCAGATCTTTTATCACTAAAATTCACAATATAAACTTCTACCTCATAACCATCATTCAACAATAAACGCGCTAAAGCCAATCCGTCGCCGCCGTTATTTCCTATTCCGCAAAACAAATTAATTTTAGGTCGATTTTCTTTTAATTGTGTTTTTAACCATCCAAAAAGCTGAATCGCCGCTCGTTCCATCAATTCATCACTATTAATATTTTGCTCTTTTATTGTGAATTCATCAGCTTCCTTGAGTTTTTCTTTGTTAAAAATTTTCATTATTCAAAATATATTTCAAAAATTATTAAACTATCAATTTCTTTAAACCGCTTGGTTTCTCTACATAAATGTAATACATTTGAGATGGATACATTCTTATGAAGCATAGCAATAACATATCTTTAATATTTACCGAAATTTCTACTTCGGGCAGTATTGCTATTTCTACAATCACTACCATTACCCCGTTTGGGGTATAAATAATTCATATCATCCTTAGGTTATATTGGTTTGTTTTTGCAGACCGAATCACATTTTCCATTTCATCTAAAAGCAAAACTTATGAAAGTTCTCAAATTTGGAGGGACTTCTGTAGCGAATGCAGAAAACATACAACTCGTAAAAAATATTGTTCAACAACAAGCAAATGCTAAAGGTTTATGCGTCGTGGTTTCAGCTCTTGGCGGCGTAACCGATTTACTTTTAGACTCTGCATTTTTAGCAAGTCAACAAAAAGAAGAATATCGTGAAACCTTTATGTTAATCGAAAAAAAACATCTAGAGGTTGTCAAAAAATTAATTCCCGTTCAACAACAAAGCTCGTTGATGAGTTTCTTAAAACGAGAACTTAATACACTAGAAACTTTATTAGAAGGCGCTTTTTTAATTGGCGAAACCACTCCGAAACTTTTAGATAAAATTCTGGGTTATGGCGAATTGCTCTCTTCAAAAATTATTCATAGTTATTTCTCTGCGGAAGGAATTTCGTGCGCATACAAGGACAGTAGAGAATTTATTAAAACCAATAATCAATTTGGTAAGGCGTTAGTAAATTTTGAAATCACTCAGAAAAATTTAATTAAAAATATTGCTGAAGCTGATTCGCAGGTTTGTTTAATGCCGGGTTTTGTGGCTTCTTCCCTTTCTGGAGATTCGACAACTTTGGGCCGCGGTGGTTCAGATTATACGGCGGCGATTGTTGCTGCTGCTTTACATGCGGAAGTTTTAGAAATTTGGACCGACGTTAGCGGTATGTTTACCGCCAATCCGCGTTTAGTTAAACAAGCCGTTGCCATTGAAGAAATTTCGTATCAAGAAGCGATGGAACTTTCTCATTTTGGAGCAAAAGTCTTGTACCCGCCAACTATTCAGCCTGTTTTAGCAAAAGAAATTCCTATTCATATAAAAAATACGTTCTTGCCTGATGAAAAAGGAACGCTCATTACCAAAAATACCAATGGTAAAAATCGCCCCGTTCGCGGAATTAGTCATATTGAAAATATTAGTTTACTTTCACTCGAAGGTCCGGGAATGGTTGGTATTCCGGGTATTTCTAAACGTTTTTTCGAAGTATTGTCTGTTAACGAAATAAGCGTGGTACTTATCACTCAAGCTTCATCAGAACATAGCATTTGTGTAGCCATCGCCAGTGAAGATGCAGAAAAAGCAAAAGAAGCGCTCGACCAATCTTTTGCTTACGAGATTTCTTTACATCGCATAAAACCGGTTCTTGTAGAAAACGATCAAGCCATTATTGCGTTGGTAGGCGATAATATGAAAAGTCATCAAGGTTTAAGCGGAAAAATGTTTAGTGCCTTAGGTAAAAATAATGTGAACATCCGTGTGATCGCCCAAGGAGCTTCCGAACGAAATATTTCTGCCGTTATCAAAAAAGAAGACGTCAAAAAGGCTCTAAATACCCTACACGAACGATTTTTTGAAGAAAACGTTAAACAACTCAATCTATTTGTGATGGGTGTTGGAAATGTTGGAGCTAAATTTTTAAAGCAAATTCAGCAACAGAAGAATTTTTTAAAAGAAAATTTAAAACTGAATGTTCGCGTAATCGCACTTTCTAATTCTCGAAAAATGCATTTTCAAGAAGGCGGAATTTCGCTTAAAAACTGGGAAACACAACTTGAAAACGGAGAAAAAGTAGATAAAGGTTTATTTTTTCAAAAAATAAAATCGATGAATTTACGTAACAGTATTTTTGTCGATAACACAGCTAATGATGTTATTGCCGCTACTTATGCGCAATATTTAAAAAATAGTATTTCGGTAGTGACGTGTAATAAAATTGCAAGTTCTTCAGCTTACCAAAATTATGCAGAACTAAAGCAACTTTCCCATGATTACAACGCTCCATTTTTGTTTGAAACCAATGTTGGTGCCGGTTTACCGATTATCGATACTTTAAAAAATTTAGTAGCTTCTGGAGATAAGATCACTAAAATTCAAGCGGTTCTTTCAGGAAGTTTAAATTTTGTATTCAATAATTTTGATGACGATCACGAGTTTGTCGAGGTCGTAAAACAAGCGCAAGTTGAAGGTTATACAGAACCAGATCCTAAAATAGATTTAAGCGGAATCGATGTGATGCGAAAAATTCTTATTCTCGCTCGTGAAAGTGGTTATCAATTAGAATTAGACGATATTCAAAATGAATCATTTTTACCGAAAGGTTGTTTAAAAACTGAAAATGTCGAAGAATTCTTCAAAAGTTTGGAATCACATAAAGATCACTTCAATCAATTATTCAAAAGCGCTCAACAAAACAATAGCCGACTCAAATACGTCGCACAATTTGATAACGGAAAAGCGAGTGTTGGTTTAGAAGAAATTCCGCAGCATCACCCATTTTACAATCTAGAAGGTAAAGACAACATCGTGTTGTTTTATACTGAAAGATATGTTGAACAACCCTTGATCATCAAAGGTGCCGGAGCCGGAGCCGATGTAACGGCATCAGGAATTTTTGCCGATATCATACGAATAGGAAATTATTAAGCGATGGAAGAAATTAAACTATTTTGCCCGGCTACCATTGCCAATGTTTCTTGTGGTTTCGATGTTCTCGGACTTTGTTTAGAACAATCCGGCGATGAGATGATTATTCGAAAATCGAAAACTCCGGGTATTCAAATCACTAAAATTGTGGGGCAAGATTTACCGCTGGAAACCGAAAAAAATGTTGCCGGAGTTGCCGGTTTAGCTTTATTAAATGATCTAAAAGAACTAAAAGCCGGTTTCGAAATTGAGATCTATAAAAAGATCAAACCCGGTAGCGGAATCGGGAGTAGCGCTGCAAGTTCCGCCGGAGCGGTTTTCGGTATTAATCAATTGCTCGGCGAACCTTTTTCAGCTAAAGAATTGATTCCGTTTGCAATGCAAGGTGAATTTTTAGCCAGTGGCGCTTTACACGCCGATAATGTCGCTCCTGCCCTTTTGGGCGGTTTTACGCTCGTAAGAAGTTACGATCCGCTTGATGTGATAAAACTTCCCGTACCCAAACAATTAATGGCAACGGTGATTCATCCGCAGTTAGAAGTGAAAACTGCCGATGCGCGTTCGGTTTTAAAACATTCTGTTTCCTTAAAAAACGCGATTACCCAATGGGGAAATTTGGCCGGTTTAATTAGTGCTTTATATACGAGTGATTATGAATTGTTAGCGAGATGTTTACACGATGAAATT
>ENA-ORDG01000790-ORDG01000790.1-marine-metagenome-genome-assembly--contig:-NODE-790-length-13776-cov-5.978904_pt1 | contig 13776 bp, 10 predicted proteins | sample MGYA00248629_ERZ508524 | MGnify/ENA primary metagenome ERZ508524 (study PRJEB26194, sample SAMN05421901) | marine metagenome | isolation source: East of Rio de Janeiro, Brazil, South Atlantic Ocean...
CTTAAAGGACAGATACATTTTCTTTTTAGAGCCATTTGTACATGAGCAATGCATCCACATAACCAAGTTTTGGATGCAGGAATGCTTTGGTAATTCTTCCGACAGTTTCAAATCCCAATCTGGTCCATAAGCGGATTGCCTGCTCATTACTGACTACTACGAGGTTGAATTGCATTGCTTTGTAGTCCAGCTCTTTGGCTGCTTTTTGTGAGTGTTCACACATCAGTGTCGCCAATCCTTTCCCTCTGGCGTCGGGCGAAACCATATAACCGCAGTTGCAAACATGACTGCCTTGGCCGGGATTATTTGGTTTTAGATAGTAAGTCCCAAAAATGTGCTGCTGTTCAACGCAGACAAAGGTTTTGTGTGGCTGCTCCATCCAAATTTGAAAAGCTTCTTCTTTACTTGTCTCTACGGGATAAGCATAGGTTTCACCTGCAGAAACAATATGCTGAAAAATAATCCAAATCTGTTCAAAGTCCTCTTTTACAGCTTCACGAATTTTCATGAATGTTGTCCGTTTTAACTCAAAAGTGTAAATGCTCGCCAGAGCATCCCTGCAGCCAATAAAATCAGCAGTACACCCATTATTAGGTCTATACGTTTAGCATTGCGCTGCAGCGCTTTTACAAGTCCTCCGGAGGAAGCAAGAAATGCAACAAGACAGTACCAGCTTGTATCAACACCCCCCACAGTTGAGACCATTACCAACTGTTCAGTAAAGTCAGCATCAGGCTGTACGAATTGACTGAAAAGTGCCAATAACCAGACTGCAATTTTAGGATTCAGAAAAGCAATCAAAAAACCTTCACTGAAACCACGGTACCCGGTTATTGTTGATTGTTTTAGTTCCCCATTATCCTGTTCGCCACCAATACCGGAAATAATCATTTTGCCGCCAAGCAATATTAAAAACAATGATCCAATTATTTGGGCTATCAGGAAAAAATTAGGAACAGTCTTTAACAGAGCAACCAGGCCAGTTATCGCAACCACGGAATAGAATGTAATACCCAGACCGTGACCGACTCCACTCATTAAACCCTGAGTCCTACCTCCAGAGATAGTATTTCGTAAAATTACCGCAAGACTTGGGCCGGGTGACATTGCACCCATGACACAGATTAAAGCTAACTGGCTCCATTGTGTAAAATCCATTTGTTTACTCTATATTTTACCGTACAAATTTGTCATTGAAACATTAAATTCGTAATTACTGGTTAAGTTTTCCGAGTAGCAGACAATTGCCATACAGCAAACTGCTTTTAACTGCAGGCTTAAAATCTGTTCTTAACTTAGTCATGTTTTACATCAAATGATGAGGATCTACATCAATCTGAATCAACTCATCACGTCTCGTTGAAGGTGGTGTTTCTAAAACCTGTTTTAACAAACGCAAAATGGGTCGTACATTATCTGCTTTCAGTAAAAGCTGCCAGCGAAAACGGTTGCGCAATTTTTTCATCGGTGCTTCTATCGGTCCAATGACTTGTACTGAATCAATCGGTTTGATCTCACTGGTAAACTGGGCAGTATTTGAATAGTTTTTGTTAGAAGAAAGCTTTTGAATCTTTTCGGCTATTTCCCAAATCAAATTTTCAGCTCGTTTTTCATGAGGACTGCTGCAGACAACCAAAGTCAGTGAATGAAAAGGCGGCATCCGGAGATTCTGACGTCGTTCAAGCTCCAGTTCCCGGAATTGCCTGGTATCGTGTTCTTTTGCACAAAGTAAACTATGGTGCCTGGGATTATGAGTTTGAATCAGCACCTTACCTGGTTTATAACCTCGTCCGGCACGTCCAGCTACTTGCGTTAATAGTTGAAATGTCCGTTCACTTGCACGGAAATCCGGAATGTTTAGCGATAAATCAGATAATATTACTCCTACAAGAGTCACTTCCGGGAAGTCATGGCCTTTGGTTACTAATTGTGTTCCAATTACGATATCTACTTCGTGTCTGCGGATACGATCGTGCATTTTAGAAAGAGCATGTTTGCCGTGCAATGTGTCCCGATCCATGCGTAAAATACGGGCCGCAGGAAAAAACATTTTAAGATTTTCTTCAACTTGCTCGGTTCCGGTACCTATTATTATTGGTGCGTGATCACTTCCACATTCAGGGCATCTCTGAACCAGAGGTTTAACAAAGTCACATTGATGACATTGCACCTGATTTGCTACTTGATGGTAAACCAAACTCAGACTGCAGTTGGGGCAAGTGAATGTCGATTCGCATTTTGAACAACGGACTAAAGGCGCAAATCCGCGACGATTCAAAAAAACAATACTTTGCTCCTTCTTCAGTAAACGTAGGCGCAGGGCTTCAACCAACTCGCTGGAAAAGTATGGACTTCCTTTCTGTCCGGGTACCGTTTTCATATCCAATAACCTGACTTCCGGTAAGAGTGCCTGATTAATGCGTGAAGGTAAGCTTAAAAGCTCATATTTACCGTTGCTTACATTGTTTGAAGATTCCAGTGAAGGAGTGGCCGAACCAAGTAAAACTGTTGCACCTGCCTCATATCCGCGAAAAATAGCTACATCTCGTCCGTGATAACGCGGAGTCTCGCCCTGTTTGTAGGAAGGATCATGTTCTTCATCTATCACAATCAGTCCCAGGTTTTTCATTGGAGAAAAGACTGCACTGCGTGCTCCAATTACAATTGATGCAAATCCATGACGTACCCTTGACCACTCATCAAAGCGTTCACCATCATCCATACCACTATGTAAGATTGCTACGTGGTCCCCAAAACGTGAACGGAACCGGTTCACAAGTTGTGGTGTCAGTGATATTTCAGGTACTAGTATCAAACATGATTTCCCTAATTTCTGGGCTTCTCGGACTGCATGAAGATAAACCTCTGTTTTTCCGCTTCCTGTTATACCTTCCAGTAAATAAGTACGGTAAGTTCCGTTTTGCAGTGAATCTGAAAGCTTTTCAAAAACTGATTTCTGTTCCGGAGTTAACTCCTTAAATGGTTCTATTTCAGGAAGTCCTCCTTCCATAAATCGGCGGTAAACTCTTTTTTCAAAAAATTCAATGTGACCTTCTTCTTTTAGTTTTTTTAACGCCTGTGATGGAGCATTGACTCGGTTTTGAACGTCGCTCCAACATATTTCACGATTTTCATTCAATATTTCAAATATTTGCTGTCTTTTTGTTTTACGCCGAGAAACGGAATTTTTCGGATTATCAGGTTTGAGCAGACGTATCCAGCGTTCCATTTTTGGCTTTGTCTTTTGCCCAAGTAACACCTGAGTTGATTGAACATGATCTTTGGAAAGCCAGTTACGCAGTTGTTGGTGGTCACGTTCATCAGGGTTGCACTGAAGCCATTCCTGTTGTGTCCATGTTGATTGGGTATCTATCAGGATCTGGGGTTTTTGGCTCAGAGTGTCCAGGCCGGGAAGTGAGGTTGTTTGGGGAGTATAAGTTGTACGTAAACGCAAGGCAAGTCCACCTGGAATTGCAGCATTAAGAGTTTCACCCCATGCGCAAAAATAGTACTCAGAAGTCCATTTTGTGAGTTTCAGTAATTCTTCAGAAAAAAGTGGTTCCTCGTCGACCAGTGTTTCAACATTTTTTAGCCTAGTAATTCCGGAATGTTTTTTAACACGAACGATGACTCCACCCTTTTTCTGTGCTCCAAAAGGCACAAGAACTTGTAATCCTTTTTCCGGAACTAGAGTAAGTTTATCCGGCCAGTGATAATCAAACGATTTTCGAATTGGTAAATTTAGGGCAACTTCAACGATCATGTATTATTTCGGTATTGCCTTTAAGCAAATTAGTGGAATCTCTCCAGTGCTTTCCAACCGATAACTACCGACACCAACAGGTAAAAACAGGGCCTCTTCACGATTTAATTTAACTGGAGAACCACTTTTAGGTATAATACTGGCCTGTCCGGAGATGGTAATTAGCAAATGGTATTTTCCATCCAGTTGATCCTCCCAAATAGTTTCCGGTTCCAAACAAATTCGATCAGCCGTAAATTGCGGAAAATCAACAAAACGTTCTATCAGCAAACCGGAAGATTTGTGTAAGCATTCAAGTTCAGGAGGTTCATAAACTACCGGGAGCATTTTGTTTAAAGCGTCATCAGTATCCCAATGATTTTGGGTGAGAACTTTTTGAGCGAACATCAGTATTAGACGCTCGTAGTGCGGTGTTTGAAATTCAATGACTTTAATTCCATGTCGAAGAGAATGCATTTGAAACACCGGAAAGCTGATGATGTCACCAACTTTTACCTGACAGTCGCCAACAAAATTTGAAGCTTTCTGTCTTAGTTTAAGTTCCTGTTCATGTAGTTCATTCGGAATATCTTCGGTAGAATCATCAATTTGGCGTCGTATTTTTTCATATTCACCAATTGTTTCCCTGAAATTTTTCAGCAGAACTTCTACCCATTTTGACCCATGTATTTCCTGATAATCCTTGATTTTCTCCGGATGCAGTCCTGCCTTGATGATTCCTGTTCCTGATGGCCAGGCTGTTTGGTCAATTTCTGTAACCACGTAAACTTCCCATTTCTTTTCATGCATTTCATAATACAAATCTCCAATCACATCCTCAGAAACAGGATTTAGTGTTTTGAGCAAAATCAGCGATTCCGGATGATCGGCAAGCACTTGTTTTTTAAAAATATTCAGTGCATAAGGTAACTCTGTTTTCCCATATTCGTCTGTAACTTTCACCACACCGCGTTTTTCTACTCCTGTGTACCATCCTTCATGTCCCCATGGTTTTGGGATATTGAGGACTTCGAGGCGTAAAGACTGTTCCGGATTGACTATTACGGCATGTCTGTTTTTTGCCACAGATTCGAGTGGAGCATCAGGATTTTGTACGATTATTCCCTTGAGAGTTTCCGGATCGAGCTTGTTTTTCCAGACACTACCTTGCTTTTTTAATGTTGCGTTTTTATTGTTGTGATTCGATTTTTGAAGTTTGATTTCAATCAATTCCTGAAAGGAAACCTGTTCAGAGTTTTCTGTCCATGTTTCTAAACGTTTTCGCTCGATTAAAAGTAGGAAAAATTGAACTTCCTGAAGGTCCATTTCAGAAAGTAAGTAATCTGCGATTTTGCCTCCGTCTGGTATTTCAACCTCAGTAAAGTCATGCAAATTGAGGTGTGCAAACCAAATTGATGATCCTGACTCAGACTCAAGCAACTGAGAAATTTCTAAACAGGAAAGCAAGTATTTTATAGAAAAATCTCGTGAAGTCATGGATTAAGGATTAAGCAGTTCTGGACAAATCCTGGCATTATTAAGTGCATCAGCCGTTGCAGGTGAGATAGGACTCAGTAATTGCGTCAGTGTGATTATTTCCTGTTCAGGTATGGCATAAGGTGTTACAAATTCAACAGAAAATGCCTTCGATTCAGTTGAACTGGGATTTAGATTATTAGAAACGGTTTTGACTAAATTTTCAGCAGCAGCAAGATTTGGGTTAAGCAGAGTTATATTGCAGAATCCTTCTTCATTAAAAGCCTTTTGGAAAAGGTCTTGACGATAACCATAATGAGTACAAGCAAGAAAAATCAGCAAAGTATCTATGTATTTTTCAGGCAATTTCAGCATGGCTTTTTGAACCCAGTGCCGGATACGTTCTTCTACAAATGAGCTATCCGGATCATTAGAAATTTGGGTTGCCAAATCCGGACAACCCTGGGAAATGATCCGTATTTCCTCAACACCCTTCTTAAACAGTTCGTTTTGAAAAGTTTCGGTATTAATCATTGTGGGAGTTCCAAATATGATAGCCGATGATTGAGCATCATTGAGCAGACTTGATAAAAGCATCTTGACACCAATTTGAAGAATCCCTTCAATTTTAACAGTTTTTTCAGAAGGAATCTCCAAGTCATCCAATAGTACAGACAGCGTTCCACAAGCGACAAAAATGTGATGCGGAGCAAAAATCTTTTCAGTGTTCCGGAGGATTATTTCAAACGTTTTAAGCTGTTCCGCTCTTCCGGACATGGAATTGTATCCACGATTATTTGAAGGAACAGCGTTAATGTAAGTGATTTGTAAATCGTCAGCGGGATAATTTGGATGGTTTGCCCCTGCAGGTTCTGATAATAGTTGCAGAAGCTTGGCACAAACAGACAGACCTCCAAGTCCTGAGTCTGTGATAACAAGTTTCATGAAGATATTTTATTGGCAGGTGATGTTGATCAGAAATAATGCATCTAAACCTTATCCTGAGACTTGGCCAAATTCAAACTAATAGTGTTTACAGTATGAATATTGGAGTAGAATTACTTAGGTCTTACTGAAAAAGTTTTACCTTTGTCATCCCAGACTTGATCCGGGATCCAGAGTCACCGTTCAGCTTGAGTACAAGATCTGAAACATTTCTCCTGGATTCCGGGTCTATGCTACGCACCGCCCGGAATGACAAAGGAGAAGAATCGAAAGAAGCATAACTATTGATCTTGTTAGGCCACCTTTTTGGAAAAGGAACTTAAACAACTGAGGAGCAGAGTGTTTAGTTCTTTTTTCTGGAAATACCCTGCAGTTGTCTCTGTTAATTGACTAATTACTTTTTGACATTATTGAATAATATTATTTTTCAGCAAGTCTTAATTATGCGGGACTTTAAATAACTCGTGAGTCATGTTTTGTCGTAAAGTACTGATATTATTGTATTCGGCTTGTAATCTCGACCAAAGAATGAGATCTAATAAATACTGCTATATAATCAGATCCCTCACAGACGTTCTGGCTGACACAATAAAACTAGTAACAGTAGAGCAACTAATGGGACAGAATAAAGTTTCAGGTGGGATGCCTGCCCTCCTGTTTTTGAAACAGGATGAGCAGACAATTTTATATACGGGGTTTGTGGTGAATTCTCTGAATTAGACGTCTTTGATACTGAGCTGAATTTTACCTCGTCTGTCAACACCGGTTGCTTTAACGGTGACAATATCACCCTCTTTGCAAACATCTGTAACTTTTTCGACTCTACCTTCTGCCAGATTTGAAATGTGTACAAGCCCTTCTGTTCCAGGGAAAACTTCGACAAATGCGCCAAAGTCCATCACCTTCTTGACAGGTCCGGTATAAGTTTCTCCAATCTCAATTGTTCGAGTCAGGTTTTGCACAATTTCCAGAGCATCATCCACCGCTTGATGGTCACGTGACATGATGGAAACAATACCATCATCATCGATGTTAATCTTTACACCGGTTTTCTCAACAATACTCTTAATCATTTTACCGCCAGGTCCAATGACCGTACCAATTTTATCCTGTGCAATTTTATGAGTGATAAAGCGGGGCGCATAAGTAGATAGACCGCTACGGGATTCTTTCAGTGCTTCTGCCATTTTCCCCAAAATGTGCAGTCGGCCTTCGCGTGCCTGCATCAGAGCTTGTTCAACTACTTTCTGTCCAAGTCCCTTGATTTTAATATCCATTTGCAGGGCGGTAATTCCGGTTTCTGTACCAATAACTTTAAAATCCATGTCACCCAGATGATCTTCGTCACCAAGAATATCTGAAAGTATAACGTTGTTTTTACCTTCACTGATGAGCCCCATGGCAATACCAGCGGTTGCTTCCTTGAGAGGAACACCGGCATCCATCATGGCCAGAGAACCAGCACAGACAGTAGCCATTGAAGACGAACCATTTGATTCAAGAATTTCAGAAACAAGACGAATTGTATAAGGAAATTCAGCTTTTGTTGGAATAACCGGAGTTAATCCGCGTTCAGCCAGGGTTCCATGTCCAATCTCTCTTCGTCCGGGTCCCCGAGGAGGACGTACTTCACCGACACTAAAACTGGGAAAGTTATAGTGCAGCGTGAACCTTTTAAAAGAGACACCATCCAGTGATTCAATCATTTTTTCATCTTCTCGCGCTCCAAGAGTGGTAACAGCAAGAGCCTGTGTTTCACCGCGTGTGAACAAGGCAGAACCGTGTGTTCGAGGCAAAACTTTAGTTTCGCAGGTGATTGGTCTGATTTCAGTAGGTTTTCGTCCGTCTATCCGGATTTGATCTTTAATCAAACGTGTGCGCATTTCATCTTTTTTGATGTCAGCAAATATTTGACTTAGTTCTTTTGCAGAATCTGCATCAGGTGAATCTCCAAGAATTTCGTTTTTTATTTCATCTTTTAATGTGTCCAGACGTTCGTACCGCTCTATTTTATCTTTAATCCTTAAAGCTTCATTAAGTCGTTTTGGTGTAATTGCCTCAACTTTTGATTTTAATTCTGAATCTACAACCGGCACATCTACAGTACGTTTTTTCTTGCCAACACTCTTCATCAGCTCTTCCTGCATTTCAATGATTGGCAGAACTGCTTCCTGACCATACCAAAGTGCATCCAGCATAATTTCTTCACTCACACCAACAGCTTCACCCTCCACCATTAAAATTGCATCTTTGGATGCAGCCATAAAGATGTTAAGTTCACTTACTTCAAGTTGTTCCGGACTAGGATTGGTTACAAATTTACCATCAATTCTCCCAACTCTGACACCTCCAAGAGGATTGTGAAAAGGGATATCCGAAATAGCCAACGCCGCAGAAGCGCCGTTCATAGCAGCAACATCAGATGGATGTATCAGGTCGTGACTTAAAACGGTTGCCGCAATCATTGTTTCTGCCAGGTAATTGTCTTCAAATGCTGGACGCAGCGGACGATCTATAATGCGTGAAATCAGAGTTTCGCTATCTGAAAGTCGAGCTTCACGTTTTAAGAAACCTCCAGGAATCCGTCCGGCTGCATATCCTTTTTCAACATAAAAAACTGAAAGTGGGAAAAAATCTGCTCCTGTCCCTGATCCTTTTGCTGCAGTTGCAGCTACAAGTACTACTGTGTCACCGTATGTTACTAATACGGATCCGTTGGCCTGTTTGGCCATTCTTCCGGTTTCCAGCTTCATAGTTGCTGGTCCAAATTCTCTTTCTACTATCTTCATTCTACTCCTAATTATCAACGTTCTACCGGTTCTAACTTAACGGCACTGCCTGTTATTAATGTCTGAATTCCGGTATTCTTTAAATTTCAGCATACAAATTCTTTCTTCTTTCCTGACTTGGGAAAAAATAATCTTCCAGTTCTGGACAGTGCTAAAAGCAATACTCATAAATCAATTTTCAACAATCTGAAAAAAAGTACTGAAAGAAGGAAAGCAGACTTGATGCTACATGATACGGGGGAATTGCAATGGTAGAATTCAGCTTTTGCCAAATTATACCTGGCAGAAGACCAGCCCCCGTGGACAAGTCTTCTGTGAAGTTTTGTATGAGTCACTTGACTCGAATCTCTAGTTGTTTAGTAATAGCGGCATACCTTTCGCTATTTCTATTCTTAAGATAATTCATGAAATTTCGTCGTTGACCAACTAGTTTCAACAAACCACGTCGTGAACTAAAGTCCTTTGGTTGGCTTCGTAAATGGTCTGTCAATGAATTAATTCGCCCGGAAAGTAATGCTACCTGTACTTCTGTAGATCCGGTATCAGCATTATTTTTTCCGAACTTGTTTACAATTTCGACTTTTTGATTTTTTGTCAGCATATAAGTTTATTTTGTTTTCTATACAAACACCCTTATTGGATGAAAATAACTTGCCTCATTCTCCCACATAATGTGGCCGATAGCAACTAAATTTTGGCAAGAATCAACAACTTTGGTTTTAACTGAATTTGTCTCTGACTCTATTACACAATTTTCAGTCATTTTAACGCCACTTTCAGTCCAGTTTTGTTGCAAAACTTCAACACGACGTCCCTGTTTGATGGAAACCACCATTTCAGCAGAACCTACGATTGTGTTAAGGTGATCCAGCAACTCTAATGGTGAAATCCACGGCACATTATTTTCGGTTACTGTTTCTTGTAGTTTTTCTATTGATATAGAGTTTTCACTTTTAAACCACTTTCCACAAGCTAAACGGTCCAGAGAAGTTAGATGTGCTCCAACTTTCAGCTTCTGTCCAAGATCATTTGCCAATGCCCGGATGTATGTGCCTTTAGAACAGTGTATCCGGATTTGAACGAAGGGCAGATCTACAGCTTCTACGTCTAATTCATGGAATATTACCGACCTGGTTTTAGCAGGAACTTTCAATCCTTGTCTTGCAAGTTTATAGGCAGGAATACCATTGATTTTTGACGCAGAAAATGCAGGATTTTGCTGCTTCTGTGGTCCTAGAAATGTGTGAACCGCTTTTGTAACCTGTTCCGGATTTAAATTACCCAAATTATGACGCTCAGTGACCCTACCTTCTGCGTCAAATGTGTCAGTGGATTCACCTAATTTACATACTGCACGGTAAGTTTTGTCAACATCATTGAACAAAGGAATCAGGCGTGTTGCCTGTCCCAAAAATACAGGTAAAACTCCTGTTGCCATGGGATCTAAAGTGCCGAGATGCCCGACTTTTTTTTCATTAAACTTCCGTTTAATGAAACGAACGACATCAAAAGAAGTCCATCCCTGAGTCTTATTGATGTTGATTATCCGCAAGTAATTCTTTATTTTTATTCGAATATCAAAAAGGATATTAACCGGACTCTATTCAATTTTGTCAAATTCGGATTCTCGCTGCTGTCCAGTATCTTCCGGAAGAACGTTACGCAACAATATTTCAATTTCATCACTGTGGTCAAATCCTCTGTCGTACTCAAAAGTCAGATGTGGTGTGTTTCTAGTTTTGAGGACTTTTCCCAATTTTCGGCTAAAAAATCCTGATGCATGATTTAAAGATGCAATCAATTCTTCTTTGCCTTTGGTTGGAAAAATTGAAACATAGACTTTTGCTGAAGTCAAACTTGGAGTTGTTTCAACTCTGCTGATTGTAACTTTGCTGAAACGCGGGTCACTGCTTTGAAAAAGAAGAACTTCAGATAAACGACGATGCACCAAAGTGCTGAAATTGCTTCTACCTGTTTTATGCATAATCAATTACAGCCGTGCACTTTCTTCAATTTGCTCGTAAGCTTCTACAATATCGCCATTCTCAATTTCCAGAAAATTCAGTACTATTCCGCACTCATAATTTTGTGCAACTTCCTGAACATCGTCTTTGAAGCGCTTCAGAGAAATGATTGAACCCTCAAAGATACTTTCTTTCTTACGTAATACTCGTATAAGGCTTTTGCGGAGAAGCTTCCCATCTGTAACCAAACCTCCGACTACAATGCCATTTTTTCCAGAAGAAAAAACCTGACGAACTTCTAAATGACCTAATACTTCTTCTCTAATTTCTGGTTCCAGGAGACCTTCCATAGCTGCTTTTACATCATCCAATGCGTTGTATATAACATCATAAAGCCTCACATCTACACCTTCACTTGATCGCGTTTCTCTGGCTTTTGCGTCCATTTGCACATTAAAGCCAACAATAATTGCATCGGAAGCAGAAGCTAGTGTTATGTCGGTCTCAGTAACGTTACCTACTGAGCAAAGGAGGAACCTTAGAGAAATCCGTTCATCTCCGATTTGTTGCAGAGAAGTTTTGAGAGCTTCAACGGAACCTTGTACATCTCCTTTTAAAATCAATCGGAGTTCAGTAACCTTACCTTCATCAATTTTACTGAAAAGATTGTCCAAACTGGTTTTTTGGTATTCCCGGATGGTTTCAGATCGAAGTTTTTGTTCAAGATCCTCAGCAATTTGCCGTGCTATTTTTTCATCTTCAAGAACAACAAAATTTACTCCTACTTCGGGTACATTGCTTAAACCGGAAATTTCAACAGGAATTGCAGGACCAGCTTCTATCATTGTATCACCAACTTCATTGAACATAGCCCGTATTCGTCCATGAATGCTGCCCATGACGAAATAATCTCCAATTTTAAGGGTTCCGCGTTGAACAAGAACAGTACCTACTGGCCCCTGACCTTTTCTGACTCGTGACTCAATGATTGTTCCACGAGCAAAACCTTTTGAGGTCGATTTTAGTTCAAGTATTTCTGCCTGTAAATGAATCATTTCCAGTAGTTCATCAATGCCGTCACCTGTTTTTGCTGACACTTTTACAAAAATAGTGCTCCCACCCAAATCTTCTGGAATTAATTCATGTGAGAGTAATTCCTGTTGAATTCTTATTGGGTCAGATTCGGGACGATCAATTTTATTTACTGCAACAATAATCGGAACATTCGCTGCTCTGGCATGCTGAATAGCTTCAACTGTTTGAGGCTGCACCTTATCATCTGACGCAACAACAAGTACCACTATATCAGTGATATTTGCCCCCCGGGCTCTCATTGATGTGAAAGCTTCGTGTCCGGGTGTATCCAAAAAAGTGACCTGATTGCCATTTACTTCAAGATGATATGCTCCAATATGTTGTGTTATGCCTCCAGCTTCTCCAGAGGCGATTCGAGATTCGCGAATTTTATCAAGAAGGGATGTTTTTCCGTGATCAACATGTCCCATAATTGTAACAATCGGTGCTCGTTCCTCTAACTCTGAAACATCAAGTTCTTCTTCTTTGAGGAGGTCAGACAACTCAAACGATTCGACTTCGATTGTAATATCAAAATCTGCTGCAATAAGTTCTGCAGTTTCTCCTGTGATTGTCTGGTTAATAGTTGTCATGATGCCTAAGGACATCAGTTTTCTTAAGATTTCTGGAACTTTTATACCAATTAAGCCTGCCAGTTCGGCAACACCAACCTGATTTCCTATTCGGATGCTTTTTTTACGTGGATTGAATACGTGCTTTGGTGCATTAGTATCAGAAACTTTGCTGGAAATTTTCCTATCCAATCGATTTTTTGGAAAGTCTTTTCTGCGGCGGCGAGGTCTTCTTTCACGAAGATAATTATAATCTCTCTGTCCACCACCTCCCCTTCGTTTGTTCTCAAATTCCGAGGGTCGGGAACCTCTGTTTTTTGATGAGAATTCTTCATCATCAGTTTGAGAGTGTTTGAAAAATATTTTAGTTTTCTTTGATTTTTTTTCTAATTTTGCAGACTTTTCATCATCAGGTAAAACTGTCTTATCAGGATCTCTTTCCAGCGGAGTAAGCTTAGATTGTTTTGAGTCCTCAACTGTGTCAGCATCAGGTTCAACTTTGTTTTCTGGAGCAGGATCTCCAGATTCAGGTAAAGTTTCCTGGGATTCCAATGTGCTTATTTTTGAGAGGTCACTTTCTAAGACTGGTTTTTCTGGTCTGTCTTTTTTTGCATCAGCAGAAATCCTTTCTATTTCAGAATCGGTTTTTAACTTATCGGCAACTTGAACTGTTGAGTCCTCTGATGAATGTACTAGCTCCGTCCTTTTTTTTCGTACACGTCTTTTTGGGGTTGCTACAACTTCTTCATCATCTAATTTAGATTTAGTGGAGATTGTTACTATTTTAGATTTCTTAGTTGTTTTAGATTCTTTGACCTTATCAGTTCCTTCCGGTTTCTTTTCAGTGGACCTCAAACGAACCTTCCCTGATCCTTTAGCAGACTTTGGCAAGATAATACCCTTGGCACTCTTGCCCATCTTTCTTACTATTTCAGCTTGTTCGGAAGACAGTTCAGAGAAATTGCCTGTAACTGGAATCCCGGCTTTGCGCATCTTGACAAGCAAATCTTTTGCCGGCAGATTTAACTCTTTCGCCAGTTCAAATACTCTAACTTCGGACATGAATTCTTTTGGGGTTGTAATTCAGTTTAAAATAAATCTATGACTTATAGGCTTAGCAGAATCATCCTGCTGTTTCCGGTGATTATAGTGAAAATGTTTTTATTTTAAGATTTAGCTTTAGTCTTAGTCTTTGTTCCAGCTTTAGTCTTAGT
>ENA-ORDG01000791-ORDG01000791.1-marine-metagenome-genome-assembly--contig:-NODE-791-length-13775-cov-2.836472_pt1 | contig 13775 bp, 6 predicted proteins | sample MGYA00248629_ERZ508524 | MGnify/ENA primary metagenome ERZ508524 (study PRJEB26194, sample SAMN05421901) | marine metagenome | isolation source: East of Rio de Janeiro, Brazil, South Atlantic Ocean...
GCACCGATTTCTCCATGCCGACCAGCAGCGGCCCGATCATCGACGTGCCGCCCAGTTCGCGCAGCAGCTTGGCGGAGATATTGGCCGATTGCAGCCCGGGCATGACCAGCACATTGGCGGGCCCCGACAGGCGGCTGAACGGATAATTCCGCATCACCGCCGGGTTGAGCGCGGCGTCGGGCGTCATCTCGCCTTCATATTCGAAATCGACGGCGCGCTCGTCCAGCAGCTTCACCGCGCCGCGGATATTGTCCAGGTAGCTGCCGGGCGGATTGCCGAAATTGGAATAGGACAGGAAAGCGACGCGCGGATCATGGCCCATGCGCCGCGCCACCGCGACCGTGCCTTCCGCGATGTCGGCCAGTTCCGCCGCGCTCGGCCGTTCGTTGACCGTGGTGTCGGCCAGGAAGACCGTCTTGTCCTTCGACACCATGACATGGATGCCAAAGGGCGTGCGGCCCGCCGCCGGGTCCATCACCCGCTTCACCTCGCGCAGCGTCTGCGCATAGGGCCGGGTCATGCCGGTCAGCATCGCGTCGGCAACGCCCATCTTCACCAGCAAGGTGCCGAAGATGTTGCGATCGCGATTGACCATCCGCTCGCAATCGCGGCGCAGATAGCCGCGCCGCTGCAGCCGCGCGTAGAGCAGGTCGACCATGTCGGGCACCAGCGGCGAATTGACGCTGTTGTGCAGCTCGAAACTTTCAGGATCGCGCACGCCCAGCGCGCGCAGCTTGTCGACCACGTCGCCGCGCCCGACCAGCACCGGCACGCCATAGCCTAGTTCGCGGAACTGGATCGCCGCGCGCAGCACCACTTCCTCCTCCGCCTCGGCGAAGACCACGCGCTTGGGATTGGCCTTGGCGATCTCATAGGCGCTGTTGAGCACCGATGTGGTGGGGTTGAGCCGGGCCTTGAGCGACTGGCGATAGCCGGCCATGTCCTCGATCGGCCGCTGCGCCATCCCTGTGTCCATCGCCGCCTGCGCGACGGCGGCGGGCACCACTTCCATCAGCCGCGGGTCGAAGGGCGCAGGGATAATATAGTCCGGCCCGAAACTATGCGACTTGCCATAGGCCTTGGCCACTTCCTCGGGCACCCGCTCGCGCGCCAGCTCGGCGATCGCCTTGGCCGCCGCCAGCTTCATCGCCTCATTGATGCCGGTCGCCCGCACGTCCAGCGCGCCGCGGAAGATGAAGGGGAAACCCAGGACATTGTTGACCTGGTTGGGAAAGTCGGACCGGCCGGTGGCGACGATCGCGTCGGGCCGCGCCGCCTTGGCGTCGGGCGGCAGGATTTCGGGGTCGGGATTGGCCATGGCGAAGATGATCGGCTTGTCCGCCATCGACCGCACCATGTCCTGGCTCATCGCGCCGGCGACCGACAGGCCCAGGAACACATCCGCGCCCTTCACCGCCTCGGCCAGCGTGCGCGCGTCGGTTTTGACCGCATGCGCCGACTTCCACTGGTTCATGCCCTCGGCGCGGCCCTGGTAGATCACGCCCTTGCTGTCGCACATGATGACATTGTCGTGCGGCACGCCCAAGGCCTTGATCAGTTCGGTGCAGCTGATCGACGCCGCGCCCGCGCCGTTCACCACGACCTTCAGATCCTTCATGTCGCGCCCGGTCAGCAGCGCGGCGTTCAGCACGCCCGCCGCGGCGATGATCGCGGTGCCATGCTGGTCGTCGTGAAAGACCGGGATGTTCATCCGCTCCTTCAGCGTCTGCTCGATGATGAAGCATTCGGGCGCCTTGATGTCCTCAAGGTTGATGCCGCCAAAGCTCGGCTCCATCAGTTCGACCGCGTCGATGAACCGGTCGACATCTTCGGTCTTGAGCTCGATGTCGATGGAATCGACGTCGGCGAAGCGCTTGAACAGCACCGCCTTGCCTTCCATCACCGGCTTGGACGCCAGCGCGCCCAGATTGCCCAGGCCCAGGATCGCCGTGCCGTTGGAAATGACTGCGACCAGATTGCCCTTGGCGGTATAGTCATAGGCGGTCGCGGGATCGGCGGCGATGGCGCGCACCGGCACCGCGACGCCGGGCGAATAGGCGAGCGACAGGTCGCGCTGCGTCGCCATCGGCTTGGACGCGACGATCTCGATCTTGCCGGGGCGGCCGGTCGCGTGGAAGAACAGCGCCTCGCGCTCGGAAAATTCCACATTCGATCTGTCGGACAAGGCAGCCTCCCAATTATTGGAACGATCTGGAAAGATGGGGCCGCCCTAGCGGCACGGCCGGCTTGTGGGCAAGTGCGAGAAGCGCAATTTTCCTGCCGCCGGGCGAAGCTCTGGTTTCAGTGCGGCGTTCGGGCTATCGGCTGGCGACATGGCGAAATCCAGCGACACCACTGCCCCGCCGACTGCCCAGCCCACGCCGATGATGGCTCAATATCTGGCGCTCAAGGCCCAGGCGCGCGATTGCCTGCTCTTCTACCGGATGGGCGATTTCTTCGAACTCTTCTTCGACGACGCCAAACTGGCCGCGGCGACGCTCGACATCGCGCTCACCAGCCGCGGCGAACATGATGGCGCGCCCATTCCGATGTGCGGCGTGCCCGTGCACAGCGCCGAATCCTATCTCGCGCGCCTCATCAAGGGCGGCCACCGCGTCGCCATCGCCGAACAGACCGAAACGCCCGCGCAGGCCAAGGCGCGCGGCGGCAAGGCGCTCGTGGCGCGCGACATCGTCCGCTACGTCACCGCCGGCACGCTGACCGAAGAAACGCTGCTCGATGCGCGGCGCGACAATATGCTGGTGGCGCTGGCGCAGGTCGGGGGCGAGGAAGCGGGTGAAGTCGGCATCGCCGCCGCCGATATCTCCACTGGCCGTTTCGAAACGCTGACATGCCCGCTGGCCGATCTGCCCGCCGAACTGGCGCGGCTGCGGCCCAGCGAAACCGTGGTGGCCGAAGGATCGCCGCTCGACGTTGCGGGCGCTCACCCCTTTGATCGCGCCGCCTTCTCCAGCAGCCGCGCGCAAGACGCGCTCCAGCGCCTGTTCGGGGTCGCGACGCTGGACGGCTTCGGCCAGTTCGGCCGCGCCGAACTCGCCGCCATGGGCGGGCTCGTCGCCTATCTCGACCATGCCGGCAAGGGGACATTGCCCTTCCTCGCGCCGCCGCTGCGCAAGGCGAGCGGCGCGCATGTCGCGATCGACGCGGCGACGCGGGAAAGCCTGGAAATCGTCGCCACCACCGGCGGCACGCGCGCGGGCAGCCTGCTCGGTGCGATCGACCGGACGGTCACGGGCGCAGGCGCGCGGCTGCTGGGGCAGGACCTGTCCGCCCCGCTAATGGACCTGCCCGCGATCGAGGCGCGGCTGGGCCTCGTCCAGCTTTTCCATGACGATGCGGGCCTGCGCGACCAGCTGCGCGCCGCGCTGCGCGCCTTGCCCGACATCGGCCGCGCGCTCGGCCGCGTCGCCGTCGGCCGGGGCAGCCCGCGCGATCTCGGCCAATTGCGCGATGGCCTGGGCGAAGCGCGGCTGCTGCGCGAGCGGCTTGCCCGCCTGCCCGACATGCCGCCGCTGCTGCAACAGCTGCTTCCCGCGCTCGACGGCCATGGCGAGCTGGTCGACGCGCTGTCCCGCGCGCTGGTCCCCGCCCCGCCGACCGAAACCGCCAATGGCGGCTATATCGCCGACGGCTATGACCCCGCGCTGGACGAGCTGCGCCGCATGGCGGGCGATGGCCGCCGCGCCATCGCCGCGCTGGAGGCGAAATATCGCGACCAGACCGGCATCGGCGCGCTCAAGATCCGGCACAATGGCGTGCTTGGCTATCATGTCGAAGTGCCCGCCCGCGCCGCCGACGCGCTGATGGCGCCCGACAGCGGCTTCACGCATCGCCAGACGCTGGCCGGCGTGGTGCGCTTCAACTCGATCGACCTGCATGAGGAAGCCGGGCGCGTCGCCCAGGCCGGCGCGCATGCGCTGGTGGCCGAAGCCGCGCATCTGGAGGAGCTGATCACCGCCGTCCTCGACCGCAAGGCCGACATTGCCCGCGCCGCCGATGCGCTCGCCCGGCTCGACGTCGCGGCGGCGCTCGCCGAACGCGCGGCCGAAGGCGGCTGGCGGCGCCCCCATTTCGTGCCAGCCGACGGGGCGGGCCAGTGCCTCGACATCGTCGGCGGCCGCCATCCCGTGGTGGAGGATGCGTTGCGGCGCGAGGGCCAGCCCTTCGTCGCCAATGACTGCCGGCTCAGCCAGGGCGACCGGCTGTGGCTCGTCACCGGGCCCAATATGGGCGGCAAATCCACCTTCCTGCGGCAAAATGCGCTGATCGTGATCCTCGCGCAGGCGGGCGGCTATGTCCCTGCCCAATCGGCCACGCTGACGCTGGTCGACCGGCTGTTCAGCCGCGTCGGCGCGTCCGACAACCTTGCCAAGGGCCGCTCGACCTTCATGGTCGAAATGGTGGAAACCGCCGCCATCCTTGCGCAGGCGACCGAGCGCAGCTTCGTCATCCTGGACGAAGTCGGGCGCGGCACGTCCACCTATGACGGGCTTGCGCTGGCCTGGGCGGTGGTGGAGGCGGTGCATGAGGTCAATCGCTGCCGCTGCCTCTTCGCCACCCATTATCATGAACTGACGCGCCTCGCCGAAACGCTCTCGGCCCTGTCGCTCCATCATGTCCGCGCGCGCGAGTGGAAGGGCGACCTCATCCTGCTGCACGAACTGGCGGAAGGACCGGCCGATCGCAGCTACGGTCTTGCCGTCGCCCGGCTCGCCGGCCTGCCGCCCGCGGTGCTCAAGCGCGCGAAGGACGTGCTCGCCCGGCTGGAGGCAGGCAAGGCGAAGACCGGCGGCATCGCCGCTGGCCTGGACGATCTGCCCCTCTTCGCCGCCGTCGCCGCGCAGGAGGAAGAGGCGAGCGACCCGCTGCGCGACGCGATCGAAGCGATCGACGCCGATGCCCTGTCGCCGCGCGATGCGCTCGATCACATATATCGGCTGAAACAACTGGCCGCGCAGCCGCGCCCCGACTAGATAGCGCAGCATGGTCATGCAGTTTCCTGCCCTGGGGTCGCGGCGCGCGATCATCGACCGGCGCGCCGTATCCGACCGCATCAACGCCCTGGCGCAGGAGCATCGGGGCGATCCCATGCGGCTGCGCGGGCTGATCGTGCAGGAACTGAAGGACGCGCTCGATCATGGCCGCGCCGACGTCGCGCGCCGGCTGGAAGCACGGCCGACCCGCGGGCGCGAGGCGGTGAGCGCCTTCGCCTTCCTCGTCGACCAGATACTGCGCCTGCTCTACGACGCCACCACCCATCATCTCTACCCCGCCAGCAACCGCAGCACGGGGGAACGGATCGCGCTGATCGCCGTGGGCGGCTATGGCCGCGGCGAAATGGCGCCGCACAGCGATGTCGACATCGGCTTCATCACGCCCTGGAAGCCCACCGGCTGGACCGAGCAGGTGATCGAATCCATGCTCTATTCGCTGTGGGACCTGGGCCTGAAGGTCGGCCATAGCAGCCGGTCGATCGACGAAACGATCCGCATGGCCAAGAGCGACCTCACGGTGCGCACCGCCTTGCTGGAAGCGCGCTACATCTGGGGCGATCGCGCCTTGTACGAGGAAAGCTCGGCCCGCTTCGACGCCGAAGTGATGCAGGGCAATGCCCGCGCCTTCGTCACCGAAAAGCTGGAGGAGCGCGACGAGCGGCACCGGCGCATGGGCGACAGCCGCTATGTCGTCGAACCCAATGTGAAGGAGGGCAAGGGCGGCCTGCGCGACCTCCACACCCTCTTCTGGATCGGCAAATATGTGAACCGCGTCCGCTCCGTCGCGGAACTGGTCGATGTCGGCCTGCTGACCCAGGCGGAGCTGCGCCAGTTCCAGAAGGCGGAGGATTTCCTCTGGGCGGTGCGCTGCCACCTGCACAGCATCACCGGCCGCGCCGAGGATCGGCTGACCTTCGACCTTCAGCTCGAAACCGCGACCCGCATGCATTTCACCGGCCGCGCCGGCCGTTCGGGAGTGGAGCGCTTCATGCGCTATTATTTCCTGAACGCCAAAACGGTGGGCGACCTCACCGCCGTCTTCCTCGCGCATCTGGACGACCAGCTCGGCCCCAAGGGGCGGCGCTACATCCCCAGCCTGTTTCGCCGGCCCAAGAAGCTGGAAGGGTTCGTGCTCGACCGCGGCCGGCTCAGCCTGCCGAGCGACGATTTCTTTCAGGAAGACCCGGTGCGGCTGCTGGAGATTTTCGCGCTGGCGGACAAGCACGGGCTTCAGATCCATCCCAGCGCCATGCGCGCGGCCAGCCGCGATGCTGGCCTCATCACCAACAAGGTGCGCCGGGACGCGCGCGCCAACGCCTTCTTCATGGATGTGCTGACATCCCCGCGCGACCCCGAAACGGTGCTGCGCTGGATGAACGAATCCACCGTGTTCGGCCGGTTCATCCCCGACTTCCGCCGCGTCGTCGCGCAGATGCAGTTCGACATGTATCATCATTATACGGTCGACGAACATACGATCCGCGCCGTCGGCCTGCTCGCCCGCATCGAAAAGGGGGAGCTTGGCACCGACCATCCGCTTGCCACCGACCTGATGGGCAAATTGCTTTCGCGCCGCGTCCTCTATGTCGCGGTGCTGCTGCATGACATCGCCAAGGGGCGCGGCGGCGACCACAGCATATTGGGCGCGCAGATCGCCGACACGCTCTGCCCGCGCCTTGGTCTCACCGCCGCGGAGACCGAAACCGTCGCCTGGCTGGTGCGCTATCATCTGCTGATGTCGGCCACCGCCTTCAAGCGCGACCTGGCCGACTACAAGACCATCCTCGATTTTGTCGAAGTGGTGCAAAGCCCGGAGCGGCTGCGCCTGCTGCTGTGCCTGACCGTGGTCGACATCCGCGCGGTGGGGCCGGGCGTCTGGAACAGCTGGAAGCGCCAGCTGCTCGGCGATCTCTACGAATCGGCGGAGGAGGTGCTGCGCCTCGGCCACAAGCAGAAGGGCCGCAGCGAGCGCGTCACCGCCAAGCAGGATGCGCTGCGCGATGCGCTGGCGATGGATGAAGCGACCTTCGAGGCGTTCAGCAGCCGCCTGCCCGAATCCTACTGGATCGCCGAGCCCGAGGACATCCTGATCCACAATGCCCAGCATATGCTGGAATCGGGCGACTCCCCCCTGTCGATCGCGGCGCAATATTATCCGCAGCGCGGCGCGACCCTGGTCACCGTCTATGCGACCGACCATCCCGGTCTTTTCTACCGGGTGGCGGGCGCCATCCATCTGGCCGGCGGCAACATCATCGACGCGCGCATCCACACCACGCGCGATGGCGTCGCCATCGACAATTTCCTGGTGCAGGACCCGCTCGGCGGCGCTTTCCACAGCCCCGAGCAGCTGAAGCGCATTCGCGGCGCAATCGAGGATTCGCTCTCGAACCGGCATCGCCTCATCACCAAATTGTCGGCGCGCCCCCTGCCCCGCACCCGGGCCGAAGCCTTCCGCATCGAACCCAATGTGCTGATCGACAACAAGGCGTCCAACCGCTTCACGGTGATCGAAGTCAATGCCCGCGATCGCCCGGCGCTGCTGTTCAGCCTCGCCAATGCGCTGTTCCAGTCGAAGGTCACCGTCCACAGCGCCCATGTCGCCACTTATGGCGAGCGCGCGGTCGACACCTTCTACATCACCGATCTGATCGGCGGAAAGATCGAGAGCAAGGCGCGGCTGCAGACGCTGGAGCGCCGCCTGCTGGAAGCGGCCGGCGGCGAAGTGGGCGAAGCGCTGGAGCGGGCCTAGCCAGGTCCATCGACGCAACAAAGCCGACAGGCGCTTGCCCCCAACTCCTTGAGGCCTGAACGGCCCCTACGGCCGAATGTCCATCGCATCGCCAGGGGCCAGCAACGGCAGCAGGCGCAGCATGTCCTCCCGCTCCACCGCCACACAGCCGGCGGTCGGCCGGCCTTCCGACAGGTGGAAGAAGATCGCGCTCCCCCGCCCCGCGACCGGCGGCGCGTCATTATGGCCCAGCACCACGATCACGTCATAGGCGTCGTCGCCGCGGATCAGGCTTTCGGCCGAAAAGGCGCGGGGCAGCCGCACCGGGCGGTTATAGGCGGGGTCGGCGCCATCGTCCGACCATCCGTCGCCCGTCCGCACCCAGCGCCAGGGCAGGCGGATGCCGGCCGCATCGACCTTGCCCGGCCGCAGCAGGACGCCGCGGATCGGCCAGCTCCCGGTGGGCGTGCAGCCATCGCCCTCCCGCTTGTCGGCCGCCGCGCAGGCGCCGCCTCTGCCGATCGTGCAGTCCATCGCCAGGTCGCCGAAGGTCAGCCGCCCGGCGGCGCAATCGACCCGCACGATGCTCATAGCTGGTGGCCGGTCCGGTCCCGCTTGGTGGCCAGATAGCGTTCATTGTGCGGATTGGCCGGCAGGATGATCGGCAGACGCTCGGCCACCTTGATCCCGGCCGCCTCCAGCCCCACGACCTTGTTCGGATTGTTGGTCAGCAGCCGCACCGTGCCCACGTTCAGCAGGTCCAGCATCCGCGCCGCGACTGAAAAGTCGCGCGCATCGATGGCGAAGCCCAGCCGCACATTGGCGTCGACCGTGTCGAACCCCTGATCCTGCATCGCATAGGCGCGCAGCTTGTTGACCAGGCCGATGCCCCGCCCTTCCTGCCGCAGATAGAGGAGGATGCCCCAGGGCGCGTCCGCGATCCTGTGCAGCGCCTCATGCAATTGCGGCCCGCAATCGCATTTCAGGCTGCCCAGCACGTCCCCGGTCAGGCATTCGCTGTGCAGCCGGATGACCGGCGGAGAGGCGTCCTGCTTGCCCACGATCAGCGCGACATGCTCGCGCGGCTCGTCCGGGCTGCGAAAGGCGACGATCTCGGCGGTCTCGCTCGCCGACACCGGCAGCCGCGCCCGCGTAGCGATCGCCAGATGGATGGCGTCGTCATAGGCGGCGATATCATCAGCGCTTGCTTCCGCCTCCGCATCGCCATCAGCAGCGCTCACAAAATAGGCCGGCAAAATACCTGCAAGCCGCGCCAGCCGAAGCGCCGCCTGGGCGGCATGGGGGCTGACGAGCGGCCGCGCCTGGAAAGGTCCCTTGAGCGGCGAGCCAAGATCCAGCACGGGATCGGCGATGCTGGTCGCGACATCGGCGTCGATCCAGGGCGTCCGCTCGATCAGCACCGGCAATTCGGGGTCGGCCGCCGCGAGCTGGTTGGCGAGCTTCAGCGTCTCGGCGCGCGCGGCGGAAATCAAGATGTCGGCTTCGCTGTCGGGATCGAACCCCGCCAGCGTCACCGCGTCCGCCCCCTCGATCGCCATCAGCCGGATCGCGCCATCCTCCGCGACCAGGCGCACCGCCCAGCCCCGGCGCAGCGCGTCGATCGCGCGCGCGGCGTTGCGGGCCAGACTGCCGGCCATCAGAAGGCGAAGTCCGTGATGATCGGGATATGGTCCGACGGCTTGACCCAGCTGCGCGCCGGCTCGATCACGCGATGGCCGACCGCCTTCGCCGCGACATCGCGGGTCATCCACATATGGTCGAGGCGCCGGCCCCGGTCCGACGCCGCCCAATCCTTGGCGCGATAGCTCCACCAGGTATAGAGCCGCGCGGGCGCGGGGTGGAAATGACGGCCGATATCGACCCAGTCGTTCGACGCCTGCAGCCGCGCCAATATCTCGCATTCGACCGGGGTATGGCTGACCACGTCCAGCAGCTGCCGGTGGCTCCACACGTCGCATTCCAGCGGCGCGATGTTGAAATCGCCGGTCAGGATGGTGGGCTTGTCCTCCAGCGCCGACGACCACTGGATCATCCGCTCCAGGAAATCGAGCTTCTGGCCGAATTTGGGGTTCACGCTGCGATCGGGCACGTCCCCGCCGGCGGGCACATAGACATTTTCGATCCGCACCCCATTGTCCAGCCGCACGCCGACATGGCGCGCCTCGCCATTGGCCTGCCAGTCCAACCGGTCATCCTCATGAATCGGCACCTTGCTCATGATCGCGACGCCATGATGCATGCGCTGGCCGTTCAGCACCTGGTGGACATAGCCCATGCGCCGGAACATGTCGGTGGGGAAGGTCTCGTTCACCACCTTGGTTTCCTGCAGGCACAATATGTCGGGCGCTTCCTGCCGCAGCAATTGTTCGACGATGTCGATCCGCGCGCGGACGCTGTTGATGTTCCAGGAGCAGATGGAGAGGGTTTGGGCCATGGAGACGCCCTAAAAGCGCGCGCCGGGTTGCGCAAGCGGCGCAGGTGCACGGGAGAGGGCGCGCGGGCGGCGGACAATGTAAGACCCCCGCTCCGGGGGCGTGGAACGGGGGTCTCGATCGCGCCCTTGAAGCGCTTCGCGGCGAAAGATGGGGACCGGGTAACAGGGGGGAAATCCCGGTTTTGCCTCCCGCCGTGAGTTACTGATTAGCGCTGCGGATATGAGCGGCAGATGAACGGCGCGGAAAGTTTATCCATCCGTCGCAATCCGCGCTCCGGTCAACCGCCGGCCGACCGGCCGCGCGGCCGCGGATCGCTCCAGCGGAAGGCGGAATCCTCAACCGGCACGCCATAACGCTGGTTGGACAGCCGCACCGCCGTGCGGTTATTCTGCGAATCGAGCGCCACCCAGCCATAAAGCTGCAGCCCCGCGGGGCTCGCGGCGTCGCGCTTGAAGATCATGGTGATGGTGCCGAATTCCGGCCGCTTGGGATCGCGCGCCTGCACCGACAGGATGGACGGATCATCGGTCGGGATCACCTTGCCGAATTTCGAAAGATCCTTGCTCGGATCAATCAGCGCACCCAGCGGCGAATTCCCGATCGGCCAGCGCTGCACCTGCCGCACTTCATAGTCGATGACGGTCAGCGCCTTGCCATCGCCCACGATCAGCAAAGGAACGCCCTTCTGATATTGAAAGCGGATCTTGCCAGGTTGCTTCAGCGTCAGCTTGCCGGTCAGCGTCTGGCCGTTGCGGTCGGTCTGGCTGAAATCGGCGGTCATGGTGGTGACCGCGCGGATATAGGCGTTGACCCGCGACAGGTCGGACTGGCCCTGCTGGGCGGCGGCCGGCATGGTCGGCACGACCAGCGGCGCGGCGGCAAGGACAAGCATAAGGGGCGCAACGATGCGCTTCATGGCGTCAAACTCCGGTTCGTTCCTATGGCTTTGTGGCCTAAAAGGCCGGGCTTGAACCCGCTGTGAACCCGCTCGTTCCGAAAATGCAAGGAAATCCCTTCGGCCTCGCCATCCCCTCTGCCCGCTCCGCACCCGTCCGGCGTCGCAACAAAAAAAAGGGCCGGTCCGAAGACCAGCCCTGAAAGTTTTTAGGAGAGGATGCCTGAAAGGCCCGTCCTCTATGTCCCAACCGGTACAGGGGCGCAAATGCGATGCGCGCGACGATGATTGCGCGTCGTGCAATCGCCGCGGTTCAGATCGGATTGCCATTCTCGTCGCGCAGCACTTCGCGGCGGCCGACATGGTTGGGCGGGCCGACAAGGCCCTCTTCCTCCATCCGCTCGATCAGGCGCGCCGCCGAATTATAGCCCACGCGCAACTGGCGCTGCAGCCAGCTGGTCGACGCCTTCTGATTCTCGAACACCAGCTGGCACGCCTTGCGGAACAGCTGCGCGTCCGGACTGTCGTCGCCCAGGTCCACGCCGTCGAGCGCGAAGCTGCCTTCCTCCGGCTCCTCGGTGACGGCGGAGATATAGTCGGGCTGGCCCTGCGCGCGCCAATGGTCGGCGACCATGCGGACTTCGTCGTCCGACACGAACGGGCCATGGACGCGGGTCAGCCCCTTGCCGCCATGCATGTAGAGCATGTCGCCCTTGCCCAGCAGCTGCTCGGCGCCCTGTTCGCCCAGGATGGTGCGGCTGTCGATCTTCGACGTCACGAAGAAGCTGATGCGCGTCGGCAGGTTCGCCTTGATGACGCCGGTGATGACGTCGACCGACGGGCGCTGCGTCGCCAGAATGAGGTGGATGCCCGCCGCGCGCGCCTTCTGCGCCAGCCGCTGGATCAGGAATTCGACTTCCTTGCCCGCCGTCATCATCAGGTCGGCCAGCTCGTCGACCACCACCACGATCTGCGGCAGCGGCTGGAAATCGAGCTGTTCCTCCTCATAGATGGGCTTGCCCGTTTCGGGGTCATAGCCGGTCTGGACGCGGCGGCCGAGCGGCTTGCCCTTGGCCTTCGCGGCGCGCACCTTCTCATTGTAATTGGCCAGGTTGCGCACGGAGATGGAGGCCATCATGCGATAGCGGTCCTCCATCTGCTCCACCGCCCATTTGAGCGCGCGGATCGCCTTGGCGGGCTCGGTCACGACCGGGGAGAGGAGATGCGGGATATCGTCATAGGTCGACAGTTCCAGCATCTTGGGATCGATCATGATCAGCCGCAGCTGATCGGGTGTCATGCGATAGAGCAGCGATAGGATCATCGCGTTCAATCCGACCGACTTGCCCGACCCGGTCGTGCCCGCAATCAGCAAGTGCGGCATCGGCGCCAGGTCGGCGATGATCGGCTCGCCCGAGATATTCTTGCCCAGGATGATCGGCAGCGTCGCTTCCTGCGCGAACTGCTCGCTGGTGATGAGCTCGCGGAACGACACGCCCTCGCGATTGGCGTTGGGCAGCTCGATGCCGATGACGGTGCGGCCCGGAATGGTCGCGACGCGCGCCGACAGCGCCGACATGTTGCGCGCGATATCGTCGGCCAGCGCGATAACGCGGCTCGCCTTGATGCCGGGCGCGGGCTCCAGCTCATACATGGTGACGACCGGGCCGGGGCGCACTTCGGTGATGTTGCCCTTCACATGAAAGTCGTCGAGCACGGATTCGAGCAGCCGGGCATTGCGCTCCAGCGCCGCCTTGTCGATCTTGCCGCCCTGGTTGGCGGGCACGGGATTGAGCAGGTCGGGCGAGGGTAGCGAACTGTTGCCGAACAGATCGTCCTGGCTGACCGGCGCCATGCTGCGCTGCACCGGGGCGGGCTTGGGTGCCTGGATCGTGATCGGCGGCTTGGGCTCGCTCGACACCTGCTTGCGCGGCGCGATGACGCGTTCCTCGCTCTCCTCGTCCTGCGGCATGGGGTCGGCAGCCGGGCCGCCCGCAAGCGAAAGGTTGGGCCGGGGCAGGCTCAGCCGCGGCAGCGCGGGGCGGCGCAGCGCGATGACCGGCTTTTCCAGCGCCAGGCTGCGATAGCAGGTGAACAGGCCGACGATCAGTGCCAGGACGATCAAGCCGCCCTTGATCCACGGCGCGGCGGCGGGAACCTGCACCAACAGGCTGCCAATCCCCTTGGCCGTCACCAGGCCGATCACCCCGCCCCATCCAGCCGGCAGGCCGACCAGCGGATCGGTCTGGAACAGGGCGAGCGCGATGCCGACCAGGATGATGCCGACCAGGCATTTGCCGAACTGCGCCTTCCACCCGCGCATGTCCTGATCGCCCCACAGCCGGCGCGCGGTAACCGCCATCAGCGGCAGGATCAGCGCCACCGGCACGCCCAGCAGCCAGAGCAGGAAATCGGCGGCCCAGGCGCCGGGCGCGGCCATGATGTTGGCGACATGGTCGCCCGCCACCGTGTTCATCGACGGGTCGCTCGGCGCATAGCTGAGCAGCGCCAGCGCCAGGAACAACGTCCCCAGCATCAGCGTAATCGCGCCGATCAGCGCGCCGCTGCGGATGAGGCTGCGCTTGAGCATCTCGCGCCATTCCGGCGTGCGTTTGACGGTGCGGCCGACGGCCATATCCTGTCTGTGTCCCCCAAATGTTCCGTTCCGGCACAATGCG
>ENA-ORDG01000796-ORDG01000796.1-marine-metagenome-genome-assembly--contig:-NODE-796-length-13747-cov-6.097805_pt1 | contig 13747 bp, 14 predicted proteins | sample MGYA00248629_ERZ508524 | MGnify/ENA primary metagenome ERZ508524 (study PRJEB26194, sample SAMN05421901) | marine metagenome | isolation source: East of Rio de Janeiro, Brazil, South Atlantic Ocean...
AAGTGATGGACGGTGTTTCATTGGGTTCTGCTGAGGAGCCCTATGACTCGGATATGACTCATTCATACCGATTGACTGAGGGGCGACTCATTCGCTACCCTCTGATTCAGGGATGAAAGAGGAAAGCCGCACCGAGAACCACGTAAGCGCCAAGCAGCATCGCACCCTCCAACCAATTCGACTTGCCATCCGCAGCGATCAGATTGACTATCATCACCGCCATGAATACAGCCACGGTCTCGAGCACACCGAACTCGAACGTCAGAGGCACACCGAGCGCCCAAGCGATGACCACCATCAGCGGGGCGACGAACACCGCGATCTGCGTCGAGGAGCCCATCGAAATCGCGAAAGAGAGATCCATCTTGTTTTTGGCAGCGACAGAAACGGCGGTGAAATGTTCAGCAGCATTACCGAAAAGCGGCAGCAGAATCACCCCGATGAAGAGGTGTGGTAGTCCGGTCTTCTCCGCTGCTTTCTCGACTGAACCGACGAGAATCTCGGCCATCCAGGAGACGAAGATCGTCGCCAGAATCAGCAGAATCATCGCATCTTTCTTGCTCGTCGTCGGCTCCTCATCATGCCCACCCTCAGTCGCGAAAAGATGCGAATGAGTCTTGAATTGAAACAGCAGGAACAAAACGTACAGAACCAGTAGAACGAGAGCTGCGATATGGCTGAGATTCTCGACTCCAGAAGCGCCTTCAGACCCTCCAACCGCAGAGTGGAACACCGTTGGAACGACCAGAACCATGACCGCGAGTAGGAGAAGCGAGCCGTTTGCGGAGACCTGGGTTTGGGAGAATGACTGTTCTTCGTAGTGGATTCCGCCCCAGACGAAGGCGAGCCCCATCACCAACAGCAGATTTCCGAGGATACTGCCGATCAGACTGGCCTGCACCAAGTGAACCATCGTCTTCGATGTCTCGAGTCCTACTTCGGTACCGGAAGTGATGCCTTCGTATGCTGCGATTATTGCGAATAAAGCGATAATCAATTCGGCGGCGTTGCCGAAAGTGGCGTTGAGGAGGCCGCCGAGGGAGTCGGAGGTTTGCAAGGCGATTTCCTCGGTTGCGCGTCCCATCAGGAAAGCGAGCGGCATTATCGCCACCATCGAGGCGAAGAATGCGGCTGTGGGGTCGTCAGCCCAGTAGGCGAAATAGCAGGTCAATGGTACTGCGATGAGCATCAGATTGAGTTTTGTCGTGCGCGGGTCGATCGCTTTGAGGATGCTTGCACTCGCGCTCATGCGTCTGTGCGAGTGCTGCGATGCGGTCAATGTTGCGCCTGCCTCTCGATGCGTTCATGGCTTCCTCCACTCGCCCAAGACTCGTGGAGAACACCTTCCGACTGTCTTTGACCGGCACCCCCGGCACTGGCAAGACCACCGTTGCGGCACTGCTGGCAAAGGCGGGCTTCGGCATTATCAGCATCGAAGAATTGGCTGAATCGGCCGGCGCACTGGGCGAGGTCGACCCTGTCGACGATGCTCGTCCGGTCGACCTCGATGCACTTTTTGACTCACTAACTGAATCATGGAAGTCGGCTCCTGCCTCGCCGATGATAATCGATGGACACCTCTCGCACTACCTCCCCGCTGACGCTGTCGTGGTGCTCCGCTGCTCCCCAGAAATCCTCCGCGGACGCCTGAGCGAGCGTGGTTATTCATCATCAAAAATTGAAGCGAATGTCGAGTGGGAATTGCTTGGCGGTGCGTGGAACGAGCGTGAAGGTGAAGCGCCGTGGGCGGAGTTCGACACTACCGATGCGAGTGGGGAATCGGTAGTCGCAGCGATTCAAGCGTGGGTTGCAGATGGCTTCAAACCGGCCGACCCTGAGGCCGTGTTGGACTGGATTGCAAGGATGGATGAATGATGTTCGAGAAAATGCGCGATACCTGGACCAAGGCCGTTCAACCCATCGTCGTACGCCTAGGAGACCTCGATCCGAGTGTTCTGACCTGGGCTTCATTGGTGATTTCTCTCGCAGCGTTTTACCTGCTTGCCATCGCCTCTTTGGACAGCACCGGCTCGATGATGATCATCGGTGCTGTCATCCTCGTTTTGCTGGCTGGCGTGTTCGATGCGCTCGACGGCGCTCTGGCTCGTCACCAAGGCACTGACGGACCGTATGGTGATTTCCTGGATCATACGATTGACCGGATTGTCGATGTCGGTCTGCTGATTGCCATCGGCTACAATGCTGCTTTCGTCATCGACCCGATGGCTGGTTATGCTGCCGCTCTTCTGACCTTACTCGGCTCGTACATGGGGACTCAAGCTCAGTCGGTCGGCTTGGGTCGGCTGTATGGCGGATTCTCCCGCGCCGACCGTTTGGTCATCACCTTGGCAGGACTGCTCTGGGCTGCTTATCAGGCTGGCACTGGCGGTGCTGGAATCGATGTTTCTGGCATTCACCAATATGCAGAATGTGCGCTTCTTGGGAATACCGAACTCAACGGCATGACGCTGGCGTTGGCGGTCTCATTCTGGGGTGGAATCTACACTTTCTTGGTCAGATTCGCTGAGACCCGCAAGCGGCTTCTCGCCGATTGAAACACACTCGCTGAAAATGGGCGGTAAAACTCACCCCACAGCTGACCAAATTTCCTCCCAACAAACCGTGGAAACTGCCGTAACCAGCAGCAGTGCTGGGGCATCCCACATTATCACTCAGTCCATGAATCGAACTCATCGACCCAGCGGCAGGCCGTTTTCCTTTGGAAAACCTGTATGTCGTGGTCGAAGAGGAGGGGAATGATTATCCTTAGCCCGAGCCGCAGCGAGAGCAATGAAGCATCTTATCAATCGAGTTCTGGAACTACGGGAGGGGGAAGAATCGCCGGCTGCGCCGATTGTGACTGAGACTGATCCTGAACTCAAAACGCTGCTGAAATCCCTGCAACCCCGCATCCGTGTCTTCGGTTGTGGTGGCTGCGGCTCAAACACCGTGGCTCGTCTGGAATTGGAGGGGCTGTTCGATGGCGAGTACGTCAAGGGCATCGCCATCAACACCGACGCTCAGCATCTTCTGAGGGTGAGTGTCGACAGCAAGATATTGATCGGTCGAAGCGCTCGGGGAATGGGCGCTGGAGGAGACCCCGAGAAGGGAGAGCAGGCTGCATTTGAATCCGAGAAAGCTCTCAAGAAAGAAGCTGAAGAATGCGACTTGGCCTTCATCACCGCGGGACTCGGCGGTGGCACAGGCACCGGTTCTGCTCACGTCATTGCGCGATTGGCTCGGGCTGCGAATGCTCTGACCATCGCTGTCGTGACCTATCCCTTCCTTTCTGAGGGCGCTCTACGTCGACAGAATGCGGAGTGGGGTCTGGAGCGGCTGCGCGAGGTCTGTGATACTGTCATCGTGCTGCCGAACGAGCGGCTTCTCGAGATCGAGGGTGTTCGTGATCTGCCGCTCGATGCCGCCTTCCGCGTGGCTGACGAATTGCTCCTGCGCTCGATCTCAGGCGTCTCTGAGATGATCGCCAAGGAAGGCGTCGTCAATCTCGACTTCCAGGACCTGCGCTCGGTCATGGAGAATGGCGGTGGCGTGGCGATGATCGGGCTTGGCGAGTCTCGTGGCGAGAATTGTGCTGAGGCTGCGACCAATGAGGCTCTCGACTCACCTCTTCTGGACATCGACATCACCGATGCTCGCGGCGCTCTCATCAATGTCGTCGGCGGACCTACAATGACTCTGGGCGATGCCGAGCATTGTGCCCAACTCATCCGCGACAGAATCAACCCCTACGCTCGCATCATCTGGGGCGCTACCACCGACCCATCGATGGGCGATGAAATCCGCGTGCTGCTCGTCTTAACAGGCGTCAAGTCCGATCAGATTCACGGTGCTAAGCTGCACACACAGATGCGCAACCTGCGTAGCCGCACCGTCGAATTCGTCAATTGATTTCTTGATGAACGGCAATTGACCGATTCGATTCAAGCTCAGAACATCCACGGAGACGAACCCCTAGGGTTCGGTCGGCGTGCTTAAATGGAGTCCGCCGGTCGCCGAGTCGCTTTGAGGGAGAGTCATGGCTATCGAGAACTCTGATGTCGGCCCGGTCGAGCAGACCGTGCAAGGTTGGCAGGACGAGATCGAAGAGCGCGTTCGACGCGTTCGCACCGGTTCCATGGCACGTATCCTCAAGATGGCTCGCAAGCCGTCCAAGCAGGAATTCCGCCAGACCATAATCGTCTGCGGCATCGGGATGTTCATCCTCGGTCTGATCGGCTTCGCAATGCTGGTTCTGATGGATAACATACTGCCCTCCTTCTTCGACTGGCTGACCAAGACCTGAGGTGAAATAATGTCTGACGCATACGTCGCTTACGTTCGCTGTGGCGAGCGAGTCCTGATCATGCAGAGATCCGACGAGGTCGCTGATTTCCCGGGCTCCTGGGATGGCGTCTACGGCATCGGCGACCCTGATGATGTCGACGCGGTCGCCGTTCGCATCACCGAGTGCACCGGCATTCCAACCGAGGATCTTCAGCACGTCCGTTCAGGCGCTGCTCGTGGACTCGCTTTCGGCAACCGCCTGAACGATGTCACTCCGATTCTATTCATTTCCGAATCGAGTGAAGTCAGTCCTCGAACCATCTACAAGGCTCACGAGTGGGTCGACCCCGCCTACATCGAGACGGTGAAGTCGGACCACTCGGAAGGCACTGGCGCTTCTCGCTATTCGATTCCGAAACTCGGTGACATGTACGGCGACGTGGCTTCCTACCTCTACATCCTCAAGACCAGCATCGGCCAAGAGCAGAATGTCTCGAAGGAGATTCGCGCGCGGCTTTCAGGGACCGGCTCGCTGAAGGACATCCAGGGCGAGGTCTTCGGAGTTCTGCATCCGGCTCACGTGCGCGGTTACATCTTCGTCGAAGCCTCGGCTCAGCACCACGTCGAGAAACTCATCGGAATGGTCGGAATGACCACCACCCGCCTGAAGAATTGTCGAAAGGTCCTCCCCGGAGTATCACCTCTCGAAAACACACTCGCTTATCTCGAGCCGAAGGCTGCGACCGCAGGCATCGAGGAGGGCTGCATCATCGAGATCAGCGGTGGCGCGTTCAAGGGCCAGTCGGCTCGCGTCATCCGCGTAACAGAATCAAAGGAAGAGGTCACGGTCGAACTCTTCGAGGCAGCAGTACCTGTCGCGCTCACTGTAAGGGCTGACCAAGTCCGTGTCACACAGCGCGTCGAGTGAGCGCGAAAATAGCAATCGGAGGGACTGTCAGCACGCTCAAATAGGGAGAGCAGGTCGCCGAGTCGCTTCATAGGGGAGGTATTGAGAATGTCAGCGAGAAACGAGACACCTCACATCATCATCCAGACCCTTGGAGCGAAGAAGTGCAACGGCGACTGGGAGAGTGCTTCCGAGAACCTCAGCATGGATCAGGTCAAGCAAATTGCTGACAAGCAGAAGGACCGCTTGACCGGTGCAACACTCTACGCGCGCAGCCGCGAGATCATGGGAACATGTGTCTCGATGCGCGTGAATGTCGAGGGCCTGTCCCCGAAGGACGCCCTCGCGGCGATGGCAGAAGGGAGATTCGACGAGCATTTCGAATGATCATCACGAACCGCGGGAGAGGGGAACCTCGTTGACCGCAGAGGTGAGGGAAAATGAAGAACAACATCCAAACAGCGATTGAAGAAGCCTTGAACAGCGCTCCTGAGCGCAAGTTCACTGAGTCCGTTGAGATTTCATTCAATCTCAAGGACATCGACCTGAAAAATCCAGCAAACCGCATCCAGGAGGAGATTCGTCTCCCCAATGGCCGTGGCAAGCCAGTGAAGATCGCCATGTTCGCCTCCGGCGAGATGGCTACCAAGGCTCGTGCTGCTGGAATCGACATCATCGACCCGAGCACCATCGAGGACCTCGGTGGCAACCGTCAACAGGCTCGTAAACTCGCAAACAGCATCGATTTCTTCCTCGCCGAGATCCCTCACATGGGAACCGTCGGGCGCTTCCTCGGAGTCGTCCTCGGTCCACGCGGCAAGATGCCACGCCCTGTCCCACCTGCTCTCGACCCAGCGATGATTGCTGCCACACTCAAGGACACGGCCGTGGTTCGCAGCCGCGACCGCATGACCTTCCACTCCCCTATTGGCTCGCGCGAGCAGAGTCTAGACGAGTTGACCGACAACGCCTTCGCCATCTGGAGGCGCGTCACTGGAAAACTCGAGCGCGGCGCGGGCAACATCCGTTCCTGCTACGTCAAGACCTCGATGGGTCCTGCAATCAAGGTCTTGGTGATTGAATGACCGGAGCGAAGATCGCACCCTGGAAGAAGGATCGCGTCGGCGAGTTGGCTGCAGTCATCACCGCCGACGGTGTCCTCGGAATCGTCGACGTCGGCGGAGTTCCAGCCAAGAACATGCTCGCGATGCGCAATTCGCTGCGCAGCAAGATGAGCATCACGATGGCCAAGAAGACCCTGATGCGGCTCGCTTGGGAACAAGCCGGCCGCCCCTCGCAGGAATTGGACACGCTCTTCGAGGGCGCTTCCCAACCCGCTTTCGTCCACAGCGAGACGATGAACGCCTTCCAACTCTTCAACGAATTAGAGAAGACTCGCCAAGGCCGAGCCGCCAAAGAAGGCGAGATATCACCAATCGACATCGTCATCGAGAAGGGCCCGACCGAGTTCGGACCGGGTCCGATCGTCGGTGAATTCAACGCTGTCGGAATCCCCGCCAAGATCGACAAGGGCAAGGTCGCCATTCAGAGGACCTCGACCGTCGTTGAGAAGGGCGAGGCGATTTCAGGCGACATGGGCATCATGCTCGCCAAGCTCGGAATCCACCCGATCGAGATCGGCATCATTCTGACCGGCGCCATCGATGACGGCTACCTCTTCGAGGCTGACTCGCTCAACCTCGATGTCGATGGCTTCCGCAGGGACGTCATCACCGCGACTTCAACCGCCTTCAACCTCGCCTGCAACGTTCGCTGGTTCTCCGCCCAGACCATGCCGACCCTGCTTGGCAAGGCGAGCGGCGAGGCTCTTTCCGTCGCCATGGAAGCTGGCATCAGCAACGATGTCACGATTCCACTGTTCATCTCGCGCGCCAACGCGCGCGCCTTGGCCCTCGCGGGCCAACTAGATTCCTCGGCTCTGGATGATGGGTTGTCAGCAGCACTCGGTGCTGCTGCCGCCACATCCAGCGCTTCTGCCGCAACCTCCGATGCGGCGGATTCGGCGGACGAAAAACCCGCGGAAGAGGAAGAGGAGGAAGAAGAGGAACCTGAGTTCGATGGACTCGGTGACCTTTTCGGCTGAAAAAAATAGGTGAGATAAATGGAATATGTATATGCTGCAATGTTACTGCATTCTGCACAGAAGAATATTGATGAAGACGGCGTGAGCTCAGTTTTGGGCGCTGCTGGTGTAGATGTTGACGGAGCCCGAGTCAAGGCTCTCGTCACGTCTCTAGGTGATGTCAACATCGATGAAGCGATGGCTACTGCCGTCGCAGCGCCCGTCGCTGCTGCCCCGGCTGCTGCCGGTGGCTCGGCTGACGCTGCGCCTGCTGCAGAAGAAGCAGAGGCTGAAGAAGAAGAAGAGGAAGACGACGCCGCTGGCTTCGAAGGCCTCGGATCCCTCTTCGGTTGAAGCTGCAAGGCAAACACGAACGAAATTGCACCCACCGCTGAGCGGTGGCTATCAGGTTGTGCTGACGCTGGCCGCTCTTATTGGGCGGATGCCGCGGAATCGGCTCACCCCTTCCGCGTCCGGGCTGCATGATATCAATGCGAAATCGATGGGCGAAGCCGATGCGCGAAGCCTCAAATGACGGCTTCGACTGAGCATATCGATGGTCGGTCGGCTGCTCGAGATTCCAACTTCGGTCTCACCCACCGATGCGGTTCGCGCGCTGCGCCTGCTCGGCGAGGCGCGCGGCTGGTCGATGAAGCGCCTCGAAGAGAGTAGAATGGTTCATCGCTGGGCCATCATCATGCCTCTGACCCGCCAAGCGCAAGTCCTTGGCCTTGAATTCGAGGATGGGCTTGTGCTTGGCCTCAGTCTACGCACATGGTCTCACACACCAGGCTCGGCTGGACGATTGACTCACGTCTCCTTTGAGATTCCTGCCGCCATCGAGGGTGAGTTCTGGACCGAGATTCTCGATGAATGGTCTAGCCGACTGCCCCGCTGCCCGTGGCGGTGGACATTCGGCGAGCGCTCGATGATCGGCTACCTCTTGCCTGAATACAGGCGCAGTCGCGTCCTCTTCGGACGCGAAGGAATCAATCTCAAGAATTGGGCTTCCCGAGAGGAATCCAGCACACCGTCTGGTACGGACGATTAGTAACAAACCAGCACGTACGCTACCGCACGGGGTTGGAATCGAATTGCTCGAACTTGGAGTCGCAGACTTCTTGATAGGCTGATGCGCGAGGGCAGAGCGGAGAGCGTATGGACCTCGACAGCCTCGTTGACACGCCGCGCAAACAAGCGATGCTCGGCATCTCGGTCGCTTTTATGATCATTTTTCCGGCTTATTTCGCTGTCATGCCGATGCTCATCGACGACGACCTGATGGCTTCTTCCTCGGGTGGCGGGCCAAGCGGAGAATGGGTGGTTCGATTCGAGGAGACTTCAATCACTCTGCAGGAGAGCGTCAACCTCGGTGACGGCGATTCACACGACACTTTCTTCGACCTCGAATCGGATTTGATGATCGGATATGTGCAAGTCGTCGTCGCTTGCAATGACAACGACGACTTGACCCCGGGCTTCAGCGATGCCGTCGATGTGGCGAGCGATGTCTCGGGCGTGAACTCAGGAAATTTCTCTGACCTGAGCGATAGTGGCCTTTGTCAAGGCGATGCTGTGACCCTCCGTTGGGATGTGATTCCTGGTTACAATGGAACTGAGTACACCGCTTCTGATATGTCTGAGAATGAGATTCGCGCGCAGTGGGACGATATGGGATTCGCGCGCGGCACCTGGGCGGCTACGATAACCGCCGATGTGAGCTCGTCGCCAGGGATAGGCCCACTGAATGACAATGACGAAGATTACGACATCACATGGACTGCGATGACCTTCACCCTCTCACTCGAACCAGTCGTCGAATTGTGATTTCTGACGAGGGTTTACTCGCCTCAAGTCTTGGCATGGATGCGGATGATATCGCCGTTCTGGACCTCGTGCTCCGCCCCAATGACGCGCCCGCTGCGTGCATCGGTGGCGCGAATGAAGCCGTCTCCAAGATCGGTGTGAACGGCGTATGCGAGCCCTTTGGCGGTGGTTCCTGAGGCGACGAGAAGTGCGTCGGGCAGGACGTTGCCTTCACCATCGACCCAATGCGTCTCGTCCTGCACCGGATATGCGACCCTGCGCTCGAGCCTGTCGAAGACTATCTCGCCCAGTAGCCCAATCAGACCACCTCCGCTCCATCGAGTGATGGTTTCAGAAATACTCGCCAGTGCTCCGCGTTGTTGGTCGGTCAACTTCGCTTCGCCTGCCTCTGAGATGGTGAATCCCTCATCTCCGGGTCTGTGATCGATTAGTCCAGCCGCGCTGGCGCGGCTGAGAGCGAGTTCCGCTTCTGCACTTGTCGCGACGAGGATTCCGCCCGAATCCTCGACCATTGCTCGCAGCCCATCCCAATCACCCGCTTGCGCTCGGTCCGCCTTGTTCGCTGCGACACAGATTGGGAATAGAGCACTTCGAACCGCTGTCGCCAGAGTCGAGAGTTCCGCCTCGCCCCACGACCACGGCACTCCAGCATCGGGGAAGCCAGCATGAACCGCAGCGATTCCTGCTGCAGCATCGGCTTCGCTCACACCGATTCCAGTCAATTGATCGAAGAGGTAGGTCACCAAGGCCGCGTCACCCTCTGATTGCACCCGCCGCGCCCCGCGTTGCCAGCCACCTTCGATGATGCCACGGATCCACGCATCGAGTTCCTCGAGAAGAAACTCGTGCTCCTCGATAGGGTCCGAGCCGCCCGAGCCAACGGGATTGCCCTCGATATCGGTCGAGCCCGAGACATCGACGACTTGGATCAGGGCGTCGCATCGGGCGAGGTCTGAGAGAAATTGATTGCCTCGCCCGCGGCCGCTCGCAGCGCCAGGAACAAGGCCGGCAACATCGACCAGAGTCACCGGAACCAAGCGCTTGTGGCCGATGCACGAGCCGGTGTTCGGAGTGCAGATACTGCCCGCTCTCGCATCGTCCTCGCTGACCGCGTCCAACCTGCCATCAGCCACGCGTTTGGCGCGCAGAGACGCGCAGGCGCAGTCTTCGCGCAGTGGTAACCAAGCTACCCCAACGTTGGGCTCGATGGTTGTGAAAGGGTAGTCGGCGATGTCCACGGGTGTTGCGGTGAGAGCCGAGAAAGTAGTCGATTTGCCGACATTCGGTTTGCCGACCAGCCCTATCCTCATGTCGCTCCCCCCACACCTACGAGAGCCAGCGACCCTCAACTTGACGGTCGCACGGATTCAGGTTTCCTACCAAAGTAGGAAAAAAACGGCCATCCCAGACCGTATTGATTGCCGCAAACTCAGAGTTTGGTAGCACTGCCGGCTTCGTCCGATTCGCCCACCGGCACGACCTCGGTGTCCATGCCAGCACCAGCCGCCAGAATCCGGCGAACGCTCGTCGGGGAAGCCAATGAGTAAGAATCGGCCTTGATGCTCGAAGCGGTTGCCGAAGCCTCGGCGACGATTGTTCCGCGGAACAGACCGCTGACCATGTTGAGGCAGTGCAGAATCGCACCGATGACCGCACCGTAGAACATCACCGAGCCGGTGACGGACAGATCGTGTGCCAACGAGGAAGGGTCCAGGACGCCTGCGGAAAGCAGAGACATGCCGATGACATCTGACATCAGAGTCAGGGTCAGGCCGAAGGCAGCCCCACCAGCGCTGAGCCAGAAAGCCCAGCGAGCGCGGTTCTGCGAAGCGAGGTGACGACCGGAGATCGCGGGGTAGAGTGCGAGAGCCGAGCCGAAGGCGAGTGGGACCAGAATCAGCCAGATTCCCATCTTTCCGAGCGTCGTTGCCATTCCACTCAATTCAGCGACCCCGCTCAGGGTGTCGCCTTGAATGAAGAGTGCCCCAATCGTAAGTGGAATCAGCATCACTGCGCCTAAGTTGATCTCAGGGATTCCAGCGGAATCGGAATTCTCGACGGAGGCATCCTCACCGCGGATGGTGACTAGGGTATTGCCGCTGAAAGCGAGAATCGGGATGAGCGCGAAGGCCATCAGGAAACTGGCGACGATGCGCTCATCCATCGATGGCGCCAACTCAGCAGCGCTCAGACCGAGCATTCCCACAGCCATGCTGCCATCGATAGCACCCAGAGGATTGATCGCAATCATCGAGCCGACCAGAGTCGCACCCACCAATGTGCGCGACCACAGAGCATTACCTGTGGCGACCGAGGCGGTGTAGAGAACCACGCCAGCGATCGTCGCGAAGAAGAAAGTACCACCAATCATGTGGACCATCAACCACTGTCCGACGCCGGTCTCGAAGCCACCCGCGATATAGTTCGCGAGCAGGGCGAGCGGGTCGGATACCAGACCGATGATGATGAGCCAAGCGGGCAGGGCGATGGCGCGTGTGCGGTTCGCGAGAGTCAGCAGATGATTGATCAGAATCGCCGCGAAAGCAAGTGTCTGGAGGGTGGTTCCGATGACCAGCACAGGTGCGCCGAGAACGCTCGGATTGTGCGCGCCGATGACCAGAACGAAAGTTGCGAGGGACCAGAGGAAGGAGACGAGCGTGGCGTTGCGCTCGCTCGCAAGTTCGGTACCGAGCAGGCGCGGCATGATGTGCAGGCTAGCGCCGATCATCGCCATCCCGACGGCTCCGTAGAGCGTGGCGTACTCACCAGCAGAGGACAGAGATGCCGAAGTCGGATTGTAGCCCCAGGCCGAGAGAGAGTGCAGTGCAGACGGCTCATGGGCCAACCAAAGTCCCTCGAAAGTAAGCGTGGCACCGAAGAACAACCACAGAGCTGACTGGATTATCCACGAGCGGGCAGCCGAATTCTCGCGCCCCTCGACCAATTCGATTCCAGGACCAAGTGCCTTCTCGAGCATGAATAGACCCATGCCTCGGGCAACGTCGGTGAAGATCCACAGCCCACGGTGAACGAGGGCGTAGAAAGCGAAGACCAAGACCCAGAAGATCATCATCGTGGAAAGTACTGCATCCATGAAAATCACCTCACTCACGAGTTGCCTCGGTAATCATCGTCGCGATAATCGAGAAGAATCCGAAGATTGCTCCGAGAATGAAGAACCAGATTCCGCCTGTCAGATTGCCGAAAGTCTCGAAGTCGGAAAGGACTGGAAGATTCTGGCCAGGATAGAGGATGCTGAAGAGAGTCAGGAAAGTCAGAGAGGCGACTAATCCGAGAACCAGAATCGCCCAGGAAGCCGATGGCTCCTGTTCTCCTTGCAGAAATCCGCCCAATGATTCATCATTGCTCGACATCCACGCACCACTCACCCTGAGGACTCAGGACGCCCCGACCACCGGAGATTGCCCCTTAAGCATTCGGCGAGGGACTACGTCCCTCATGTCAGGGCGCTCGCATCGCGTCAACTCGGTTGAGGCGTCTGTCGCGCCCTGTACCCAATGGCGTCGGGAGAGCGAGATCAGCGGCGACCTCGGTTCTCCAGACCGCCTTGCAATCACAATCCAGCCCTTTGAATTCGGACAGGTTTCGCGACACTGAGTAGCGCTCGATGGCGGCGGCGACCTCTTTGTCGCAGGCTCCGCAATTGTGTGAGCCGCGAATTTTTCCCGCCGCTGTCGGGTGAACGATGATTCGCGCCTCGTGTGTGGCTGTCGGCTGGTGGGCTTGCTCGATCATCTCGACTAGCGACCACAGCCACGGCGGGCGGTATTCGCGATTGCGGAAGAGTCGGTCGACGATGGTTCCGCGTTGGATGTTCATCGGATTTATCGAGACCTCGTCGGATAGTGGGGCGACTTCGATGAGCCACTTTGTGGTGTGCTTGAGAGCGTCGCCCTCAGACATGAAAGGCGGCTTGAAAATGAGGTAAGTTTTGACCCGAAGATCGTTGGCGCGCAGGTCAGCTATCGCCCTGTGCCAAGTCTTGACCGAGAAGCCTTTGTTGACGTGGAATCGCAACACTGCGTCGTCATAAGCCTCCAATCCAATAGCCACTGTGCAGCCCGGATGGTGACTTGCCACCCATGCCAACTTCTCGGGGCTGCACATGTGAGCCTGTGCTTCGACGATGAGGTGAAGTCCCATTTCGTGAGTCTCTCGCAGCACCAGCTCCTGCCACTCAGGCGGGTTCTCCTGGTCCTCGAAGAATGTTCCAGAAGTGTAGACCTTGACCATGCTACAGCCCTCGAAATCATTGGTTCTTCGCTTTGCCTCCTGCCACTGCGCGAAGAGGTCGTCGGCCGTCACATCGTCGCGCACGTCGTTGAAATAACCGCAGAAGGTACATCCTGATTTCCACCACCAAGCACAACCGCGGCTGCGCATGATGACCGTGGCTGCCTTGCAATGGGTTCCGTCGGGCAGTCGCTCGGGTGTGATGTAGACCGTCGCCGGCTTGCTCGCGTCCCAGGATTCACGCCGAGCGACGGAGGAGGCGGTGTTCTCCGGTGCCTTGACCAGATGGTGGATCTTGACCGCCGGAGTACCCTCGCCCAGGATGCCACACGCACCGGCCATGCCATTTGGGCGGCAGTGGCCGTCTTGAGAATACCGACTCGGCTGTGAGT
>ENA-ORDG01000798-ORDG01000798.1-marine-metagenome-genome-assembly--contig:-NODE-798-length-13713-cov-2.661484_pt1 | contig 13713 bp, 11 predicted proteins | sample MGYA00248629_ERZ508524 | MGnify/ENA primary metagenome ERZ508524 (study PRJEB26194, sample SAMN05421901) | marine metagenome | isolation source: East of Rio de Janeiro, Brazil, South Atlantic Ocean...
CGGCGGGGCTTTCTGGGCGCGGGGATCGGCGGCGGCGCGCTGACGCTGGCGGCGGCGGCGCGAGCGGCCGTGCCCTTCGATCCCTTTGCCGGGGTGGAGCCGATCCGCGCCAGCGCCGATCGTATCTTCCGCACCACGGTGTGCCTGCGCCCGTTCCGCGCCGCCGGCCCGCGCATCGCGGTCGAGCAGGTGGGACGCAAGCGCGTCGTCCATAATTATGGCCATGGCGGCAGCGGCTGGTCGCTGAGCTGGGGTTCGGCCGAACTCGCCGTGCCGATGGCGATGGCCGACGGGGTGCGCGACATCGCGGTGATCGGCGCGGGCGCGCTGGGCCTGACCGCGGCGCTGACGGCGCAGCGCGCGGGCGCGCGCGTCACCATCTACGCCAAAGAGCAATTCCCCCATGTCCGCTCCGCGCGCGCCACCGGCACCTGGTCGCCCGACAGCCGCATCGCGATGGAAAAGGCGGTCGACCCCGGCTTTGCCGACCGGTGGGAGCGGATGGCGCGGACCTCCTTTTCCCTATATCAAAGCTATCTCGGCCTGGCCGGCGATCCGGTCGAATGGACCGATCGCTATATTCTGTCCGACGATGCGCCGGGCGCTGCGGCGCCCCTGGCGGCGGGGGCGCCACCCGCGATCCTGCCCCCGGCTCCCGCTCCCAGCCGGCCCGATGATTTCCTCCATCTCGAAAGCCGCCTGCGATCGGTCGCGCTGCCGCCGGGCGCGCACCCTTTCCGCGCCGCGCATGTCCGCCGCAACAGTTCGCTGACCTTCAACGTCGCCGATCTGGCGCATCAGTTGACCAGCGATTTCCTGATCGCCGGCGGGCGGATCGAGCCGCGAGTCTTCCACGCGCCGGCCGATCTCACGCGGCTGAAGGAAAAGGCGATCATCAACTGCACCGGCTATGGCGCGCGGGCGCTGTGGCGCGACGAGAGCATCGTGCCGGTGCGCGGGCAGATCGCCTGGCTGATCCCGCAGCCGGGCGCGACCTTCGGCGTCTATTATCATGGCATCGCGCTGCTGGCGCGGCGCGACGGCATCGTCGTCCAGCCGGTCGGCGAGGACGAATGGTTCGGCTATGGCGACGCCAATGAAGCGCCCGATCCGGCGGCCGCCCATGCCGCCGTCGCGGAAGTGGCGCGCTGGTGGGGGTGAGCGGCGGCGTCAGTCCTCGTCGGGCAGGCGGCTGACGCGGATCGACTGGGCGTTCATCTGCGCGCTGCCGAAGATCGTCATGAAGGCGATGTCGGTCGCGTCGCGGCCGACCGCGATCCGCGCCATGGTCTCGACCGGCGCCAGGCCCGTCGCATCGACCAGATGCCAGGCGCCGTCCAGCCACACTTCCACCACCGCATGGAAATCGGGCGGGTCGAGGTCCAGCGCATAGACCGACACCAGCCGCGCGGGAATGTCGCGCGACCGGATCAGCGCGGCGGTCAGATGCGCGAAATCGCGGCACACGCCCTGCTGCGCCACGAACGTGTCGGCCGCCGTGGTGGTGATGTTGGAACTGCCCGGCACATAGGCGACATTGTCGCGCACCCAATCGACCAGCGCCTGCACCAGCGCGCCGCCGTCCAGATCGGGGAAATGGCCGCACACGAAGCTCACGAACCGGTCGGCCTCGCAATAGCGGCTCGGCCAGATGAAGGGCAGCACATCCTCGGGCAGGCTGGGCAGCGGGCTGCGCGACAGGCTGCCGACATCGACCGGCGCGCGCTCGATCGCCATCGTCGCGCGATAGGTGCTCAGCATCCGACCCGTGCCGGTGCGCGTCCATGTGCGCCGCCCGATGCCGCTGCCGCCGACCTTGTTGGTGAGCGGCCCGGCATTGTCGATGATGTGCGACTGGGTGAGCACGCGCTGGTCGGGCAGGGCCGCGGCCTCGACGGCGAGCAGCACGTCGGTCGGGCAGGCGAAATCATAATCGAGAATCGCTTCGATCGCGAGGCGCATGGGGTCATCCGGATTGGAGAGCGGGGCGAATCATCCCCTCCACCCCAGCATCGGCGGCGCGCAGCCAGCACGCAAGCGCTTCGCACGGGAGCTCATGCGAAAGTCGGTGCCGAGGCTTGGGTCGAAGCATCCCGAGTGCACGGGCGAGCGGGAGAAGAGTGCGAACTGAAGGGCTCACCGCAGAAATCGCATCCGGGTGCAATGAGGCGGAAGAGGAGGAGAAGGCGGCCGCGGGGCCGGTGGGCGCGGCGCACGGACGGGGAGGCTGAGGCGGAGCGTAGAGATACGGCCTGAGAGATCGAATGGAGAGTGCGAATGGAAGGGCTTACCGCAAAAACCGCATCCGCGCGCAGTGAGGCGGAAGAGGTGAAGCAGGCCCTGAGGAGCCGGCAGGTGCGGCGCAAGGACGCCGGCGCTGCCTCTGGACGCGAAGATGCCGCCACAGGGGTAAGGCCAGAACGCGCCTGTGCCGGTAATCGACCAGCGTCACCTACAACTTTGCGACCTCCGCCTGTGAGCCGGGGCCCACTAGCCGCTATCCCGCACGCCCGGCGGCGAGCAGCCGAACCGCCTCGCCGCTCAGCCAATACGCGCTGCCAACCCAACGGCGAACGTGGCAGCCGTCGCGGTTCCCCGCGGGAGCGAAACTACGGCCACTCCTGATGCCGCCCTCATCCTACGCGCGGCCCGGATGTCGCCCTGATCATATGTGTGCGTCGTCGGAAGAAGGCAGCGCACATCTCACCATGCGCCCTTTCAGCGCCGCCCCTACACCCTCCCAAACGCCTCCGCGCGCGCCCCGCTCAGCCGCGCCCCGCGCGCACCCCGCTCAGCCGCGCCCCGCACCGACGGTAAAAGACCCGCAGCGCGCAGGGGCGCGGCGGGTCTTTTCGGTGCGTGACGCGCCAGGTGGGCGAGGGCGCAAACCGCGCTCCGGCTGATCCGGCCGGAGCGCCTGTCCGCGTTTATTCGCCATCATCCTCCGCATCGGGTCCGGTCATCATCCCCTCGGCCACTTCCTCGGTCTTGCCGCGGATCGCCTTTTCCAGCCGGTCGGCCAGTTCGGGATGTTCCTTCAGATAGGTCTTGGCATTCTCGCGACCTTGGCCGATGCGGACCGAGTCATAGGAGAACCAGGCGCCCGACTTCTCGACCAGCCCGGCCTTGACGCCGATGTCGAGCAGTTCGCCGATCTTGGAGATGCCCTCGCCATACATGATGTCGAATTCGACCTGCTTGAACGGCGGTGCGACCTTGTTCTTGACCACTTTCACACGTGTGGAGTTACCGATAATTTCGTCGCGGTCCTTGATCTGGCCGGTGCGGCGGATGTCGAGTCGCACGCTGGCGTAGAACTTGAGCGCATTGCCCCCGGTGGTCGTTTCCGGATTGCCGTACATCACGCCGATCTTCATCCGCAGCTGGTTGATGAAGATGACCATGCACTTGGAACGGTTGATCGACCCGGTCAGCTTGCGCAGGGATTGGGACATCAGGCGTGCCTGAAGGCCGACGTGGCTATCGCCCATCTCGCCTTCGATTTCGGCACGCGGGACCAGCGCGGCCACCGAGTCGACCACCAGCACGTCGATCGCATTGGAGCGGACCAGCGTGTCGGTAATTTCGAGCGCCTGCTCGCCCGTATCGGGCTGCGAGACGATCAGTTCGTCGATATCGACACCCAGCTTCTTGGCGTAGACCGGGTCGAGCGCGTGTTCGGCGTCGACGAAGGCGGCGGTGCCGCCGGCCTTCTGCGCTTCTGCGATCACATGCAGCGCCAGAGTGGTCTTGCCCGAGCTTTCCGGCCCGTAGACCTCGATCACCCGGCCCTTCGGCAGGCCGCCGATGCCGAGCGCGATATCGAGACCGAGCGAGCCGGTCGAAATCGACTCGACATTCATCGTTTCCTTCGAGCCCAGCTTCATCGCCGAACCCTTGCCGAATGCGCGGTCGATCTGTGCGAGTGCCGCGTCGAGCGCTTTTTGACGGTCCACGTTGGTTTCCTTGTCGTCTACCAGCTTCAGTTTCGCAGCAGCCATCGCACGCCCTCCTTCATGTTCCTAGAGAGGCTCTCGCCTTTTCGACATGAGCAGTATGTACCACTTATGTTCCGATAGAACAAGGGGGGAACGAATATTTTTCGGAACGTCAGATAATACGTTTAGAATCAGTTGCTTGCAGCGCTCAGCACCTCACCAACCTTGCGTGAGATCTGTTCCACACTGAATGGCTTGGCGATGAAATACATGTTGTCGATGCTGATCTCGTTGCGCAGAGTTTCCTCGGCATAGCCCGACATGAACAGGATCGGGAGGTCGGGCTTCAGCTTGCGGATCGCGCGAGCCATCGCAGGACCGTCCATTCCCGGCATCACCACATCGGAGACGACCAGATCGAAGACGCCGCCATTGGCGATCTCGGCGAGGCCGTCCTCTCCGTCGGGCTGGGCGGTGACGGTGAACCCGGCGCGGACCAGCGCGCGCTCGGCCACCGCGCGGACCATATCCTCGTCCTCGACCAGCAGGACGCGGCCACCGCCGGACCAGCGGCGCGCAGGCTCGTCCGGATCGGCGCGGCGCTCTTCCGCGGTCGGGGCACCGTGGTGCACCGGCAAATAGACAGTGAAGGCGGCACCGGAGCCCAGCCCATCGCGAGGGCCCACGTTCTCGGCATAGATATAGCCGCCCGACTGGCGGATGATGCCGTAGACGGTCGACAGGCCCAGCCCGGTGCCCTTGCCCAGCTCCTTGGTGGTGAAGAAGGGATCGAAGATCTTGCCCATCACCGCAGCCGGAACCCCGCCCCCGGTGTCACGCACGATCAGCGCGGTGTAGTCACCCGGCGGCATATCGGGGCCGAGGCTGCGCGTTTCCTTGAGCGAGACCTTGCGGGTCGACATCACCAGCGTGCCCGTGCCGTCGCCCTGCGCGGCAATCGCATCGCGCGCATTGACCGCCAGGTTCACGATCACCTGTTCGAGCTGCCCCGGATCGGCCCGCACGGGCCCGAGATCGCGATCGTGCCGCACGCGCAGCTCGATCTTCTCGCCCAGCAGACGCTTGAGCAGCTGGCTAACCTCGGAGATGACGTCAGGCAGTTGCAGCACCTCGGGGCGCAGCGTCTGCTGCCGGCTGAACGCAAGCAACTGCCGGGTGAGGCTGGCCGCCCGGTTCGAATTGGCGCGAATCTGCTGGATGTCGTCGTAATCGCTGTCGCCCGGCATGTGGCGCAGCAGCATCAGGTCGCAATAGCCGATGATCGCAGTCAGCACGTTGTTGAAATCGTGCGCCACGCCGCCTGCGAGCTGGCCGATCGCCTGCATCTTGCTCGCCTGCGCGATCTGCCGCTTGAGCTCGGTCTCTTCCTTCGAATCGACCAGCGACAGCAGCACGGCGGGTTCGCCCAGCCCGCGCACGCTGGCGAGGCCCAGCGAGACCGGCTCACCCGGCGCGGTTTCGAGCCGCACCGCGACGTCGCCGCTCGCCACCCCACCCTTGCCGAAGCGGCGCACCGCGTCCGAGATCGCGCCCTTGTCCTCGCGCACGACCAGATCGGAGGGGAAGGTCGGCAGGCCCTTCTCTGTCCGTCCGACCGCGCGCAGGAAAGACGGGTTGGCGAACAGGAAGCGTCCGTCGCGATCGGTCATCGCCAGGCCCAGCGGCAGTGCCTCGATCAGCGACTCCACCTTGGGCGCAGTATCGGCGGAGACATGCTCGGCCAGAGCAACATGCGCCTCGACCAGCAGCATCAGCGAAGGCGCATCCTGGGGGTTGGCGGCCCATTCGTCGTCGATATCGTTGAGCGGCACGTGGATCAGCTGGAAGGGCTCGCCCTCCCGTCCCGCGCGGGCAAAATATATCCGCTCGCGTTCGTCGAGCCGGAGAAAATCGGCGAATTCGCGGCCGACCAGCGTGGCCGAAGGGTCGCCCGCAGCGCGCTCTGCAAAGGCCGTCGACGCTGCGCGTACGGTGCCTTCGGCGGTAACCAGCGCGGCAACCACCCCTGCCCGGCCAAGCATCCTGCCCAGCGCACCGGTGACCAGCTGCGATATGTCGCTGGCGAGATCTTCGCTCGATTCGGGGCGGAAGCGCCAGACGAGGTGATCCTCGCCCCGCCCCGCCCGCTGCGCCTCGACCTCCCAGCGCACATCGTCCTTGCCCAGCGAGAGGTGCGCCGCGTGTGCGCGCCCTTCGCGCCAGGCCTCGCGCGCAGTTCTGAGCAGTGCTTCGGCGGCGGCCTCCTCGCTCAGGGCGAGATTGGGCGGTGCCTTCTCGACCCCGAAGCGGGAGGAAAACGACGCGCTCGCGCAGACCAGCCGGTTCGCGCGGTCGGTGATCGCGACCATCGCACCGGGCTGGTCGATCGCGGTGAGCGTAACGCTCCAGTCGGGCGGTGCCAGTTCCACCCGCTCTGCGCCGGCGGCCTTGCCGCGCAGAACGATCAGCAGGGTCATCAGCGTCGCGAGCCCGCCGGCATAAGCTGCGGTCAGGATCGGCAGGTCGCTGAGCAGCCATACCGCCGCAACGCTGACCACCAGCGCGAGCAGCAGGACCAGCCAGCCGAGCGGGGTTCCCCCGGCGCCAGGCTGAGCGAATGGCTTCACGATGGCGTTGCCTGCGATGGCGCAGCGGCAGCTTCGCGGGCGATCGCACCGCGCTTCAGCCGTTTCTTGCGCCGCCGGCCCATGGCGGCGCGCCATATCCACTTGGTCAGGAGATAGCCGATCGGGGGGAACAGCGCCGCGAAGAGGAAGAAGCCGAACACGGTCGCACCCGCCGCCTCGAACAGGCCGCCAAGCGTCATCAGCCCGTCCTGCGGCAACAGCACGTTTCCGCCATCGGGAATGATGGTCAGCACCTTGTGGCCGACCCGGTTGGCTGCCCACAGCCAGAACGGGAAGGTCAGCGGATTGGTCACCAGCGTGGTCGCGCTGGCGATCGGCACGTTGGCGCGCACGGTGAAGGCGAGCACCAGGGCGAGGAAAATCTGACCGAACGGAATCACGAACCCTGCGAACAGACCGAGCGCGACGCCGCGCGGCACGTTGCGGCGGGTGAAGCGCCATAGTTCGGGGCTGAGGAAACGGTGAGCAATGGGCCGCAAGACACGGCTTTCGGCCAGCTTTTCCCGGTCGGTATATCGACGCAGGTAGCTCCACGTTGCCGAACGTGCGGACGGCTTGTGGAGGCTATCTGATGGCTGGCTCATAATGCTCGTTCGATAGTGGTGTCGGCCATGCCGAAGGGCAAGCCGGAGGTCGTCGTTTTACCCCATAGTAGAGGCGCAGGAGCACTAGCCGAAACGGGGTGGCTGGTTCATTAATCATGCGGCCCGGATCGTCGCAAAATCCGCCCTGTCCGGCGCGCCTGCCACTACCCCCGGTCGCGCAGGATCCGCGCCTTGTCGCGCTGCCAGTCGCGATCCTTGATGTAGTCGCGCTTGTCCTTGGTCTGGCGGCCCTTGGCCAGCGCCAGTTCGACCTTCGCCCGACCCTGCCCGTTGAAATACATCGACAGGGGCACAAGCGTCATTCCCTTGCGCTCAACCGCACCTAGCAGCTTCTCGATCTCGCGTTCATGCAGCAGCAGCTTGCGCGGGCGCTTGGGCTCGTGGTTCAGGCGGTTGCCGTGGGTGTATTCAGGGATGTTGGCATTGATCAGCCATGCTTCCCCGTCGCGCACCTCCGCATAGGATTCGGCGATCGTCGCCTCGCCCGAGCGGAGCGATTTGACCTCGGTACCCTGCAGGGCGATGCCTGCCTCGAACTTTTCCTCGACCGCATAGTCGAACCGCGCGCGCCGGTTCTCGGCGACGGTCTTGCGCTTGTCGAAGGTAGGAGGTTTGGGACGTGCCATAAGGGGCCGCGATGTAGGGGCGCGCGGGCGAAAGGGAAAGGGGCCGCGCAAGGAGTGGGGATGAAATCGCGCCTGCGCTTGCGCAGCGCGGCCGCAGCGTGGCTATTCCTGATCGATGCAATCCAGCGCGCCAGAGCCTTTCCGCATTCACGACCGCGCGATCGCGCCGGGCAGTTCCGAAATCCTGACCATCCCGGTCAGCCAGCAGGTCACCGGGCTCGACGCATCGCTCGCGCTGAAAGTGCTGCACGGGGCGAAGCCCGGCCCGGCGGTGTTCGTCAGCGCGGCGATCCATGGGGACGAGATCGTCGGGACCGCGATCATCCAGCGGCTGATCGACCACCTGATGCCGGGCGCGATGGCGGGCACGCTCATCCTCGCGCCGGCGGTCAATATCTACGGCTTTGCCTCGCACAGCCGCTACCTGCCCGACCGGCGCGATCTCAACCGCAGCTTTCCGGGTTACGAGAACGGCAGCCTTGCCGCGCAGCTGGCGCATACGTTTCTGGAGCAGGTGATCGACCGCTGCTCGCTCGGGATCGACCTGCACACTGCTGCGGTCCACCGGTACAACCTGCCGCAGATCCGCATCGCCTCGGGCAGCCCCTACCTCACCGAACTGGCGATGGCCTTCGCCCCGCCGATCATCATCGAGAGCCCGCTGCGCCCCGGATCGATGCGCGCGCTCGCGCATGATCGCGAAACGCCGATGCTGCTGCTGGAAGCGGGCGAGGCGCTGCGGTTCGATCGCTATGCGATCAATGTCGGCGTCAGCGGCGTACTGCGCGTGCTGGCGCATATCGGGATGATCGAACTCGACGACGGGCTCGCGGTAGTCAAGGTGCCGACCCGCGCCAACCGCTCAAGCTGGGTGCGCGCGCCGCGCGGCGGGGTATCGCGCCGGGTGCGCAAGTCGGGCGACGTGGTGCGGCAGGGCGACATGCTGGCGGTGGTCGGCGGCCTGTTCGGCGAGGACGCGCAGGAACTGGTCAGCCCGGTCGACGGCGTCATCATCGGCCACGCGACCCTCCCGGTGGTCAATCAGGGCGACGCGCTGTTCCATATCGCCGAGGTCAAGACGCTGGATGGCGTTGGTCACGGCGCGCGCAGCATCGCCGATGCGCTGGCGGTCAGCGAACCACCCCACCCGCCGACCACGCTGCTGGACGAGGACGAGGTGCTTTAGGTCACTCTCAGAATGTCTGGATGGCGGTTACGACGATCGAGCAGGCAATCATCATCCAGCCGCTACGCTTGATCGCCGAGGCCTTGTGCAGACTTGGATAGGCCGCGAGCTCGCGCCGCTCCTCGAAGTAAGAATCTTTCTCGGATTGGATCTTTCGCCGGGCCTTTTCCGCTTGGCGTTCGGCAGTCGCGACCATCAAAACACCGCCAAGCATCAATAATGCAGGCAACCAGTACTCTTCCAACATCACACCAGCCCCGCGTGCTCCAGCGCCTTGTCGACCGCGCGGCGGGCGTGGTCGGAGCAGGCGACCAGCGGCAGGCGGACCTCGTCGGTCATCCAGCTTTGCGTGCGTGACAGCGCATACTTCACCGGCGCCGGGCTCGAATCTTCGAACATTGCGTAGTGCAGCGGATAGAGCCGGTCGTTGAGTTCGCGCGCGCGGACCAGGTCATTGTCGGCGCAGGCCTTCTGGAATTCGGCGCACAGAGCGGGCGCGACGTTTGCGGTCACCGAAATGCAGCCAGAGCCGCCCGCCGCATTGAACGGCAGCGCCAGCTCGTCATTGCCCGACAGCTGGCAGAAATCTCTGGAGATACCCATGCGGTGGTCGGCCACGCGCGACAGATCCTCGCTCGCGTCCTTGATCGCCACGATCACCTCGGGGAACTTCTCCGCCAGTTCGCACACGGTTTCGGGCAGAATGTCTGTCACCGTGCGGCCCGGCACGTTGTAGAGCACGATCGGCAGGTCGCCATGTTCGGCGAGGTGGCTGAAATGCGCGATCAGCCCGGCCTGGCTCGGCTTGTTATAATAAGGCGCGACGCACAGTCCGGCGGTCACCCCGGCCTTCTTGGCGAACTTGAGGTGCAGCAGCGCGTTGTTGGTATCATTGCTGCCGCATCCGGCGATGATCGGCACGCGGCCCGCCGCCTGCTCCACACACATCTCGATCACCCGGTGGTGTTCGGCGTTGGACAGGGTCGAGGCCTCGCCGGTCGTCCCGCAGGGTACCAGCGCGGCGCTGCCCTGCTCGATCTGCCAGTCGACCAGCGTGCGGAACGCCGCCTCGTCGACCTTGCCGTCCCGAAATGGAGTGACGAGCGCGGGGATTGAGCCTGAGAACATTTGAGTCGCTCCTGCGTTGAGCTTATATGAGGGGCGAGAAACGGAGCTTTCATCGCCCCATCAATCCCTTCGTCATAAGGAGCCAGCGGCCATAATGTCCAGCATGACCAGACTCCCCTTTTTGGCGCTTGCGCTAGTTTCCACCACCTCGATCGTCCCACCCGCCTACGCGCAGGATGCGTCGAGCTGGGATCGTGCGCGCGCAGACCTGATAGCGTCCGCCCCCTCACAGATGGCGCAGGTCGTCGCGCGGTGGGACTATCTGATCGGTCAGGACAGCCTGCCCTTCACCGAATATGCGAGCTTCCTGCTCGCCTACCCCGACTTCCCGCAGGCCGACCGGCTGCGCGTGCGGGCCGAAAACGCGCTGGATGAAAGCGTTGCCAGCCCGGAAAGTTTGGTCGCCTATTTCGACGCGCTGCCCCCGCTGACCAATGCGGGCAAGGCGCGTTACGCACTCGCGCTGTCCTCGGTCGGGCGGCCCGAAGCTGCTGCGGTTGCCCGCGAGGCATGGCGCGGCGGCAGCATGAGCGCGACCAGCGAGCCCTACCTGCTGTCGATCTTCGGCAACCAGTTCTCGCCCGCAGACGACGAAGCGCGAATGGACGCGCTGCTGTGGCAGAGCGCGCTGGAAGCCTCTCAGCGGCAGATCAACCGTGTCTCGCCCGCCAAGCGCGACATGTTCATGGCGCGGCTCGCGCTGATCCAGGGCTACTCGCCCGAAAGCCAGGGCCTGCCGGTTCCCCCCGATGCCAATCAGGATGCGGGCTACGTCTATAATCTGGCGAAGTATTACCGCGAAAACCGCCAGCTGCCGCAAGCGATCACGCTGCTCGCCAGCCGTCCCTCGTTCCAGCGCCCTGCCTTCGACCCAGAGGATTTCGTGGGCGAAGCGCTGCGCGTTGCGCGCGGTGCGGGCTCAGACCCCTCCGCGCAGATTGCCGCCAAGGTCGACGATCTGTTCGCGCCGGGCACCGATATCAGCAAGGAAGCCTATCGCCTGCGCGACGACTATACCTCGCTGATGTGGCTGGGCGGGACCAACGCCTACTGGAATCTCGGCCAGCCGGGCCGCGCGGCGCCGCTCTTCTACCGCTACGGCGCCGCGGCGCAGACCCCGCAGACCCGCTCCAAGGGCTTCTACTGGGCAGGCCTCGCCTCCGAACGTGCGGGCGACCGCAGCGAAGCCAACCGCTATTACGAGATGGCCGCGCGCTATGCCGACCGTTTCTACGGTCAGCTGGCGCTCGCCAAGCTGGGCCGCGCAGTCCCGCCGCTCGGCGGAGACAGCGTCGCCCTGCCCACCGCGCAGCAACGCGCCGAATTCGAGAATGCGGCGCTGACCAAAGCGGTGCGCGAAGTGGCCCGCGGCGCTCCGTGGCGCACCGGGATCCAGTTCTACCAGGCGATTTCGGATCAGGCCGATACGCCCGAGGAACACGCGCTGGTCGCCGAGCTGGCGCGCGAGACGGGCCGCCGCGATCTTGCGGTCAACGTCGCCGAGGCCGCTGCGGCAGACGGCCATCGCGGCTTCGTCAGCCAGGGCTTCCCCACCGTCACCCCGCCGGGCGGCGCGAACTGGACGATGGTTCACGCGATCGCGCGGCAGGAAAGCCAGTTCGCCGCCAATGCGATCAGCCACGCCGGCGCGCGCGGCCTGATGCAGCTGATGCCGGGCACCGCACGCGAACAGGCGGGCAAGCTGGGGCTTGGCTATGATCGGGAGAACCTGATCGCGGTCCCAAGCTACAACATGCAGCTGGGCGATGGCTATTTTGCTCGCATGATGAGCTATTATGGCGGGTCCTACCCGCTCGCCATCGCGGCCTATAACGCGGGCCCGGGCAACGTGAACAAGTGGCTGCGCGCCAATGGCGACCCGCGCGATGGCGGGATCGACTGGGTCACCTGGATCGAGCGGATCCCGATCTACGAGACCAAGAACTACGTCCAGCGCGTGATCGAGAATGCCGCAGTTTACGAGCAGCTCAATCCCGACCGCGCGCAGTTCGGCAAGCCCAGAATGGCGGGTGACTTCCTGCGCTGAGCCGCGCTAGGCTGGGGGCATGAAAGGCGACAATCCGATCACTCCCGCGGGCTATTCCGCGATGAAGGCGCGTTACGACCACCTGCTGGGCACCGCCCGGCCCGAGATCGTGGAGATCGTCAGCTGGGCGGCAGGCAATGGCGACCGCTCCGAAAACGGCGACTATCTCTATGGGCGCAAGAAGATGCGCGAGATCGACCGCGAACTGGCGCATCTCGCCCGGCGGATGAAGGCCGCGCGGGTGATCGACCCCGCCGACCAGCCCAACCGGGACCGCGTCTTCTTCGGTGCGACCGTGACCCTGGTGGACGAGGACGACCGCGAGAAGGTGCTCACTCTGGTCGGCAACGACGAGGCGGAGGCGAGCGAGGGCCGGATCGGCTGGGGCTCGCCCATGGCACGCGCGCTGCGCGGCGCAGAGGTCGGCGATTTGCGGATGGTCAAAGGCCCCACGGGCCTGCGCGAATGGGAAGTTCTCAAGATCACCTATCCCGAACGCAAGGGCGCGGCGGCGTGAAGCGCAGCGCGATCCTGCTGGGGGCACTCGCCACGCTGGCGAGCCCCGCTCTGGCCCGCTCCTCGCTCGGCGTGTTCGACGACTGGGGCGCGTTCCGCGATCCGCGCCTGCCGCGCTGCTATGCGATCTCCAAGGCGGAGCGCAGCCGGGCGGCGCGCGAGTTCGAGCCTTACGCGACGATCGGCACCTGGCCCAACCGCAAGGTCCGCAATCAGGTGCATGTGCGGCTGTCGCGCCGTCTGGCAAGCGATCCCTCGGTCACCCTGCGGGTCGGCGGCGATAGCTATCGACTGACCGCCGGGGAGGCGGATGCCTGGGCTGAGGACAAGCGGATGGACGCGGCCATCGTCGCCGCAATGCGGTCGGGGACCCGGATGAGCGTGTCCGCCACCGATCGCGGCGGCAACCGCTTCACCGATCGCTACAGCCTGTCGGGCGTCGCCACCGCGATCGACGCGGCAACCATCGCCTGCGCACGCGACTAGCAGCCGACGCAAAAAGGGCGCGGCCCGCGAAGGCCACGCCCTTTCCGTTTACTAGCGACCGATACGCTTAGAAGCGCACGCCCAGGCCGACGGTGACCTGATGACGGTCGGTGTCGACGTCGAACTGGTCGGTATCCGGCAGGGTGCCGTTAAAGTCGACATTCGCGTCGGAGTAGTTCGAATAGCGATATTCGATGTTGGTGAACATGTTCTTCCCGAAGGCGTATTCGAGGCCGCCACCCACGCGGTAACCGTCGAGATCGTAGTCGGTGTCGAACTCGGTCGTGCCGTCATTGCTGCGCACGTTGAGCTTGGCGTTGGTGTAGCCGCCCTTGGCGTAGAACATCATGTTCGGGTTGGCCTTCACACCGATGCGGGCGCCGACATAGACGTCGCGACCGGCGGAGACATTGCCGAAGCCGAAGCCTTCGAAGTCGCCGTTCTCATAGTCGGTGTCTGCGGTCGAACCGGTCAGTTCGGCTTCCGGACCGATCACGATGTTGCCGAGATCGACGTCGTACCCGATCGTGGCA
>ENA-ORDG01000812-ORDG01000812.1-marine-metagenome-genome-assembly--contig:-NODE-812-length-13605-cov-3.219988_pt1 | contig 13605 bp, 21 predicted proteins | sample MGYA00248629_ERZ508524 | MGnify/ENA primary metagenome ERZ508524 (study PRJEB26194, sample SAMN05421901) | marine metagenome | isolation source: East of Rio de Janeiro, Brazil, South Atlantic Ocean...
CTCCCGCTCCAGCGCCTTCATCCGGTCGGCGACGTCGCTCGGCACCCCGGCGCGCGTGCCGCTGTCGACCTCGGCCTTCTTCACCCACTCGTGCAGCGTCTGGCCCGCGCACCCGATCTTCGCCGCGATCGACACCACAGCCGCCCAGCGCGACGGGTGATCCTTCTCGTGGTCCAGCACCATCCGCACCGCCCGGGCGCGTACCTCAGGTGAGAACTTGTTCGTCGTCTTGCTCGTCATAGCCCCTTCCTCTCAGGAGTTGGGGCCTCCGACAAACCCGGCGCGGTTCACCGGCAGGCGCAAGGCATTCCATTAGCAGGGCTCTTAGCGTTCGCTCCAGTCAGCGATGAGTTCGATAACTCTGCACTGCAACGATTCACCGCCGGCGCAGCAAGTGACGACGGTTCTCAGCTCGCAAAAAATTCTTCGAAACCCCTATTGACCTTCCCACGATGGGAAGCCGCATCTTTCGATCTGTGAGATAGGAAGAAGGGTTTCGAGCATGACGACGCAGACCTCCACCGCGCTCGTTCCGGTCGCCGATGCGAAGGCATCGGAGACGAGGCAGGGCTGCTGTGAGACGGGCCAGAAGGGCGGCCGCATGAAGTGGCTGATGTTCGCGGCAGTGGCCTTGCTCGTGCTCGGCTTGGTCACAGGCTCAGCGGTGTTCGGCTTCGCGGCGATCGCGCCGCTTCTCTATGCGCTTCCCTGCCTCGCCATGTGCGGCATGTGCCTCTTCAAGCACGGCGGAACCGCGAAGAGCTAAGCCAGGGCGCGGAACGCGAACTTAGGCTGACCACACCTTCAGGAAAGGAACACTGACCATGAAGAAGTTTATCACGATCGCGGCGGGCACGCTGGCTGCTCTTGGCTTCAGCGCCCCTGCCTTCGCACAGGCGGGGAGCGTGCAGGGCGGGATGAGCGCCGAAGAGCATCAGCAAATGATGTCGGCCGGTGGGGCAACCGGGCGGGGGCAGTGGATGTCCGATCCCGATATGCACCGCCGGATGATGGCGATGATGGAGCGCTGCGAGGAGATGATGGCGAAAAAGGACAAGCGCGCCTCCGCCACGGGCCTTCAGAGCACCAGGAAGACTTCAGCCGAGGGCAAGTGGGCCTGGCGCCCGGACCCGAGGCAGGCGCCTGGCCCGAGAGCGCCGCTCCGTCCCCCTGTCCGGGTGTGGGTGCCTGCCGATAAGAGTTCAACCAACTAATCCGCCAGCCGATTTACCGACAACTTGGCTGGTGGATCACCACTCGCCTGGATCACAGGAGTATCAAACGTGAAGAGTATCAAGTTTCTCGCCCTCGGCGCCGCTGCCGCGCTCAGCTTCAGCAGTGCTGCGTTCGCTCAGCATGAGGGGCATGGTCAGATGACGGCAGAGCAGCACAAGCAGATGATGGCCGGCGATGGTGCTGCTTCTGAGAAGGTCACACACGCCACCGGCGTGGTGAAGGCCGTCGATGCTGCGAAGGGCACCATCACAATCGCACACGATCCAATCGCGGCCAAGAAGTGGCCGGCCATGACCATGACGTTCAAGCTCAACAAGGGCGGGCTCGGCAAGGTTCGGGCTGGTCAGCGGGTCAAGTTCTGTTTCGAGGGTGAAGGCTCTTACACCGTGACGAAGATGACGCGGATCTAAGGCTCACGGAGGTGCCTGCGCCTCCGAACGTCGTGAACGCAACGAGGAGAATAGAGATGAAGACCATGAAAGTAGCAGCCATCGCAATTGCCGCCACACTGGGCCTCGCGACCACGGCGATGGCCCAGCAGTCGGGCTGGTCTACGCCGGGCATGACCGCTGAGCAGCACCGTCAGATGATGTCCGGTGGGGACCAGAAAGGGCAGGGTGGCATGATGATGAACCACGCGGACATGGCCAAGATGATGGACCGCTGCGAGAAGATGATGAAGGAGATGGGCGACAAGCCCGCTGCGTCCACGACGAAGCGCTAAGATACCTTGTCGAAGCGTGGAGGGCGCCGCAGCATGTCTGTGGCGCCTTCTTTGTGTCCGGGTAGGAGAGAGCCTTAGGCTTCCTTGAGCACTAGTGCCGGAGGGCCATCCCTGCAGGAGCCCGAGGAACGAACAGTCGCAGCAGGATCACCGCTGTCAGACCATGTATCCGATGTCCGACGCGCCCGTGGGATACGCAAACATGGTGCTTTTGATGTCATCCGCCGTCAGTCCATGGCGCATCGCGAGTCCAAAGACATTGATGACCTCATCGACATGAGGACCGACGAGATGGGCTCCCAGGATGAGCTTCGAGCCCTCCTCGACCATCACTTTGAAGCCATAGACGCTCTCGGCGACGCGTCTGGCCGTGTACCAGGTCGAGGCTTGCTCAGACTTCAGGCTGAACTTGAACCCCTTGGAACGCGCCTCCTCCTCGCTGAGCCCGACCGATGCGATAGGTGGAATTGTGAAGGCAACGCTTGGGATGGCGCGATAATCGGGACAATACGTGTTGCCCTCGAGCAGATTGGCAACAACGACCTTGGCATCGTGGCTGGAGACTGGGGTCAGTGGCGGCCCTTGTGCCGCAGCATCGCCGGCGGCATAGACAGCTGGATTGGAAACGCTCTGTAGATGCTCGTTGAGCTTCAGGCGCCCGCACTGGTCCCGTTCAACTCCGGCCGCTTCAAGCCCGAGAGAGTCCAAATCCGGGATGCGACCGGCGGCGTGGACGACCAGATCAGCATGGACCGCCGCTGTCCCTCCGTCAGCAGAGCGGACACGTATGATATATCCTTCATCGGTCTTCTCGACGGCTTCCACTGAGTGGCCGGTCCGGACTTCGATCCCGGCGGCGTCGAAGGCTTCCATGAGCCAGCCCACGAGATCTCCGTCGAACTGAGGGAGGATGCGCTTGCCGCGCTGAAGGACCGTCACTTTGGCACCGGCACGCGCAGCGATGTGGGAGAACTCTGATGCGATATAGCCGCCGCCGACCATGACGATGCGGGCGGGCAGCTCGTCGAGCTCAAGGAACCCCTCATTGTCCATCAGGTGCTCCTCCCCAGGAAAGCCGAGGGGGACCGGGCGCGCTCCAGCCGCGATCAGAACGTTCGTCGCCTCGATGATGCCGCTACGCTCAAGTTCGAGACTGTTCGGTCCTGCGAAGCGGGCATGCTCGTGGTAGGTGTCGACGCCTTTTGCGGCGTAGTTCTTCAGCTGTTTGCCCGGGACGGGCCCCGTGAAGGTGCGCTTGAACTCCATGAGGTCGCGCCACTCGATGTGCGCGCCGTCCGCCGCGACACCGTGCCCGCGCATGCGGCGGATGTCGTCCATGACCTGCGCACCCGTAATCAGCATCTTCTTCGGATCGCAACCTCGCAGGGCACAGGTGCCGCCGAATGGCCGGTAGTCGGCCACTGCAACCTTCTTCCCTGCAGCCGCCATTCGGTTGGCCGCGACCATGGCGGCTGTGCCGCTGCCGATCACGATGAGGTCGTATGACTTGGTCACACCTCGAAACCGGCTGATGGGCCTCGGTGAGCGGGAGCTGCAGTGTCCTGTCGGTGGTGTGGACCCGATGTCACTGCTTCCGACGGAACGCAGGAAGCGCAGCGTCTCCTCAGATGCCAGATGAGTCCGGCCGATGCTGACAGGGCCGTGAGGGCTCCCACCACATTCGAAGACGGCATTAGGCTGTTTAGAGACACTCCCGAAGCCACCATGATGGGTATGCCGCAGCAGAGGAAGTGAAAGCCGCTCAGCAACGCTATGACCGTGCCCATCGGCGGCTTGGCGGCGAAGTCGGTCGTGTCGGCCGGATCAACCTCGTTGCCAGAGCTTTGCTGGGTCCCCATCACGGATTCCTCCTGCCTCGGCTGATCAACGAGCGCGTCGTTGCTGACTTGCTGAGCGCTTCAATCGCGAGGGGTATCCAGCGTTCGTGGTCGCCTTCACGAGCTCAGCCACGTTCGTTGCCTTGTCGTCGTAAACGACAGTGGCTGTCTTGGCCTCGACCGAGACTGCCACACGCTTCACGCCGCGAATTTGGCTGAGACTCTTCTTCACCATCGGGACGCAGGTGACGCATGTCATGTTATCAACGGCCAGCGTGACGGTGCGGACTGCCGCGAGGGCGGGAACACTCGTCGCGGCCAAGGTCGCGATAACCGCTGCTTTGATGAACTTCATGGATAGGCTCCTACTCAAACTCACAAGAAATAGACGGCAACGTACGGGAAGCTTATCGCTGCCAGAACGAGGAGGGTTGTGGCCCACAGCGCAATCTTCAGAAGCCGTTTAGAGGCCGGCTTGGCGCAGTAGCTGCCTTCCTCACAATCGGCCTGAGGGCGCGCGTAAACCCGAATGAACCCGAAAATGAGGGCGACGGCTGCCAAGCCGACGAAGAGCGGCTGGTAAGGCGCGAGCGCCGTGAGACTGCCGATCCAGGCCCCGCTTATTCCAAGCGAGAACAGCAGAAGAGGCGCGATGCAGCAGGAGGCAGCGCCCACAGCGCCAAGAACACCTCCGCCGACGGCGATCCAAGTCCGGCGGCCGGGAGCGGCGGCGGTAACGGACCGCTTGGCATCAGGGATTTTCAACACGATCAACCTACCTCTTGTTCATGCAAGCTCAGGAGCTACCACCTGTAGCAACTCCAGGTTCAAGCTGTTTTTTTGGTTCACCCGGCGCAGCAGGAGAGCTTGCTGACATCCTTGTCGAAAGTCTGCGCAGCGAGCTTCAGCCCCTCCACCGTCGTAAGGTAGGGAAAGATCGATTCCGCCAGATCGTCGATCGTGAGGCCGCACCGGATGGCGATGGCCGCAGTCTGGATGCTGTCGGCGCCCTCAGGCGCGAGGATGTGTGCTCCGAGAAGCTCTCTGGTTCGGCCATCGGCAACCAGCTTGATCAGCCCCCGCGTATCCCTTGCCGCAAGAGCGCGTGGAACGTGGTCGAGCGTGACGATGGACGTCCTGACCTGGAACCCGGCGGCGCGGGCCTGAGCTTCGGTGAGCCCGACGCTGCCAACCTGAGGGTCTGAAAAAACGACAGCAGGCATTGCGCGGTTGCTATAAACCAGACTGTCACCGTTAAGGGCGTTCTTCGCCGCGAGCTTTGCTCCGTAGGCAGCCATGTAGACGAACTGGTCGCGTCCAGTGACATCGCCGGCAGCGTAGAAGCCAGCGCGTGTGGTCCGGAGCCGATCGTCGACCTTGATGCCGCCGTTCGGGGTTGTCTCAATACCGAGCTCTGCGAGCCCGAGCCCCTCGACATTGGGTGCCCGGCCAGTCGTGACCAGCACCTGCTCCGCCGCCAAGGTCACGCTGCGACCAGCATGCTCCACGTCGAGCTCGATGCGGCCGTGCACGTGGCGAATAGCCTGGTATGAGACGCCGCTGGCGATCTGGACCCCCTCGGCCTCTAAGTAGCCCTCCAACGCCGCCCCGATCTCCGGCTCTGCCTCGGGCAGAAGGCGTGATCGGAATATCAGCGTCACCTTCACGCCAGCACGCGCCAGGGTTTGCGCGAGCTCGACCCCGACATAGCCGCCTCCAAGCACGAGCAAGGACTTGGGAAGCTCCTCAAGCTCAAGGGCCGTGGTGCTCGTAAGGTACGGCACCTGCGCCACGCCTGGAATAGCTGGGACAGCAGGCCGCGTGCCGGTGGCGATGATCACCTTCCCGGCCGAGATGAGCCGGCCATCCACCTGAACGCCCCCGGGCGCGAGCTTCGCCTGCCCTTCGACGTAGGCGACATTGTTGTACGAAGGGAGAAGGTCAGCGTATTTCGCTTGGCGAAGCGATGTGACGAGTTGGTCCTTCTGAGCAACCAGCGCCTTCCAGTCGACGACAGCTCCTGCCGCCTCGACACCGGCGAACTTCGCGCTCGCCGCATTCGCGTGATACACGGCCTCAGTTGCCCGGATCATGGCCTTGGACGGCACGCACCCGACATTCACGCACGTCCCGCCGATGGTCCCATGGCCAATCATGGCCACCTGCGCGCCTTGCTCAGCGGCAGTGATGGCGGCTGAGAAGCCGGCGGACCCATTCCCTACTACGGCAAGATCGTAGCGTATGGCCTCGTTCGGGCGCGGCCCGCAGCAGTCGGTCATTGCAATTTCCTAATCGTTGATCGGTGGCGGCAGCCCGGTACGCGGCCCTCGATGACGCCTACTGTGCGACGCTGGTTGGGAAGCCAGCTTCAGTGACAGCCGCAGCAAGCGCAGACGGGGTGACGAGCCGAGGATCGTGGGCTACCCGGGCGGTCGCAGATGCGCCTGCCCGCTCTTCCACCGAGACATCGATGACGCCTCGAATGCGGCTGAGCGCCGCCTTCACGATCGGTGCGCACGTAGCACAGCTCACGTTGACGACGTTCAAGGTCGTGATGCGCTGTCCTGCCGACGGCTTAGGGCCCTGAGATGAGGCCGGCGAGCCTGCCACGAGGGCGATCCCAGGTGTGGCGGCCGCTGCTGTCAGCAACGCGGCAGCCACGCTTCCGGCGAAGATCACCTTTCTCATTTTCGTGTCCTTGTTCTCGGCTAGCAAAGCGAACAATGCTCGGCAGATGTGCCTTCTGATCAGAAATCCTGACCGTTGTGGGGCTTCGGAAAACCATCTACACGAGCCATATAGGATCTGTAGTAACTACAGATACAAGGGCTAAATCATGATCGACAAAAAAATACTCCAGGATCTCGCCCCCCGGTTCACGATTGGGGTGCTGGCGCGGAAAACCGGCTGCAACATTGAAACCATCCGGTACTACGAAAAGGCAGGCATCATCCCCCATCCGGCCCGATCGGACGGAGGGCACCGGCTTTACGGCACTGGCCATCTGAAGCGCTTGGCTTTTGTCATGAAGGCGCGCGTGCTGGGCTTCACCCTCTCAGAAGTGAAGACATTGCTGCGGCTCGTCGATGAGCGGGACCGCCCTTGCGCAGAGGTGCGCGACTTGGCGGCGGCGCATCTTCAAAATGTGCAGGCGAAGCTCGCGGATCTTCGCGGTATGGAGGCCGTTCTCAAGGACATGGTGATCACCTGCGATACAGGTCAATCGACTGAGTGCCCGCTAATTGAGCGAATGTTCGACGAGCAGAAGCTGATCTAGGCGGAATATCAATTCAGGCGCTCAAGATGTTTCGCCCCCCCCAGAAGGCTACATCCTTGCTTGCCGATACAGAAAGGCGCGATAGGAGTGGGCTCATCGTTTGTGGAGCTCTGATGAATCGCCCATGAATGCGTGAGCAGCCTCTTGAAGGCGCGCGCCATAGCTCGCTGGCGTTCCTGGTGGGCGGCTACGCGATGCTGGGGCCGTTCTCGATCTCCACTTACATGCCGTTCTTCCCAGCATTGATGATGGCGATGGGGGCAAGCCAGGCAGAGATCCAGCAAACCCTTAGTGCCTATCTCGCGGCCTTCGGTTTCATGATGCTCCTGCATGGCCCGCTCTCGGATGCGTTCGGCCGCCGAAGGATGTCCGCGCTGCCATTCTGGAAGTCCGTGCGACCGCACCCGTCGATGAGCAGGGCGTCGCCCGTAAAGACCCGTGCCTGACCGCCCTGCTCGAGCAGGTAGCTATGATGTGTGTCGGTGTGCCCTGGTGTGAAGAGCGGCCGTAGCGATAGGCTCCCCACAGCGACCGGCTCTCCTTCTTTGATGCCGATATCCGCACAGGCGAGGCCCTCCATGGCGGGATAGGCGACTTTGCAGCCGGTAAGTGAGCGCAAGCGAGCGGCGGAGCTGACGTGGTCAGCATGGATGTGGGTCTCGATCGTCATTGCCAAGCGGAGGTCCAGCTCTTGGACGACCGTCAGGTCGCGCTCCGCCGCCTCCAGCACTGGATCGATAAGGACGCATTCTCCGGTTTCCTCGCACCCGATGAGGTACGTATAGGTGGAGGACTCGGGTTCATAGAGCTGGCGGAAGAGCATGGCTGGCGCTCACCCGACCCTTGCTACGCCGAAGCGATTTTCGGGCGGCGAGGCGCATTCCCCGTGGCGGCCCTCAGCGAGATCCTTGAGGATTGGGCAATCGGGCCGATCGTCGTCGGTGCAGTTCTCAGCGAGGTGCTTCAGCGTGGCGATCATCGCCTCCATCTCCGCTACTTTGGCGCAGAGCTGCTCGACATGCTCCATGGCGAGTACCTTGACGTCGTGGCTTGCCCGCTCTCGGTTGTTCCAGAGGGTCAGGAGATCTTCGATTTGTGCCACGGAGAAGCCGAGGTCGCGTGCGCGACGGATGAACTGGAGCGTGTGAACGTCGCTCTTGGTGTAGACGCGGTAGCCCGCTGCGGATCGATCGGCGGATTTGATGAGGCCGGTCCGCTCATAGTAGCGGATCATCTTCGTTGAGACGCCCGAAGCGGCTGAGGCCTGGCCGATGTTCACGAGGATCTCCTGAGATTGGTTGTAACGACATCCCACGGCAAAACCGGGAGGATGGCTTTACTCCTTCCCACCGTGGCAAGGTCAAGCCGAGATCGGGGTGTTTGGCTGACGAGCGAATCGACGGCTCGGCTTGAATGGTTCCGGGTCAGAAGGAAGGGGGCGCGGGGAACGGTTGCAAGCCTGCGCGAGCTCACGACCAGAGACGCGCCCGACGGGTGTGGGCATTTAGGAAAGAAAGCACGGGCGGCACGATCAGACCCTCTTGCGGCGCCTATCACCGAGCAGCCACTGGGCGGCTCAGCTCGCTCGGCTATATTATCGCAGGCCGTGCGGTACGCTCGACTTCCCCCGCCACTTCGCCTGCTTTTCATTCCTTCAATCCGTCTCCCCTTGAGCGGATATCATCCCGCCTTCTGCGGCTCGGGCACGACGCGCAGATATGGTTTCAGCGTCTTCCAGCCTCCGGGGAACTTCTCCCGCGCCTGCTCATCGCTGAGCGAGGGGACAATGATGACGTCCTCGCCGCTCTTCCAGTCGGCCGGCGTCGCGACGCTGTGATTGGCGGTGAGCTGCAGCGAGTCGATGACGCGGAGGATCTCTTCGAAGTTGCGGCCGGTGCTCGCCGGGTAGGTGAGGGTGAGCTTCAGCTTCTTGTCAGGGCCGATGACATAGACCGACCGGACCGTCAGCGTGTCGTTGGCGTTCGGGTGGATCATTCCATAAAGGCCGGCGATCTTACGCTCAGGATCAGCGATAGGGGTGTCGTTTCTTGGGTCTGTGCTGATCGTGAGGAAGGCGACCTGGTCCTTCATCGGGGAGATGTTCGTCTGCTTCTGGATCTGTGCGATCTTCTCCGAATGGAGGGGGCAGACGTCTGGGCACTTCGTGCAGATGAAGTTGAGGATGACGACCTTGCCTCGGTAATCGCGGAGGCGGTGCACCCTTCCCGCAGCGTCTCGCAGGGTGAACTCGGGAGCCGGCTGGTTAACCGACTGGAAGTAGCGTTCTCGCTTGAAGAGCTGCTGCTCAACCTCCTGAAGCGAGTGCGATGCGGCGGGCGTCGCGGTGGTCAGCACGCCGATGGCCGCGATCTGCAAGGCTCCGGTAAGGCCAAGGCGTGCGTTTCGTGACGCTGCCGAGCGCCCTGCTGGCGACCCGGGCGGCATTGATGAGAGTTCGGTGTGCACCCGAAACGGGGCTGGGGAGAACGTACGTAATTTCAGCGGCATCATCGAAATTCTCGTCCGCAGGTTTCGTAGGGAGGTCGGGCCCGTACCGCTTGCCACGGTGGGAAGGTCAAGCGGCCGAACAGAACTTCGTCCGAAGCGTCGAGAGATAGCCCCCGTCCAATGCCTGTCCGGATCCGCCGAGCCCCTTTGGCGCCGCTATTCGGATGAGGTGAACGGCAGCGCAAAAGACCGCGAAACGGTGCTTGACCTTGCCACCGTGGCAAACGGTAGCGTGCTCGCATGAAGACCGAAAAACGATGGTTCGGACGAGCGAAGAAGGGTGGTGGCGCTCGCCTCCGGTGGAGAATCCAATGACGAAGAGCTTCGGTTTTTTGCTGGGTGGTCCGGTGGAAGCCGGCGAAGCAGACAAGCGTCTGTCGTATTCCGAGGATGGGGCAGCCCCGCCCCTCAACAGACCGCTGGGCGCTCAGCTGGATGACATCGAATACTTTCAGGCACGGGCCGAGCAAGAGCTCGCGTGGGCTCAGCGCGCCAACCACGCTGCAGTGGTGGCGGCGCATTACGAGCTTGCTGAGCGGTACCTGGAGCGGGTGAGCCGCTGCGACGAGGAGAATCCGTAAAGGCACGGGCCACAGACCTGCGATCCTGAGCTGCCTCCCGCCTGTTTCACGGGAGCAGGGCCGTCCCATGACCTCTCTGGGATGGCCAAGTCCCCGCCGCCGCCCCAAGCGGCGGGGACTTTCGGCCCTTAGGGTAATCAGCAGACATCGCCAATCCGGAGAAGGTATGTTGCACATCAAGACGGAGGTGGACATCGCGGCTTCCCCAAACAGGGTGTGGCACGCTCTTGTCGACTTCACGCGTTATCCTGAGTGGAACCCGTTCATCGCCGTGCGGGGGACACCAGGCGCGGGGCTCGACATCGATTGGTCGTTCGGGAGCTACGGGCGCAAGCGGCTTTGGACTCCGGCTTTGATAACTGCGCACGAGGAGCCCCGCCGGCTGGCATGGGAATTCGGGGTTGGAAGACTCTTCGACTTGGAAGAGGCTTATACAGTTGAGGCGGTGCACGGCGGGACGTTGCTGCGACATTCGTTCACGTGCGGAGGCGTTATCGCAGCCTTGGGAAAGCCGCTCCTAGGGAGGAGGCTCAAAGCGGTGCTTTCCGCAGCCGACAGCGGGCTGCAGCGTCATTGTCCGTTCCCGCGCGAGTTGGGGCTGCTTCGAAATCTCTGTCCCGCAGGTCATCCACACGGGCTCCATCAACGAATAGGACACGGCGCAGGCGCCGGTGACTGGCGGTAGTGGTGGGCGCTGGCTTCCGACGGCAAGCGAGATTTGTGGTCGCTGCAACGAAATAGCGCTTGACCTTCCAACGGTGGGAAGGATCATATAAGGGGAGAAATCGCGAAAGTGGAAACCTCTTTCGTGGATCTGAGTCTACAAAGGGGGAATGCTTTAGGCAGCAGATGAACGTGTCCTCGCCATGGGTGCTCGCCGACCTCGGCGGTCACACGGGGCGCGGCCTTCCTTGATGCCCAGCATATGTGTATTAGGATCGTGATGAAGCTCATCGTGGCCATTCTTATAGCGCTGTCGCTCATCGGCAGCCCCGGTGCGGCGAGAGCCGCGCCGTCGGTAAGCTGTACAATGGCCGGCGCGGCCGCCGGAATGGCCCCTGACCACGAGAAGATGGGCTGCTGCACGCCTGAGTGTGCAACTCCTGCACCAGCAGCCGTCATGCCGGCAGCAGATCTCGATGAGGACGCGGTAGAACCCGTTGCGCTTCTCAACGCGCAGCCGGAGCCTGGCAGCTTGCCGTCGATCATCCTGTCCACGGACGATCCTCCTCCACGAGCTTTCTTCGCCTGATCAGTGTCTGCGCGGCGATGCTGCGCGGTGACCAGCGCCTCTTTCGCTGTGTCGAAGACCAACGCGTAGAGCGCGTCTCCTGCGGCCGAGCATTATGCTCGGACCTGCCGACGCGAACTGCGTAGGACGCGAAGAAAGTACGAACATGAACATGATTATGAAGGCGGGCGTGCTCGCCACGCTTGTTACGCTTGCTGCCTGCGGCGCCGAGGACGCGAGCAGGAGCGGCACCAGCGAAAATGCTGCGACCGCTGGAGCAGCTCCGGCGGCGAGCGCCAGCGAGTCGCACTCCGGCACCGGCACTGTGAAAAGCATCTCCGGAAGCGACGTGACGATCGCCCATGAGGAGATCAAGTCGATCGGCTGGCCGGCTATGGAGATGACCTTCACGGCCGCCGATCCGGCGCTGGCGAATGGCATCAAGCCCGGTGACCGTGTGTCATTCGCTTTCACCAAGGGTGATGGCGCGACGACGCTGACGTCGATCTCAAAGCAGTGACGGATGAGGTGCGGTCGCGTCCGTGCGACCGCACCCGCCTGATCCTAGGAATTCACATATGTTCAGCACCATCACGGGGCGCGGGGAGCGGGCGCACGATCAGGGCGCGCGCCTGGCTAATTGGCGAGCAAATGTTGCTCGGCATCTCACAGCGGCGAGCGTCGTGCCTCTTACCATTCTGGCGGCGCCCGCGCCTGCCTTAGCGCAGGCACATCATGCCACGGCGACGGAACAGCCCGCGACTTCTCCTGCTGCCGGACCGACGCTTAGTCTCAAGGAGGCTGCGGCACTGGCGAGTGGTGATCAGCCGACCCTGGGCGCGTTTGAGCGCGAAGCGGTAGCCTCGGAACAGGCTGCGATTGCGGCAGGCACATTGCCTGATCCGACGATCACCGCCGGAATCCAGAACTTACCGGTGACCGGGAACATGGCGTTCAACCCCACTCGCGACGACATGACAATGTACACGATCGGTGTGATGCGGGAGCAGGTTCGCCGCTCCAGACGTCAAGCCGAGGCTGCGAGGCTCACCGCAGAGGCAGTTGTCAGTCGGACGCAGGCGAGTGCGCAGGAGCGGCACATTCAGCGGGACGTCATGGTCGCTTGGATCAACGCCGTGGAAGCACGAGCCAAACAGCGATTGTTGGACCGCCTGATCAACGATCTCGACGTCGGTCGCCAGATCATGGAAGCCGGCATTCCAACGGGATCTTCCACGCCCTCTCTTGCGCTCCAGGCGCAGGCGGAAGTCGCGCTTGCCAAGGCGATGCAAGAGGATGCGCGTGGACAGGAGGCGCGAGCCCGGGCTGAGATGGCGCGGTGGATAGGCGCTGCTGCGCAGCGCCCGCTGCCAGACACCGTTCCTGCGCTTGAAGCGCCGAAGGTCAGCCAGGCTGACCTTGCGCAGCATCCGCATGTACTCGTCGCGGAGGCCCAGGAGCGGGCGGCGCAGAGGGCTGTGGACGTCGCCAGAGCGGACCGGAAGCCCAACCTCAGCTGGTCAGTCATGTACGGCTACCGTCCCGATTATGGCGATATGCTGTCGGCCACCGTCAGTATCCCGCTCCAGATCAACAAAAACCGATTGCAGAACCGGCGGATCGCCGAGGCTTCGGCTCGCGCTGATGCTGCTCGGCTCCGAGCGCAGGATGCGCAACGCGAGCTGAGCGGCACCTATGGCGACGCATTGGCCGACTACAAGAGCGCCGAGGCGCAGCTGTCGATCATCACCAGCCAGGCGATTCCGTCTCTTGAGGCTTCATTCGAGGCGGCAGAAGCTCGCTATGGAGCGGGTCAGGCGACTCTCGAGATGCCGCTCTTCATCGTCCGCCGGTACGTCGAAACTCACATTCAAGCGATCGAGCAGCAGGGGCGACGCGCTCGCGCGGCCGCCGAGCTCATTTACCTCACGCAGGATGTCGCGCGATGACCATCAAGGAAAGACTGCTCGTTGTCCGCACGGGGCTGGGGACATCCAGGAATAAGAAAATCCTCGCCGGCAGTGTCGCGCTTGCTCTCGCTGGAGCGGGCGTCGGCTATGCTGTTTTATCAGGAGATGGCGACGCTGGAGCGGGCGCCGCGAAGGGCGAGCTCGTCAACGGCGTCGTGCAGGACGGCTCCGGCAAAACCGTTCTCTACTGGTTCGATCCGATGCTGCCGATGGAGCGCTACAACGCGCCCGGCAAGTCGT
>ENA-ORDG01000818-ORDG01000818.1-marine-metagenome-genome-assembly--contig:-NODE-818-length-13561-cov-2.371329_pt1 | contig 13561 bp, 10 predicted proteins | sample MGYA00248629_ERZ508524 | MGnify/ENA primary metagenome ERZ508524 (study PRJEB26194, sample SAMN05421901) | marine metagenome | isolation source: East of Rio de Janeiro, Brazil, South Atlantic Ocean...
CCCCCTTACGAAGGGGGAGAGCTAGAGGGGGGGGGTCGTCCCTCCCCATTGCTAATAATCCAGATCGGGGTCCGGGGCCAGCACCAGCCGGAGCGCCCGGTTGGTGGCAGGGTCGTAAAAGGCGGCGCGTACCCGGTCTCCGGTCTTCAGGTCGCTGAACTTTAGGCCGCGTTTGTTTTTGCGTGAGATGGCGGGGGGGTCTGCCTTTGGGAACAGCAGTATCACCGGATCGCCCCGCCGGGGCTGAATGGTTACGGCCGACAAATACTCTTCGACCAGAGTGATTTCCCCGCTTATCCGGGCAGCGCGAGGCGGTTGGACGGTCAACCGGTCCGTCTTTCCGGTTATAGGATGGTAGGCGCCGTTCACCACGCGCTGGCCCAGGGAAAGACCGTCGACCCCTATCGATCTCCCTCTTTTAACCACCTGAGTTTCGGCGTTCACCAGAATCACCAACATATCCAACTTGTTGGTAGTAATCGTCACTCGAGTGGATCCTTGGTCCGCGCTTGTAATCCCCGCGATAACCCCTTTGATCGACGCCGGTGGCGGTGAACTGAGGCTGAGAACCCCCAACACCGGTACGGCATTCCCAGCCGCTCCGACTGTCTCCAGGATGCGGGTATTAGCTCGGACCAAGTCGCCCAACCTGACTTCATTGATGGATACGCGGCGGCCGTCCCGCCGAACCACCGTCTCGCCTGTACGAGTGAATGACCGGATCTCTCCATCCTTGGTCATGATCGACAGGTTGCCGGGCAGGGCTTTGGCGACGAACCGGTATATCACTCCGCGAACCGGTGGGCTGTCCCCAACGCCAGCTTGGGAATCCAACTCGATCAACTCCAGGGAGTCGGGTTGGAAGATCGCCGTCACGTTGGTGTCCAATAGCTCTTTGCCCAGACTGGTTGGGGAACCGTCCACTAGAAGAACACTTTCCGGCAATACATTAAGGGTCACGGTGGCCTGGGTTGCTGAGTCCCGAATGGTGATCCTCGGGAGTGCGTCGTAGCTGGTATCAAGGTCGAGCTGGATGATGGGCCCGTTGACGGCCCCTGGGTCCACTGTTGTTAACAATTCTTTGGCGGTGGTTCTGTCCAGGGTTGCTCCGGCGGATACCAAAACCCGGCTGGCGGTCCGGGATTCCAGGTCGTAGCGGACTTGAACCCGGTTGGCCAAGTCCAAACGGCTGAAGGAGATGTCCCTTCCTTGGAACCTGATGGCGGTCGCGCCATCGATGATTACCTGCACCGCAGGAAGTCCGGAAGGCTGCACCGTCAACAATTTTCGATTTAGGTCGATGGAGGTGACGATGCCCGAAACAGTGGCTGAGGGTTTTCCAGCCCCGAAACGTGACATTCCTCGGGCATAAGCGTTTTGGGCTTTAGTCAATCGTTCTTGAAACTGGCTGTGCCGTGAGGAATCGGTTCCCGCCAGCACGTCTTGGGCCAGCGTTAAGTGGCGATCGGCGTTTTCGTTCAACCGTTGCCGCAAGGCCGACAATTTGCCCGCTGCCTGGGTCTTCTCGGCCTGCTCGAGTGCCGCCTCGATGCGCTTCAGGTTGTCCAAGGCCCGGTCTAGCCCGGTGATCAAAAGAGAACCGGTGCTTAGGTCTTGCTCCAGAACGGCGGTGACCAAGTCACCTGGCTTTAATATGGACGGGTCACCGGCCGAGGGGGAAGAAATCTTCCGGCCATCAGCGTCTTGGATGTCTACGACTCCGTCTTCTCCTACGCCGGTCACGATTCCGGTGAAGTGACGGGACCGCACCGGATGGACCGGTATAACGAGGATCGAAATAGCCTGGCCGTTGACCGCCAAAACCGCCACGGCGCTGCCCAACGGGATGTCGTCCACCGTGGGCTGCTCCAGTCCCGGAACCCGAATCTCCGTGTCAGGGTTGGCGGTTATCTCCACCGGGCCGTTGGGAGTTTCTAGAATGATGTCGATCTCACCGGCCACCGCCCTAGGATGGTCCCCGGTGATAACCACGACTTCTCCAAAGATGCCGGTTTGGGGCGATTGACGCGGTCCAGCGGCTCCGGCGGTTCCGCTGGATGCGGCTAAGGCCAGAGCCAGCGTCAGGAGCACGATTCCAAGAATCGAGATCGAACTCCTCCGGCTGGGTCCTTCGACAGGCTCAGGACGAACCGAAAAAGGTATCCCCACGGATCGCGGTGAGCTTGACGAGCCTATTTTTGCTCCGGCGTTCGGTCTTAACATTTTTAGGGCCTCCGTCGTTTGGCGGCTGCTGGCGGGCAGTCTGGTGTGGGATTAAGGGACGAAAATCACCGTGCGCACCAGGGACAGTTCCTCCCCGGCAATCGATGTAGCAATCACCTCGATCGCCAGAGGGTTGTCGTCGGGGAAAATGATTAATTCCAAGGAAAAATGGCCCTCGGCGTCGGGAATGGCCAGCCTGCCGTTGATGCTCACCGTGGCATCGGGTGAGGAGATACCGGTAACTGTGATGACATCTTTGTCCACCACCATGTCTTCCGGAGGGAAAGTTACTTCCAATTGCAACGCAGCGGTCTGAGGCACGGGCGATGGTCCGGGAGTAGACGCCGGTTCCGTCGCTGATGGCGGCGTGATAGGAGGAGTCGTTGCCGTGGGAGAAGGGATCGGCGTTGCCACAACCGCCGGAATCACGGTTGGCATCACCGATGGAACCGGCGTGGGGTCCTTTTTTGGCGATTGGGTGAGGGGTTGGACCGTGGTGGACCGGAGGGCGACAGCCGGGGAGGAAGAGACAGGCTGCCCCGCCTCAGTGCCCTCCGGAGTAACTTCGTCGCCTCCGCATGCCGCGGTCAACAAGAGAATGAACACTGCCGCCGCCGGCAGCAACTTAACCGGGAAGGTTCGAACCCACATCCCTTCACTCCCATAGCCGAGGCTATCACCCAGTTCGCGCCCAGCCGATCCCTGATTATCCAGCGGAATCCGCGATATATTTAAGTATAAAGGATTGAAGCGTTTGTCAGTAACTGGCTGACAACCCAGTTACATTAGAAAGGCGGCTCTATGCTAAAATGGGGCCAATTTCCGGACCACGTACGCTGGCTGACATGCTCCAGTTGAATCCTGCAGTCCGGTCGTAGAGATCGATGAACGTTTTACTGCGGCGTCTCCAAACTGGAGACATTGACCAGGTGATTGAGATTGAGAGGGAGGCGTTTTCCCCCCTCTGGATCACCACCCCTTTTAAGCGAGAGTTGAACAACCGCTACGCTTGCTACCTAGTGGCTTGTGAGGCGGCGGAGGAAGAACAACCTCCTACGGACGCCGATCCGGAGGGGTCCCGGTCTTTGTGGTCCCGGGTATTGACGAGTGCCCAACGCTTGGTGCCGGGTAGCCAGGGAGACATCGCTTCTCCTACTCCCATCTCCGGTTACGTTAGCGTCTGGTATCAGGGGGACGAGGCCCACATCACCGAGATTGCGGTGCGGGAAAGTCTGCGAGGAAACGGAATAGGTGAATTGCTTCTCATAGGTTCGTTGCGAGAAGCCGTCGAATACGGCTCTGAGGTAATGACTTTGGAGGTCCGGGTTTCCAACTTTATCGCCCAGCGGCTTTACGAAAAATATGGGTTCAAGAACGTGGGCGCCCGCAAGGCATACTATTCAGACAACCGGGAAGACGCGGTTATCATGACCACGAATCCCATAAAGAGTGAAGAATATCAGAGTATGTTTCGAGATTTGCAGGAGACCTACCTCACAAAATGGGGTGAGATCCGGTTTCAGTCTAAAACCACTGGCTCATCCCAGTCTTAACCAGGCCGGAGAACGGCAAATCTTTTCGTCATACCTTCCACGGTTTACCTACCGCCAGCGTCCACTGCCCATACCGGTTTAACGTGTGCACCGCCTTAGATTCCGAGTTCTGTCGCTGGCGTTACTGATGTTGACCATCTGAGGCTGCGTTGGTAGAATGACTCAGTCGTTAGAATCCTCAAAGGCCGGTCGAGGTCAAGCTAGACTATTTATGACCGGCAAAGTTATTGGGCCGGAGGCCGGAAACTCATGTTGGTCATCGGACTCACCGGGGGTATAGGGACGGGTAAGAGCGAGGTTGCACGCTTGTTGCAGTCACTGGGGGCGGCCGTCATCAGCGCCGACGAGGTCGGTCACGAGGCTTATGTTCCCGATTCCGAAAGCTGGCGCGAGGTAGTCGATACCTTCGGTAAGGAAATATTGCAGCCCAGTGGCGAGATTGACCGGCAAAAACTGGGCGCTATAGTGTTTTCGGACCCCCAGCAACTGGAAAAACTGAACGCGATAATGCATCCTCGCATGGCTAGGATGGTGGCGGACAGGATACAGGTTTTGCGGGATCAAGGTGCTTCGACGGTGGTCGTCGAGGCCGCCCTTTTATTCGAAGCCGGATGGGACTCCCTAGTTGATGAGGTTTGGACCACCGACTCGTCTGTTGAATCGGTGGTTGAAAGACTTCAAGCCCGTAATGGCATGGATGAAAAGGAAGCCCGTCGGCGCATCGATTCGCAGATGGACCCTGCCGAGCGGATAGAGCGGTCTGACTTGGTGGTGGATAACTCCAGCGATGTATCCGCTTTGGAACAAACGGTTATGGCTCTGTGGGAAAATAGAGTAAGCGTGAGGACAGAGAGAGGCTAATGGTACAGACAGATCAGCCGAGTTATAAAGAATACGCCATCGAGGAATTCTTGGTACGCGACGAGCCTTACTACCGGGTCGTTGGCGACGAATTAGATCTTTTCACTGCGGCCTACCATCAGCATATTCCGGTGTTGCTAAAAGGTCCCACCGGTTGCGGCAAGACCAGATTCGTGGAATATATGGCCTGGAAGCTCGGCCGCCCTCTAAGCGTTGCGAAAGGAGAGGGCACCGAGGAACTCAAAGAAGGAGAAGTCAGGGTACCTCTGGTCACCATCGCTTGCCATGAAGACCTTACGGCCAGCGACTTGGTGGGCAGGTATCTTTTAGACGCTAACGGGACCCGTTGGATCGACGGCCCCATGACCCGGGCGGTAAAGAACGGCGCTATCCTCTACCTGGATGAGGTTGTCGAGGCCCGTAAGGACACCACGGTGCTGATTCATCCGTTGACCGACCACCGGCGTATATTACCTATAGAGAAAACTGGTTCTATCGTAGAGGCGGACGACCGGTTTCTGCTGTGCATCTCCTACAACCCCGGTTACCAGAGCGCCTTGAAGGACTTGAAGCACAGCACCAGGCAGCGGTTCATGTCAATAGAATTTGACTATCCCCCAAGGGACATTGAATCTGAGATTATTGCCCGCGAGAGCGGGTGTTCCACGGAGATAGCGGACTCCCTAGCCAAGCTGGGGGAAAAGATACGCAACTTGAAAGAGCATGGCCTCCAGGAAGGCGCCAGCACCCGCTTGTTGATCTACGCCGGGAAGTTGATTTCCGAGGGTATTAGTATCCGCCGGGCTTGCCAGGTGGCCATCGTGTGGACCCTGACCGACGAACCGGAACTCCAGCGAAGCATCGAAGAAGTGGTGTCTTCTATATTCGAGTAGGGGTTTGATGGCCTTATCTCCTCCGGACATCGTCAGCCAAGTTCTAGCCCACCGTACTAAACAGACGGTGGGCGAACCATCTCTAACGCCTGCCTCTGTTCTGCTGCTGCTATACCCCAAAGACGGTGAATACTGTATTCTATTGAACAAGCGGTCCCAGCAGGTGGAACACCATAAAGGGGAGATTTCCCTTCCTGGAGGGGCCAGAGACCCCGAGGACCGAGACTCGTTGGATACGGCGTTGCGGGAGACCGAAGAGGAAATGGGTATCGACCGGTCCGACGTAACCATCCTGGGAGAATTGGACGATGTCGTTACCAGGAGCCATTTCAAAGTAAACGTGTACGTGGGCACCATACCCTATCCCTACCCCTTCAATCCCAGCGCGGATGAGATCGCCGAGGTCCTGGAAATCCCCGTGGCCGATCTCAATGATCCGTTGAACCACCGGGTTGAGACCCGTTTTGAAGATGGCGTGCCGGTCACAAGCCGGTCCTACGCTTATAATGAGCATCTAGTTTTCGGCGCGACGGCAAAAATCCTCCAGCAGTTCTTGGAACTTTTGGAGGATGGGACGGTAAAGGAGGAACACTAAGTTGAGTACGTCTCCTCTAGCGGGAATAGAAGTTGAGCTTGCCAAGTTACCCCCGGCGGTTCTGGAAGCCTACCAAGAAGCCGTGGAAACGATAGAGGCGGCTTTCGGCGAAGAGGAACTTGTCCTCTGGGCGAAAGAAGGCCTGGCCATCGGGACCCAGACGGTTCGATCCTGGGAATCGGCGGTAGAGTACTACAAGGTCGGACCTCAAGTCTCCCGGTTCCTGTCCTTCCCTTCGTTCATGCAATGGGCGCGGTGCGGCACCTATCTGGCGCAAGATTCGCCCACGCTTGCGGTGGCATTCTTCAAAGCCAGTTCGTCCATAGTTCCCAATCTCAGGCCGCAATACATACCCCGTTGGGCCGGCCTGGGCCGCAGTTTGTATAAGGGCACTTGGAAATCCAGCACGCTGGCGGCCAAGTTCTTCGAAGTCAGCCCTGACCTAGTTCGTAATCTACCTTTCTGGGATGTGGAGGTATTCGCTTCCCTGATCGAGGCAATGTCCTACAAATCCTACGACGTCGCCGGCGAATGTCTGGTGTTGGGCCGGGACGTTTTGCCGGCGATGGGCCGGGAGCGCGAGGCCTTTCTCTCCATGGCGCGAGCTTTGATCGATGGTAATTGGCGTGAGATTAAAACCTGTTTAGAGTTGGTGCCCAGGGCACTGCAGCAGGTGGACGAAAACCAGACTGGCCGTTTCCTCAAGCTAGGAGAGCGGTTGGCGAAAGTGGGCCTTCGGGAAACATCCCGTTTCTTGGCCGACGGCACCCAATCCTTGAGTAAGGTCCCCGCCGGCTCCCAGGGATATATCCTGGATCTTTGCGAAACTTTGCTGGCGGTTTCCCCCGAGGCCGTGCCGCCTTTCCTCAAGAGCCTTAGCAGCGTGCTGGAACGCATCACCATCAGCCAATTGGACTCTTGGTTCCACCGCGGCATGGACCTGCTCAAGGACAACCCGGAAAGCGGCATCGCTTTCTTCAAGATAGAGTCCAACACTTCCGTCGCCATGCTGGAAACCTTATCATCAAGCCTGGAACTGGACCGGGTGAAGGGTATCATCCGGCTGTATTGCAGCGCCTTGTCTGGCTCGTCAATTGACGTTCTAGACACCCAAGAATTGGTTAGGAAGAACATCGGTTGGGTTGATGAGGATTCTGCTTCCACCGATGGCACCAAGGTTTTCCTACCCACGATCGTGGACCATTACCCCGACAAGCAAGACAACTTCTCCTGGTTCAAGGTGGTTTCCACCCATCAGGTGGGCCACTTGGAGTTCGGCAGTTTCCTATTTGATTTCACCAAGCCCAGCGGACTGTTCGATGACCGCCGATCTCCCCTTGAGGACGAGGTTAACGCCGGGAAAAAGGCCGCGGCGGAGGAGGAGGGCGTTGAGCCCAGCCAATCTCTAACCGACATCGGCCGGTTCTTGTCTCTGTTCCAAGATCGCCAACTGGCGTTCGATCTCTTCACCGTGCTGGAGGACTGCCGTCTGGACTACCGGATCAAGGTGGAATACCCGGGTATACGCGTCGCCGCGAACCGGGTCCAGGACGAGGCGTTGGCCAACCGTCCGAATATTGAAGAGATGGGCGTGCAACAGGCTCTAGTAGAGCTGCTTATCCACATGAGCCTGGAGCAGTTCACCGAACTGCCGGTGCCCACCGAGTACAAAGACGCCGCAGTCGTCTTGGCCCAGATTCTGCATGAACTGCGCAACGCCCAAGCAGAAGTGGAAGACACCGCGGAAGCCACTTTGAGGGCTTACGAGATCATTTCCCGGATCGCCAACGAAAACCCGCCGGAAGAAGATTGGGAACAGGAAGACTTGGAGGAGCCCGGCGACTTTTCGGAAGAAGAATACGAATCCCTCATTGACCAGTTGCAAGCCGGCCAGGACGCTTCTGGAGAGTCCGGCGAGGGGGAGTCACGGGAGTCGCCCGAGCCGGTGGACTACCGTGGAGACTTCAAGCCGGAGATGGTTCAGCTATTAACCAGGTTGCAGTCCGACCAGGATCAGCAAGGCGAGGGTGAGCCTATCTCCCAAGAGATGCTGGAACAGCTCCTCCAGGAAAGCTCAGAGCTGGAGTTGGACGCCGAACAAGGCGACATCAACGACAGCATGAGCGCCTTTGCTCAGAATCTGATGAAAGAAGCCGGAACGCCGCCGCCTAACTCTCAGCCGGGGCAGGGTTACGGTCCTCTGCTGCACGACGACGATCAAGGCGGAGAACTAGAGGCCCGGGAACCCAAGACATTTGCCTACGACGAGTGGGATTTTAGGGCCAATGACTACAAGCCGCGGTGGTGCATCGTCAAAGAGAAAATCGTGGACGAGGGTGACACAACCTTCTACAACGACGCTCTGAAAAATTATCTCTCTCTGTCCAACCACATCAAGCGACAGTTCGAGCTGATCATGCCTGAGAGCATGAAGAAGATCTACCGGCTGACCGACGGGGAGGACATTGACCTCAACGCCGCTTTGGAAGCTTGGGCCGACCTACGTATGAATATCCCGCCGGATGAGAAGATCTACTGGCATCGCAACCGGAACCGGCGAGATGTGGCAGTGGTGTTTCTGCTGGACATGAGCGCATCCACCGCCGAAGCCATCGACGAAGGACGTCAAGTGGTGGACGACCGGGACGCCCCCGATGACCCGGTGGAGTACATGGTGTGGCTGCGCCGGCGCCGGGAAGGCTTGGTGCGCCGGAACTACAAGCGCATCATCGACCTGGAAAAGGAAAGTACCACGTTGCTCATCCAGGCCCTGGAAGCTATCGGAGACACCTATGGTATCTACGGCTTCTCGGGCTACGGCAGAGAGAACGTGGAGTTCTACGTAATAAAAGACATCGACGAAGGATTCGGAGATAAGGTAAAGCGGCGTATCGACAAGGTGACTCCGCTCCATGCCACTCGCATGGGCGCCGCCATACGGCATTCCATCACCAAGCTGGAAAAGATCGACGCTACCACGAAGATTCTCTTCCTGATCAGCGACGGCCGGCCCCAGGACCGGGGCTACAGCCGGGAAGGAGTGGAGAAGGAGTACGCCGTCCACGATACCCACATGGCCCTGCTAGAGGCCAAACGAAAGGACATTACCCCGTTCTGCCTCACGGTGGATAAATCGGGGCACGATTACCTAAAGGGCATGTGTGGCGACATGGGATACGAGGTGTTAGGGGACATTTGGGCCCTGCCGGAGCGGCTGCCCATGCTGTACCGCCAGCTGACTTTGTAAACCACCGGCCACTGGTCCGCTTATGATTAACGATAGGGGTACGGCTAGCCGTACCCCTATCGTATTAAGCTAATTTGGCCGACAGCTTTGTCCCCCCGCGAAGGAGGACTACCGGGAGGTCATTTTCTCCCCAGAGAAACCTCCCATATATCCCTTCTTTTGTAAGAAGCGGACTTGCTGAAAATGCTGAAATCCTACCGGACGCCTTCCGACGAGATTAATTTGCTTAATTCAATCAGCGCATTGTTGGACATACGCCGTTTCACGGTGACCCGCCTGGGGGGCACCCGCAGTTCCATCTCTTTTGAACCGTTGGGACCAACGATGGATAGGTAGGCCAGTCCGGCCGTCGGACCATCCCCGGGCGGCGACCCGTCATCGCCCGCTATGCCGATACCGTAATCGGACCCCAATCCCTTCCGGACCGCTTGGGCCATGGCGTTGGCCGTCTCTTGGCTAACAGCGCCGTGCCGCTCTATGACTTCCGCCGGCACGCCGTGAGCGATCTTTACGCCGTCGCCAATCGCCACCACTCCTCCCTTGAAGTAGCTGGCGCTATCCGGGGAGTCGGTTAAGCTGTTGACCAAGTATCCTCCGGTGCATGATTCCATGGTTGCCAGAGTCAGGCCCCGCTGCCGCAGGAGTACGCCGACGGCATGTTCCGGGGTTTCCTCATCGTATCCCCAGATGTGGGGGCCCAATCGTTCCTCAATGGCTTTTTCGACTGGGGCGATCAGAAGCCGGGCGGCTGCATCGTCTGGCGCTCTGGCGATTATCCTCAAGTGATTCCCGTCGGCCTTGGAGTAGATGCCTAAGTAGGGATTCTCCTTACCAAAGAACTCGGATATTATTTCGTCGATCGCCGCTTCCGACAAACCCATGGTTTTGATGTTCCGGGTGATTGTCACCTCGCCGTCCACTAACTTAAGTAGCCGGGGCGCCACCTCTTCGTCCCAGATCGCGTGCATCTCCGCAGGAGGGCCGGGCATCGACACGATGATGCCGCCGTCGCGTTCCGCCCACCAACCGGGGGCGGTGCCGTTTCGGTTGGTGATGAATTGGGCTGAGGGAATCAACTGGGCTTGTTTTATGTTGCGGGAAGGCATGTCGGTACCCCGGTCCCGGAATTGCTGTTCCAGGTGCCGAACCGCTTCTTCCTGGACCGTAGGCGTCTCCCCTAGGGCTGCCGCCACGCCTTCCCTGGTCAAGTCGTCCTGAGTCGGCCCTAGGCCGCCGGTGGTGAAGATAATGTCCGAGCGTTCCAGCCCCCGGGAAAAGGCTTCGGATAACATATCCAGGTTGTCTCCGACGATGGACACCCACCGGAGTTGGATCCCCAGGGCGGGCAACCTGGTGGCGATCCATGCGGCATTGGTATCCGTCAGTTCGCCCATCAAAAGCTCGGTCCCAATGGAAAAAATTTCAGCTTTCAAATAAATCTCCTCGACAAATAAGGGCGCCTCGATCATGTCGAGGCGCCCCTGCTTCATGTCTCTTTAGCCCTTAGGTTGTGACATAGATGAGCTAAGTCTGTCAACCCGAACCAGGATTGGGTTTGTCCTCCGGCCGAACCGGTGGGTCGGTGACCAATGCGCTTATCCGTTGTGCCCGTTCGATCGGCATCGAGAATACTCGATAGCCCCCCAACAGGCTGGCGTAGCGGTGTTCTCCGTCGGGCGTTGTGTCACCCAAGTAAAACTCTACGTCCGCCCCCGCGGCAAGTCCCAATCGTATTTTTGTCTTGGGTGGGTCCAGACCGTATTCAGCGAAGTTATCGATATCTTCCGCCAGAATATCGTCGGCTCTTGGGCCGCTGAGCATCTCAGGAGTGTTGCCCCACTTGTCCGCCAGAACCGGCTCCTCGCTGGGCTGCAGTTCTACAGGGTCCAAAATAGCCCACGCCGAATCGCCGTCGCCGACCTTGCCGTAGGCCACGGTTTGGTCTTGCTCGGTTATCTGGATGAACACCAGTGGGTTGTCTTTCAACTGGAACAGGCGCAAGTAGGGCGGATCTAGTGCCAGGCGGTTTATCACTTGGGCCCATATAGACGGCACGGTGAAAAGCGTGGGATGCCCAACCAACCTAGCGTACTGGTTTTTATCGTCTGGCGTATTGCTACCCAGATGAAACTCGAAACTCTGACCGCTTGAGTCGGCGACTTTAATGATCGATAAAGGGGGGTCCAACCCGTAGGACGCTGGATTTTCGATTGTTTCGGCTAGGTCCCGGTTGACCCGAGGCCCGCTAAGCAACAAGGGTGTGCCGCTCCACTTGTCCTGGAATACTGGAATCTCAGGGTCACCTTGAATGTACCATCGACGGCCTCCCGGCAATCGGTTATAGATCACTGTCTGACCCTCGTTAGTAACCTCGATGCGTTTAATGCTGTCTTCGTCGATGCGGTACAGCCAGGGCTCTTCCGGCTCCCGGTCGGTGGGTCCAAAGTACCGCACCACCAAGAATGTGCCGCCAAACAGCACCAAGATAGCAACCAATAAGATTGAAAGACGTAGGTTCATGTTATTTCGACGCGCCCTTGCCGGAGATTAGGTTCTTCCCCTTGGTTAAGAAACCTGCTTATCAACAAACCTTTTTAACCAGGCTACCGCCGTACCCACCAGACGAGGGCGGCCATCAATCCCATCAATCCGGGCAAGAACAACCAAGATGTCCAGCGTACGAAATTAAACTCGTTCTTGTTTAGGTTGAACTCCCGGAAAGTAAAAGCTTTGTCGCGGATGGATACCAGAGAGAAGTCTCCAAGAAGGTAGTTGGCGGAGTTCAGGAAAAGGTCCGCGCCGCCGCCTCTGCTGAAGAAACTATTTGACACGAAGTCGGAGTCACCAAAAACAACCAGCCAGGACAACTCTGAATCCGGCGGCTGAGACGTGGGAGCCGGGCTGCCAACCGGGCCTATCCCTTGAACAAATACAGCAGGGAAGAATGGACCTCGCGGGTCGGACTTATCCCCAGCATCCGTTATAGGGTCAGCCCGATCTAGATCGTCGATCAGGTAGCTGTTAGGTGAAGTCATGGCCAGAGGTACGGGTCTCCTGAGGCCATCGTTGATCACGATCATTGGGGATGTGGAGGGCATGAAGCTGGGTTGCAAAGGCACGCCTCTGGGAAAGACTATCTCCAGAGGCGCCTCAGGGTTGTATCCGCTAACCCTAAGGATCTGGGGGTTCCCCGGCACGGATTGGCTCAAGTCCCTGATGTATCCTTTCCCAACGACGACTCCCCAAATGGCCAAGAACTGGCGGAAAGTGTCAACGATCTCCGTGTCAGCCAAGAATATCATCCGGCCGCCTTCTCTCCGGTCGGACACGATTCCGTCGCTGTTCAAGAATTTGCCTTGCATATAAAGGTTCAAAGCAGCGGCATGAGTGTCGGGAAGTTCACCGGTTGGACGGGCTATCACCAACAATGCGGTGTCTTCCGGCACCGACACTTCTGTGTCATCGGGGGGCCAAGTAAGGGGCGCCACACGATAGTTGTCTTGTTCCAGGCCGGCACGTAGCTCACTATAACCGTCGGCACCAGAACTGTTGATGCTACGTTCCCCGTGGCCGGTCAGGAAGTAGATCGCTTTTTGCTCTTCACCGGTAGCTACCAGCATGCCGGTCACCAGATCCTGCTCCAATTGGCTGTAGGATGGATCAGTGGGCTGCACCACGTCTATCTTGTCTGAAACCAGGGACTCCGCCACCACCGACTCCGCAACAAAAGCCAGAGGCCTGGCGCCGAAGTAGGCGTTGGCGATGTCTGGCTTATAGTCCGGGTCGACCATGCGGAAAGTGAATTTCCCGGAGCGGGCCGCAAACTCTTTCAGGGTGTCCTCGACCTTAGCCCGCCTGTTGGCTTGGGCGGGGTCCGAGGTTAATGCCAAGTCTTTGTAAAATGCCGTGGCCCGTAACGGTTCGTCCAGATCGCTGAGAATCTGTTTGGTCCGTTCAGCCAAGCTGAATTGGTTGGTGGCTGTTACATCGATCCTTTTGTTGTTCTCGAAAGTGACTACGCCTATCAGCAATGTGATCCCGATGAACGCCGCCATCATTATTATAGAATTGACGCCGTAACGGCCGGTCCGGCTGAGAAATGCTGCCGTCACCGAGCTCAAGAAGATCAAGCCCACCGTGCCGATGAGAACCAAGCCGACGATGATGTCGGCGATGCCGTATATGCGCA